>Ga0209376_1001212_pt1 | contig 26607 bp, 28 predicted proteins | sample GraSoiAngelo_134_FD_185891 | JGI IMG/M metagenome (GOLD analysis project Ga0209376, IMG submission 185891) | Grasslands soil microbial communities from the Angelo Coastal Reserve, California, USA - 14_0929_05_30cm (SPAdes) (version 2) | ecosystem: Environmental > Terrestrial > Soil > Grasslands ... | reverse complement strand
CGCGAGCTCCGCGCCGCAGTCCGCGACGGGTGGATCGCCGCGCCCGTGGCCATCGAGGACGGACAGTTTCAACCCGCCAGCCTCGATCTGCGCCTGGGCCCTGAGGCCTATCAGCTCCGCGCGAGCTTTCTGCCGTTTCAGGAGACCGTTCAGAGTCGCCTCGGCGACCAGCGCCTCGCCGAGAGCGATCTGGTCATCGACCAGCTCGCGCTGACCGGCGTCGGCGCCACGCTGCAACGCGGATCCGTGTACCTGGTGCCGCTCCTGGAGTCGCTGCAGCTACCGTCGAACATCCGGGGGCGCTCGAACCCGAAATCCACCACGGGCCGCCTCGACATCTTCACGCGTGTCATCACCGACGCCACGCCTCGATTCGACGAGATTCGCCCCGGGTATCGGGGCGCGCTGTACCTGGAGGTCTCGCCGCAATCCTTCCCGGTGCGCGTGCAGACGGGCACGTCGCTGAATCAGCTGCGGCTCCTCTCGGGACAAACCTCGCCGTTGTCGGACACGGCGCTCCACGCGCTGTATCGCGACACACCGCTGCTCTACGACGACGACGAGCGTCCGATTCCCGCCGAGCGCGTCGTTTTCAACGACGGGCTCTGCATGGGCGTGGATCTCTCAGGGAAGCTGACCAACGGCATCATCGGCTATCGCGCGCAATCCAATCCTCCGGCGATCGATCTGAGCCGAGTCGCCGCCTACGATCCCACGGAGTTCTGGGAGCCCATCAAGCGCCCGGCGCGCGACGCGTACATCCTGGAGGCGAACCGGTTCTACATCCTCGTCTCCAAGGAGCGGATCCGCGTGCCGCCGGAGTTCGCGGCCGAGATGGTGGTCTACGACGCCGGCGCCGGCGAGATCCGGACGCACTACGCCGGCTTTTTCGACCCAGGATTCGGCTGGGGGGACGGGAGCATCCTCGGCACGAAAGTCGTCATGGAGGTGCGGGCCCGCGAGGTGCCGTTCATGGTCTACGACGGGCAAACGTCCTTCAAGATGTGGTTCGAGCGCCTGCGGTCACGACCGGACCGGGTCTACGGCGGCTGGGGTCCTCCTACCAGCGGCAGACGCTGACCCTCAGCAAGCACTTCAAACGGGGGTGAGAGTCGGCGTGTTAGAATGCAGTCAGTAGCGGTCGGTTTCGGTGCAATGGTCACACGGCCTGCGGCCCCATGGAGGGCGAGATGGCAGAGCAGAAGAAGAAAGAGACCCGGCCAACCAAGCCCGCTGAAGGCGGTGACGGAGCTGCCGCGAGCCCGGAGCTAGCCAAGAAGGGCAAGAAGATCAAGGAAGACATCGACAAGCTCCTCGACGAGATCGACGATATCCTCGAGGAGAACGCCGAGGAGTTCGTCAAGAGCTACGTGCAGCGCGGCGGCGAATAGCATGCCGATCTACGAGTACCGCTGCAAGGAGTGCGAGAAGGACTTCGAGAAGTACGTTCCGGGCGCGACGACCACCGTCGCGTGCCCGACCTGCGCCAGCGAGCAGGTGATGCGCAAGCTCTCGGTCTTCGGCCTCAAGACCGCCGGCGCGTACCAGCCGTCCGCGATGCCGAGCAGCGGCGGCGGGTGCTGCGGCGGCGGCTGCGGCTGCCACTGACGAACTCCTCCGACTCCACGCCGTCCTGATGGACCTCCGCCGCCTCGAGATTTTCGCGAAGGTGGCGGAGCTCGGAAGCTTCTCGCGCGCCGCCGAGGCACTCTTCCTCACGCAGCCGACGATCTCCGAGCACATCCGCGCCCTCGAGGACGAGCTCGGCGTCCAGCTCCTCGACCGGCTGGGCCGCGGCGCCGCGCCCACGCGCGCCGGCGAGCTGATGCTCGGCTACGCCCGGCGCATGCTGACGCTGGCCCGTGAGGCGCGGCAAGCGCTCGACCAGTTCCAGGGCCGGATGAGCGGCCAGCTCGTCGTCGGCGGCTCCACGATTCCGGGGGAGTATCTGCTGCCGGGCCTGATCGGTCAGTTCCGAACGAAGTATCCGGACATCTCGATCTCGCTGCTGATCGGCTCGAGCCGTCAGGTCGCGACCTGGGTCGACGACGGCCGCGCCGAGGTCGGGGTGGTCGGCGCCCGTCCGGGACCCCGAACGCTGCAGGCGCGCGAGCTGATGGTCGACGAGCTCGTGGTCGTGGTGCCGGGCGATCACCCCTGGGCCGGGCGCAAGAGCGTGACCCTCGCCGACGTCAAGGGCGAGCCCCTGATCGTCAGGGAGCAGGGCTCCGGATCACGCGAGGCGCTCGAGAACGCCCTCGGCGAGGTGAGCGCCGACCTCTCGGCGTTTCGCGTCGTCAGCGAGATCGGCTCGACGCAGGCCATCAAGCAGGCGGTGCGCTCGGGCGTAGGGATCACGCTGATGTCGCGGCGGGCGGTCGAGGACGAGTGCCGGGCGAGGCTCCTGGCGTGCGTGAAGCTCAAGGACCTCAAGGTGTCGCGCTCGTTCTACCTCGTGATCCACCGAGAGCGGAGCCGCTCGCCGCTGGCGCAAGCGTTCGTGGAGTTCGTGGAATCCCAGATGCCCGAGCGGGCGTCCCAAGGGCACCAATGACCGAGCACACGCATACGGAGGTCCGGCTCACCTCGTACGCCGCCTGCGCCGGCTGAGCGTCCAAGATGGCTCCTGGAGATCTCCAGGAGGTGTTGGAAGTGCTCAAGCCGAGCGGGAGCCCGCCACCGAGCGACCTGCTCGTCGGGCTCGGCGCGGCCGACGATGCCGCCGTGTACCGCATCGGCGCCGACGTCGCGATCGTCGAGACGGTCGATTTCTTCCCGCCGGTCGTCGACGACCCGTGGACGTGGGGCGCGGTGGCGGCGGTCAACGCGATGTCCGACGTCTACGCCATGGGCGGCGAGGTGATGTTCGCGCTCGCTATCGCCGGCTTCCCGCGCGAGATGTCGAAGACGATCATCGCGGGGGTGTTTCGGGGCGGGCGCGACAAGGTCGCCGAGGCGGGCGGCGTGATCGCCGGCGGGCACACGGTCGTCGACGCCGAGCCGAAGTATGGGCTCTGCGTGACGGGGCGCGTCCACCCCGACCGGATCCTCATCAAGGGCGGATTGCGCGCGGGTGACCGCCTCTTTCTGTCCAAGGCGCTCGGCACCGGCGTGATCACGACCGCGGCGAAGAACGGCAAGGCGAGCGACGACGTCCTGGCCGGTGCCATCGCGAGCATGCTGCGGCTCAACCGGGTGGCCGCCGAGGTCGCGCGCGACGCCGGCGCTAGAGGCGCCACCGACATCACCGGGTTCGGTCTCCTGGGCCACGCCGGCGAGATGGTCAAGGCCTCGCGCGCGGGGCTCGCGATCGCAGCGTCTCGGCTGCCGCTCCTGCCGGGGGCTCGCGAGCTGGCGGAGGCCGGCAGCTTCAGCGGTGGGATGAAGCGCAACCGGCGGTACGTCGACTCGGCGTTCGGTGCCGCCTTGCAGATCGATCGCGGGATCCCTGACGACCTGGTCTCGATGCTCACCGAGGCCGAGACGTCCGGAGGCCTCCTCTTCTCGGTCGCCCCCGGCCAGGCGGACTCCGTGATCGACGCCTTCGGCCGGCGGGGCGAGGAGTGCTGGGAGATAGGCTCGGTCTTGGCCGAGCCCGTGATCCGCGTTACGACCTGACCGTCCGCCCAAGCGCGTATCGGCGCGGCCGATCACGCACTCACCACGAATACGCTCTACCGATTTGCGTTGCCGCTGAATCGCTATACGCTCGACTGCCATCGAAGACGCTGATTCAGCTGGATCCGAAGGAGACGCTCACCATGAATCGACGCTCGTTCTTGAGGATGGCCGCGGCCGTACCCGCGGTGGCCGCGGCGTCGCAACTGCCTCCGTTCGCGTCGCCGGCGCGCGCCCAACAGAAGGAGTTCGCCCCGCGCCCTGGCACCTGGCGAACGTTCGAGATCACGACGCGCGTCGAGGTTCTGGAGCCGGCGGGCGTGAACCGCGTCTGGGTCCCGCTGCCCTCCGTCAAGTCGGAGTATCAGCGTCCGCTCGGCGATCAGTGGACGGGCAACGCGAAGGTCATGAAGACCGCGACCGAGCCGCACTACGGCGCGACCATGCTCTACGCAGAGTTCGCGAGCGGCGAGGCCGCCCCGGTGGTCGAGGTGACGAGCCGCTTCCAGTCCCAGGACCGCGCGCTCGATTGGTCGAAGCAGGGCGGCGCGGACGAAGACCCGGCCGCGCTCAAGACGTGGACGAAGGCCACCGACTTCATGCCGACCGACGGGATCGTGCGTGAGACGGCGGTGGAGATCACTCGTGGCAAGGCCACCGACCTCGAGCAGGTGCGCGCGGTCTACGACTGGATCCTGGCCCACACCTACCGCGAGCCCAAGGTGCGCGGCTGCGGCGTGGGCGACATCAAGACCATGCTCGAGACGAAGAGCTTCGGCGGCAAGTGCGGCGACCTCAATGGGCTCTTCGTCGGTCTCGTCAGATCCGTCGGCGTGCCCGCGCGCGACATCTACGGCATCCGCGTGGCCCCCTCGGCGTTCGGCTACAAGTCCCTCGGCGCTGGCAGCGCGACCATCTCCAAGGGTCAGCATTGCCGGGCCGAGGTGTTCTTGAAGGATTACGGCTGGGTGGCCATGGATCCCGCGGACGTCACCAAGGTGGCGCGCGAGGAGACGAGCGAATGGCTGACGATCGACCATCCGCTCGTCGAAGCGGTGCGGCCCAAGCTCTTCGGCGGGTGGGAGGGCAACTGGCTCGCCTACAACACCGCCCACGACGTCGCGCTTCCCAACGCCACGCAGGGCGGCCGGCTCGCCTTCTTCATGTACCCGCAGTCGGAGACCTCGCAGGGACGACGCGACAGCCTCGATCCGGACACCTTCAAGTACACGATCACGTCGCGCGAGATCAGAGCATAGGCGCCGTCCGGGCGCTCGCGGGGATCGCGGCCGCGCTCCTGCTGGTCGCGAGCGGCGCTCGCGCGGAGCCCTCGCGGTTCTTGCCGTGGACGGAGTCCGCGACCCCGCCGCTGAGCCTGAACGACGTGGCCGGTCGGCGGCACACTCTCGCGGACTATCGCGGCAGCGTCGTGCTCGTGAACTTCTGGGCGACCTGGTGCGAGCCATGCCGCGAAGAGATGGTCACGATGCGAAAGCTTCAGGAGCGCCTGGCCGGCCGCCCCTTCGTGACCCTGCTCGTGAACTACGGCGAGTCGAGGATGCGAGTCGGCGAATTCGTCGAGCGTGAGTCCATCGATTTCCCCGTCTTGCTCGACCCGAATCACGACGCCCTCAGGGCGTGGCGTGTCCGGGTGCTGCCCTCCAGCTTTCTGCTCGACGCCGACGGCCGCTTGCGTTACAGCGTCATCGGCGAGATCGACTGGACGGGCGCCGACGCCGTGAACGTCGTGCAGGGTCTGTTGCGGTGAGGCCGGCGAGCCTCGCCCGCGAATCTTAGGCGATCGGCCGTCGCGAGTCGCGCTGGCTCCGCAGGACGGCGAGCAGGCGCTTCTTCAGCTCTTTTGGAACCTCGACTTCTCTGAGCTTGGTTGCGGCGTTGATCGTGCCGCGGTAGGTCTTCACGAACGCGACGCAAGGCGGACAGCCCTCGATGTGCCACTCCAGGAGCTCGTGGGTCGACTTCGGCAGCGTGCCGTCCAGATAGTCGCCCAGCAGGTCAGCGATCTGCCGGCACTCGATCGTGGTGGGGTCGCGGGTTTCAGGATCTGACATCGGCCTACATTATATGTGGACGCCCGACCGCGTGCGAGGGATTCCATCCCGAATGCTATCCTCGCGCCGATGGCCGCCCGGGTCGCGATCCTCGCCCCGTTTACCCCCCCTTCGGTTCGCGGCAACGCGGTGACCGTCGCGCGGATCGCCCGCGGGCTCAGCGAGCGCGGGGTGGCTCTCCGGGTCTGGGATCTCTCGGTGCGCGAGGAAGCCGCGGTCGCCGCCGAGGTCGAGGCGTACCGCCCCGCGCTGGTCCACGCGTTCCACGCCCACCGCACGGGGCGACTCGCGCTCGCTCTGGCGCGCCGCCTGGAGGTTCCGCTGGTCGTGACCTTCACGGGGACCGACGCCAACCACGATCTCTTCGACGCCGAGCGGGCTCCGGTGGTCCGGCGCGTTCTCGAGGGCGCGGCGTGCTTGACGGTGTTCCACGCTTCGATCGGCGAGCGGGTGGCCGCGGTGTTGCCCGACCTGCGCGCGCGCCTGGTCGTGGTTCCGCAGTCCGTCGGCCTGGTGACGGGGGAGCCGTTCGATCTGCGTTCTCGCTGGCCGCTTCCTCCGGGGATCGTGTCGTTCGTGCTTCCTGCGGGTATTCGCCCCGTGAAGAACCCGATGCTTCCGCTGGCGCCGCTCGGGAGGCTGGCCACGCGCTTTCCGGAAATCCGTTTGATCTACGCCGGGCCGTTGCTCGATCCGGACTCCGGCGAGGCTCTGCTGCGGGGACTGTCGTCGCTGCCGTGGGCCCGCCACATCGGGACCGTGCCCCACGCTCAGATGGCCTCGCTCCTGTCGCAGTCTGACGTGGTGTTGAATTGCTCGCTGTCCGAGGGCGGCATGGCGAACTCGGTGCTCGAGGCGCTCGCGGCCGGCCGGGCGGTCCTGGCCTCGGACATCGAGGGCAACCGGTCACTCGTCGACGACGGCATCACCGGGCTGCTGTTCCGCGACGGGGCCGAGCTAGAGCTACGAGCCGCCCAGCTGGCGCGTGACCCGAAGCTGCGGGACCGGTTGGGCCGGGCCGGCCGTGAGCTCGTGGCCCAACAATACCCGCTCTCCCGGGAGATCGACGGGTACCGCGACGTCTACCGCCCTCTGATCCCGGTTCCGGCGTGACCGGCGTGCCGCCCGCCCACCGGTTGGGCACGCTCTGGCGAGATCGCTGATTCGGCGGGCAGCGCCTTCGAGCAGCTCCGGGAAAGGCCGCAACGCGTCAGCGGGTGTCTTTGGCAGCCGACTTGCACTCTCCATCGAGTAGTATGAGTGCCAAGTGCGTGAGTCCAAAGGCTGGCAAAACGCGGCTTGACGGCTCTTTATAATGGCAGGGAAGATTCCCGAGAGGAGACCTCGATGAGCCAGCAGGACTCGCGAGTCCAGGCGTTTGTCACCGCGTTCGAGGCGTTGCGCGGTGAAGTCGAAAAGGTGATCGTCGGGCACCGCGACGTCATCAACCACGTCCTCACGGGACTGTTCGCCGGGGGCCACGTCCTGCTCGAGGGTGTGCCCGGCCTGGGCAAGACGCTCCTCATCAAGACGCTGTCGGAAGGGCTCGAGCTGTCCTTCTCCCGAGTTCAGTTCACTCCCGATCTGATGCCCGCGGACATCATCGGGACGAACATCATCATCGAGGACGCGGACGGTCGGAAGCACTTCCAGTTCCAGCACGGCCCGATCTTCGCCCACATCCTGCTGGCCGACGAGATCAACCGCGCCACGCCGAAGACGCAGTCGGCGTTGCTCGAGGGTATGCAGGAGGGCGGCGTCACGGTCGGCGGGTCTTCCCGCCCGCTCCCGGCTCCGTTCTTTGTCCTGGCGACCCAGAACCCGATCGAGATGGAAGGCACGTACCCGTTGCCGGAGGCGCAGCTGGATCGCTTCTTCTTCAAGCTCCGCGTCCGCTATCCGGCCATCGACGAGCTGAACGCGATCATCGATCGCACGACGCAGTCGCGGACGGCCACGGTGAGCCGGGTGCTGACCGGTCCCGCGGTGCTCTCCTTCCGCGAGCTGATCCGCGAGGTTCCGATCGCCTCGCACGTGCGCGACTTCGCCTCGGCGATCGTGATGGCCACCCACCCTCAGTGGGAGCGTGCTCCGGAGGTCGCGCGCCGCTTCGTGCGGTACGGGGCGAGCCCCCGCGGCGCTCAGGCGCTGGTGCTCGGCGCCAAGGTGCGGGCGCTAGCGGAGGGCCGCTACAACGTGAGCATCGAGGATATCAAGGCGATGACGGCGCCCGCGCTCCGGCATCGAGTCATCCTCAACTTCGAAGGCGAGGCCGAGGGCGTGGACACCGACACGCTGATCGGCCAGGTCGTGGAGGAGGCTGAAGCGTCGGCCATTAAGAGCCGCGAGCCGTTTCTTCGCTAGCCGAAGGAGGATCTGATGGAGCAGCGCGTCGGGATGGAAGATCTCCTGAGGCGAATCCGCCGCGAGATTCGGCGGCGGCGCGCGGAGTTCTACGGTCTCCGCGGTGCCTTCTGGGGCGGAATGGCCGGCCTGGTGGTCCTTCTCGTCAAGCAGGGCGTGGGCGGCACCGCGCCCTGGGTCGCGGGCGGCCTCGTCCTCGTCGGAGCTCTCGCCGGCCTCGTGTACGGAGCGGCCCGCCGCATCGACCGCCTCGACACCGCCCGGGTCGCCGATCGCGCGTTCGGGCTCCACGACCGGGTCGCGACGACGCTCGAGTGGGCCGAGCGCACGGACCGTACCCCGCTGGTCGAGGCCCTGGTCGCTGACACGCGGGCGCGCGTGGAAGCCCTCCAGATGAAGCGGGTCGTCAGGCACGAGCTGCCAGGCGAGGCGCGCTTCCTGCCACTCCCGCTGCTGGCGTGCCTGGTGCTCGCGTTGATGCCGCCGATACCGATGCCCTCCGGCCGTTTCCCCGACATGCTCTCCGGCGGCGAGGAAGACCGCGAGGACCGGACGCGGTCGACGATGCTCGAGGAGACGACCCGTGCGCTCGCCAAGGACGCTCTCAAGCGGTCGTCGTTCGAAGAGAGGGACTTCGCCCAGCGCGCGGGTGGCAGCGGCGCCACCACGGCCGGCGACCTCTCCGCGATCTTCAAGGACACGTCGCTCGCGAACCAGCGCCCGGACTTCAACAGCTTTCTGAAGAAGGGCGACGAACGCCTCAAAATGTTGGAGCAGATGGATCGGGTCCCCGATCTCCAGTCAGACTTCACGAGCAGCAACTACAAGATGGTCTTCCGGAAGTCGAAGGCACTGACGGGCGGGCTGAAGCCGAACCAGATCTCGCCGCAAAAGCTTCGCGAGCTGCTCGAGGAGATGGAACGCCTGGGCCGCAAGGGCGGTAACTGGGGCGGCGACGCGATGGAGGGCATGGAGGCGCTCGAAGGCGGGCAGACCGACCGTGCCCTCGAGGCCATGCAGAAGGCCCTCGAGAAGATGCGGGCGATGGACGACGCGGAGCGCTCGGGCAAGGGGCTCCGGGGCGGTCGCGAGAACGAACGCGGGTCGCGCAGCCGCGACCGCGGCCGTGGCGACGGGATGGGCGGTGACGAGCAGGACTTCGGCGAGGGCGAGGGGCTCATGCCCGGACGCGGGCGGAGCGGGTCGCCGAAAGGCGAGGCGACGCAGCGCCTGCGCGCCAACCCCTACGACGTCGGCGTCGAGGGTGAGTCCCGGCGCGGCAAGAAGGAAGGCTTCGACACCAACATGACCGGGCGGGGCGGCAGCATGGCGTCCCGCCTGCAGTACCTCGGCATCATCGGCCAGTACCGCAAGCAGATGGAGGACGCGATCACGCGGGAGCAGGTGCCCCGCGACTACCACGACCAGATCAGGAATTACTTCCAGTCGCTGGACGAGCGCTGAGAGCGCGGGATGGCGACGACGCGCCACGCGTTCTTCACCTCCGAGTTCCTGGCGCAGCTCGAGCGTCTGTCACTGCTCTCGCGCCGGATCTTCCGGGGGCGGGTGAAGGGTGAGCGCCGGAGCCTGCGCCGGGGGCACAGCGTCGAGTTCTGCGACTACCGCGCCTACGGGGTAGGCGATGACCTCCGCTACGTCGACTGGAACATCTACGGGCGGCTCGATCGGCTGCACGTCAAGCTCTTCGTCGACGAGGAAGACCTCTGCCTGCACCTGATCGTCGACGCCTCCGCCTCGATGGACTTCGGCACACCGACCAAGCTCGACTGCGCGGTGCGGCTGGCGGCGGCCCTCGGCTTCGTCGGGCTCATGAACCTGGAGCGGGTGGGCGTGGGCGTGCTGCGCGAGCGTGTGGCCGAGGGATGGCCGCCGACGCGGGGTCGACACCAGGTGGGCACGCTCCTGGACTTCCTGGGCGGGGTCGAACCCGTCGGCGGTACCGGACTCAACGAGGCGCTGGTGAACTACGCAACGCGCTCGCGGCAGGCGGGCCTGGCGGTCATCATCTCTGACCTGCTGGACCCGGCCGGCTACGAAGCCGGCGTGCGCGCGCTGCTCGAGCGGCGCTTCGACGTCCACCTGGTCCACGTCTTGGCTCCGGAGGAGATGAGCCCGGAGATCGGCGGCGATCTTAGATTGCTCGACCGTGAAACCGGCGAGGCGCGCGAGCTTTCGATGGACGGTGACGCCATGCGCGCCTACCGCGAGCGGCTCCGCCAGTTCCTCGAGCGCGCCGAGACGTTCTGCCGGACCAAGGAGATCGGCTACCATCGGCTGACGTCCGATAGCTCGGTCGAGGACTTCGTCCTGTCGCAGATGCGGGGCCGCGTGCTCGTATGAGTTTTCTGTCCCCGTTCGCGCTCGCACTCTTCGCGCTGTCCGTCCCGCTGGTGCTGCTCTACTTCCTCAAGGTCCGCCGGCGCGAGCGCACGGTGTCGAGCCTGCTGCTGTGGCCGGCGTCGCTGCGCGACCGCGAGGCCTCGACGTTCTTCCAGAGGCTCCACCGCGACCCGCTGCTGATCCTCCAGCTCCTGGCGCTCCTCGCCCTCTGCCTGGCGCTGGCCCGGCCCGTCGCCACGGTCATGGGTCAGGGCTCGCGCAAGGTCGTCATCGTCCTCGACAGCTCGGCGTCGATGCAGTCGCGGGACGTGACGCCCTCACGCTTCGAGGTGGCGCGGGCCGCCGCGCTGTCGCTCGTGCGCGGTCTGGGGGAAGGCGCGGAGGTGATGGTGATCGAGGCCGGTGTCCAGCCGAAGGTGCTGGCGGCGCTGGCCCGGGACCGCGAGAGGGCGCTGGCGGCGATCCGCTCGGCGCAGGCCCGCGACCTACCAACACGCCTCGGGGAGTCGGTGCGCACGGCGCGCGCCCTCGTGGCCGCCGAGCCGCGCGCCGAGATCCACGTGTTCACCGACGGCGCCTTCCCCGCGCTGGCGCCCCGCGACGTCGCCGACCCGCGCGTGCGGTGGGTGGGCATCGGGCGGCGTAGCCAGAACGTGGCCATTACGAATCTGTCCATCCGGAAGACCTACTACGGCGCGTTCGACTACCAGGCGTTCGTGTCGCTCGTGAACTACTCCGGGGAGTCGCAGGCGTTCAGCTTCACCCTGTCCCTCGACGACAAGCAGATCGCCGAGAAAGAGGTGACGCTGGAGCCGAGCGTGCGGCGCTCGGTCATGCTGCCCTTCAGCCACACCGGAGGCGGCACCGTCACGGCGCGTCTGCGGGTCGATGACGACCTGGCGGTCGACAACGTCGCGTACGCCGTCCTGCCCCCACCGCGGAAGATCGGCGTCCTCCTCGTGAGCCCGGGCAACCTGTTCCTCGAGAAGGTGCTGCGGACCGATCCACAAGTTTCGCTCGAGGTGCGCACGCCCGATCAATATCAGGGCGGCATGGGTGACGCGGACGTCGTCGTGCTCGACTCGGCCACGACGCCGCGCGCCGGCGCCGGCCGGTTCATCTTCATCAATACCGTGCCGCCCGACGTGCCGATCGAGGTCCTGGGCCGACTCGAGCGTCCGACGATCATGGACTGGGATCGGAACCACCCGGTCATGCGCCACGTCGAGTTCGCCAAGGTCACCATCGAGGACGCGGTGCGGATCCGCCCGCTCGCGGCCGGTCGCCCGGTGGTCGAGGCGGTGGGCGGGCCGCTGATCTACGCGCTGGAGGAACCCGACCGCAAGGCGCTCTTCATCGGCTTCGATCTGTTCAAGACCGACTTTCCGCTGCGGATCGCGTTCCCGCTCGTCCTCTCGAACAGCCTGCGCTGGCTCCATCCCGCGGGACTCGACCAGGCGAGCTTCCAGTTCGCGACCGGACAGCCGATCCTCCTGCCGGCGCCGCACGGCGTGACGACCGTGACGGTGACGACGCCCAGCGGCCGCTCGGTGCAGGGTCGCGTCACCCGCGGCGTGCTGAGCTACACGGAGACCGACGAGGCGGGGATCTACAAGCTCGCGACGGCGCGCGGCGAGATGCGCGTCGCGGTCAACTTGATGGACGGCGACGAGTCCAACTTGGCGCCGCGGCCGCTCCCAGTGGCGAGCGGGCCGCCTCCCACGGCCGCGCCGGTTCCGGTCCAGCGCGAGCTGTGGCCGTTGCTCGTCATCCTGGCGCTCGGGCTCCTCGCCGTCGAGGGGCTGCTCTACTGGCGGCGACAGAGCGCCGGACAGCTCCGCATGCCGTCGAGCCCGGGCGACCGCTGGGCGCTCGCGCTGCGCACCGCGCTGGTCGCCGTGCTCTGCCTGACGCTGCTCCGGCCGACGCTCCCGCGCTGGGTCGATCGGATGAACGTCGTGTTCCTGCTCGACCTGTCCGACAGCGTCAGCCTCGCGTCGCGCGAGCGCGCGTATCGCTTCGTCGCCGACGCCGTGACGCACATGAAGAGCGGCGACCGCAACGCCGTGATCGCGTTCGGCGAGCAGGCGGTCGTCGAGCATCCACTCGCGGCCCGGACGGCCGTCGACCGTCCGAAGGCGCAGGTCGACGGACGCGGCACGAACCTCTTCCAGGCTATCCAGCTCGGGCTCGCGGTGCTGCCGCCCGGCTCCGCGAACCGCATCGTCATGCTCACCGACGGGCGCCAGAACACCGGCAGCGCCCTGGCGGGCGCCCAGGCGGCCAAGGACGCCGGGGCCGACATCCACTACGTGGCCGCACCGCTGACCTTCACCCAGGAAGTCGTCGCCGAGGCGATGGTGCTCCCGCACGAGGTGAAGTTCGGCGAGCCGTTCCAGGCCAGGGTCGTGGTGTGGAGTCACCGCGACACGGAAGGACGCCTCTCGCTCTTCCGCAACGGCGAGTTCCTGGGCTCGCAGGTCGTGCGGCTGACGGCGGGCAAGAACGTCTTCAGCTATCGCCAGTCGCTCGACACCAGTGGCATCCACGTCTACCAGGCGGCGTTGGAGGTCGACGGGGACACGATCGAGGACAACAACCGCGCCGTCGGCGCGATCGTGGTCCGCGGCCGGCCGCAAGTGCTGCTCGCCGACCGCGACCGGAGCCACGCACAGTCGCTGGCCGGCGCACTGCGCTCGCAGAACATCGACGTGACGGTGGTCGAGCCGCAGCAGATCCCGACCGACCTGGCCGGACTCCAGAAGTACGACGGCGTCGTCCTCTCCAACGTGTCGTCACTCAAGCTGACGCGGCCCCAGATGGCGTACATGAGGGACTACGTCCGCGACTACGGCGGCGGCCTGGTCATGATCGGCGGTGAGGAGAGCTTCGGCCTCGGCGGCTACTATCGGACGCCGGTCGAAGAGGCGCTGCCCGTCACGATGGAGGTGAAGCAGAAGGTCGAGATCCCGAGCCTCGCGGTGGTCCTCTCGATCGACCGCTCCGGGTCCATGGCGATGTCGACCGACGAGAAGGTGACCAAGCTCGACCTCGCCAAGGAAGCCGCCCACCTCGTGGTCGACCTGCTCGACGAGCGCAACGAGGTCGGCGTCATGAGCTGGGACACCGAGTTCGTCTGGGACGCGCCGGTGCGGCCGGCCAAGGACAAGGGCGCGGTCCACCACGCGATCGCGACGATCAAGGCCGGCGGCGGGACGGACGGATATCCGGCCCTGAAGGAGTCGTACCAGGTCTTGTTCGAGCGGCCGGCCCTGCTCAAGCACGTGATCTTCCTGTCCGACGGACAGATGACGCGCGGCGATTTTCAGGGGCTGCTGCGGCGCATGTCCAAGGACAAGATCACGGTCTCGACGGTGGCGATCGGCAAGGACGCCGACGTCCAGCTGATGGTGGACGTCGCGAAGTGGGGCCGCGGGCGGTTCTACTACACCGAGGATTCGCAGACGATCCCGCGCATCTTCACGCTGGAGACCCAGCTGGCCTCGAAGGCCTCGCTCGTGGAGCAGCCGTTCAAGCCGCAGCTCACGGCGCCCGGCCACGAGGCGATCCAGGAGATCGACTGGAAGAACGCGCCGCCGCTCGGCGGGTACGTCGCGACCACGCTGAAGTCCAGCGCTGACCTCGTGCTGATGAGCCATCAGGAAGACCCGGTGCTCGCGACCTGGCGCTACGGCCTCGGGCGCTCCGCCGCCTTCACGTCCGACGCCAAGGCGAAGTGGGGAGTCCTCTGGCTCCGCTGGCGCGAGTTCAACCGCTTCTGGGCGCAGCTGACCCGCTGGACGCTCCGGAGCGGATCGCGCAGTGACACGGTCGCCTTCGTCGAGCGGCGCGAGAACATGGGCGAGATCGTCGTCGACGCCGTCGATCCCAAGGGGGAGTTCATCAACTTCCTGGACTCGCAGGTCGGCGTGGTCGCACCCAACCGGGAGCGGACCGTGATCGACCTCGAGCAGGTCGGTCCCGGCCGGTATCGCGGCCGGTTCCCGGCGGCGCAGGAAGGCGTCTACCTCGTGGGCATGGCGCAGCGCCGGAACGACCGCGTCGTCGGTTCGCAGCTCGCGGGATTGGTGGTACCGTACGCTCAAGAGCTTCGCGATCTCGGCGTGGACGAAACGCTCCTGCGCGAGCTGGCGGAGCTGACGGGCGGCTCGGCGCTCGCGAAGCCGGAAGACGCGTTCTTGACGGCGCGGCGGCAGTCGCGCATCGCCGTCGACATCTGGCCGTGGCTGGTTGGGCTGGTCGCGCTGCTGCTCGTTCCGGACGTCGCGCTGCGTCGCATCGGTCCCGGCGCGTTCTCGCGGGTGGCCCTGTTCATTCACCGGATGCTCCGGGTGAGGGAGGTGCCCTGATGCGCGGACTCGACCGACGGTCGCGGCTCCTCGCAGTGGCTGCGATCCACCTCACGCTGTTCGTCGCGGGCGGAGCCTACGCCGCTGACCCGAAACTCCGCGTGGTCTTGATCGTCCCGTTCGATGCGTCCGGGCTCGACCGGGAGGAGCAGTGGACGGCCGAGGGGATCGCCCAGATCCTCGGCCTCGGGCTGGCCCAGCAACCGACGTTCGTGCAGGTCGAGCGCGCGCGCGTGCGCACCATGGGGCGCGGGGATGCGACGGGGGAGACCGCGCTCGCGCAGGCCGCCCGGGCCATGCGGGCCGACACCGTGCTCTTCGGCCGCATCGAGCGTCGCGGGACCGACTTCGTCGTGCTCCCGCAGCTCCTGGAGGTGAAGTCAGGCGCGACCGACGTGGTGACGCTCGAGCCGGTGACGGCTCCGGCCGGCGAGCTGCTCGTCCGGCTGGCAGCGCTGCCGGTGGCGTACGCCCGTACGCTCCGCGTCACCCTCAACGACGCGGAGGCGGGCCGCATCGACAGGGCTTCGCGGCCGACCCGGTCGCTGCGGGCGTTCGAGCTGTTCGCGCGCGGTCAGATCGCGGCCCTGCGCGGTGACCAAGAGAGCAACGAAGCGGCGGTCGACCTCCTGTCACGCGCGATCGAGGCCGATCCAGCGTTCGTCGTGGCGCACTACACGCTCGGCGTCGTGCACTCTGCCCTCGGCAACCGATGGAAGGCCGCCGCGCAGTTCCGCGCGTCGGTGCAGGTCGATCCGGGCTATCCCGAGCCGATGAAGGCCCTCGGCGACCTGTACCTTTCGCAGCCCCGGCGCCTCTTCGATCAGGCGATCGAGGCGTATGCCAAGGCGATCGAGCTGCGGCCGTTCTACGCCGACGCCTACGTCGGGCTCGGCGACGCCAAGGCGGCGAAGAGCGATGTGGACGGTGCGATCGCCGCCTATCAGAAGGCGCTCGTCTACAATCCGGTGAACCCGCGGGTCCACATGAGCCTCGGGCGGATCTACCACGGCGAGAAGGGCCTCTACTACGAAGCGGTCACCGCCTACAAGAAAGCGATCGACCTCGATCCGCATTCGGTCGAAGCGCGCATGGGCCTCGGCGAGGTCTACGAGGAGAAGGGGCTCTACAAAGAAGCGATCGAAGAGTACCGCCGCGTGATCGAGATCGATGCCAAGCACACCGGTGGCATGTACAACCTCGCGCTCGTCTACGAGAAGGTCGACCCTCGAGCCGCGATCGCCCAGTGGGAGCGCTACATCGAGCTCGCAGCGCCGCTGGCCACGGAAAAAGATTGGGTCGACGTTGCCCGCCAGCATCTGAGGAAGCTGAAGACTCAGATCAAGGACTAGCGCGCAGCGCGTCTCTGTCCCGTGCGTGACGCGCACGGGGGCTCACCTGAATGTATGCCGGGCGGCGTCGGGCCGACGGGTATCATGACTTGGAATGTGGCAAAGCTTTGAGCCTCCGGAGGAGCGCGTGGACGAGCTGAGAAAGGACCCGACGCAAGGCCACTGGGTCCTGATCCGTCCGAAGGCGAAACCGACGAAGTCGACGGATTGCCCGTACTGTCCGGGCTCGGAGCACCTGACCGGACCGGAGATCGCCGCCTATCGTCCCGACGGTTCGAGCGCGAACGGACCGGGATGGACGGTGCGGGTCGTGCCGGAGCCCGACGCGTACTTCCGCATCGAGTGGGAGCTCGTGCGTGAGGGCGTCGGCATGTTCGACATGATCAATCCCCGCGGCGCGAGCGAGCTGATCGTGGAGTCACCCGGCCACGACGACACGCTGGCCACGATGGAGCCTTCGCACGTCGAGTCGGTGCTTTGGATGTACCGCGATCGGCTCGTCGACTTGAAGCGCGACGGTCAGATTCGCGACATCCTCGTCTCGCGCCGGCACAAGAAGCCGGGCGTGGCGCCGCATCATCCCTACTCGCGGATGACCGCGATTCCCATCGTGTTCGACGAGACGCGGCGCGAGCTTCGCGAGGCACGCGAGTACTACCAGTACAAGCGGCGCTGCCTCTACTGCGACATCGTGCGGCAGGAGATCGGCGCCGAGGAGCGGGTAGTGCGGCTCACGCCGGCGTTTGCCGTGATCGTCCCCTACGCGCCGCGGGTGCCGCTCGAGACGTGGATCGTGCCGCGACAGCACGGCTGCTCGTTCGAGGAGGCGCTGAAGGGAGAGACCGCCGCGGACCTGGCGCGTCTGCTCAACGGCTACTTCCGAGGGCTCGCGGTTGGGTTCGGCGACCCCGGCTACGAGCTGGTGCTCCACACCGCGCCGAATCTCCGGTCACGGATTCTCCAGGGCGATTGGGCGACGATCCGCGACGACTATCACTGGCACCTCGAGATCACGCCCGAGCCGGAGCACACGAACCGTATCGGCGGGATCTACGTCAACGAGGTGCCGCCGGAGGTCTCGGCGGCGGCGCTGCGGCGCGCCTGGCCGAATCAGGGATAGAGACCGCGGACCCGGTACCCCTCCGCCACCCGGCGGATGCCCTCCATCAGCGCGGCCGTCCTGAGATCGACGCCTTCCTTGGTGGCGAGCGCCCACACCCGGTTGAAGGCGCGCGTCATCACTTCCTGGAGCCGCGCCGTGATCTCGCTCTCGCGCCAGAAGTAGTATTGGAGTCCCTGCACCCACTCGAAGTACGACACGATCACGCCGCCGGCGTTGGCGAGGATGTCGGGGATGACGGTGACGCCGCGGTCGCGCAGGATCACGTCGGCCTCCGGCGTCGTCGGGCCGTTGGCGCCCTCGGCGACGATGGTGGCCTTGACGCGGTCGGCGTTGTCCTCGCGGAGCTGCGATCCGATCGCCGCCGGAATCAGGATGTCGCACGGCTGCTCGAGGATCTGCGTGTTCGAGACGGGCTCGGAGTCGGGGAACCCGCCGACGCCGCCGGTGGCGGCGACGTGGGCCTCGAGCTGTCGGATGTCGAGTCCTTTCGCGTTCCAGATGCCGCCCTTGACGTCGCTGACCGCGACGACGACGCAGCCCTCGCGCCACAGGAGCCGTGCCGCAACGCCGCCGACGTTGCCGAATCCCTGGACGACGACTTTCTGGTCGCGGAGCTGATGGCCGAGGACCCGCGTCGCCTGATAGAGGGCGTACACGATCCCACGGCCCGTCGCCTCGCGGCGGCCCGCGGAGCCGCCCACGATCAGCGGTTTGCCGGTGACAACCCCGGGCACGCTCTTGCCCTGGGTCATCGAGTACGTGTCCATCATCCACGCCATCGTCTGCTCGTCGGTGCCGAGGTCGGGAGCGGGGATGTCCAGGTCTGGACCGATCAGCAGCATGATCTCCGTGGTGTATCGCCGGGTCAGGTGCTCTCGCTCTCTGGCTGACATGGCCCGGGGATTACAGGTCACCCCGCCTTTGGCTCCCCCGTAGGGCAGGCCCACCAGGGCGCATTTCCAGCTCATGAGCATCGCGAGGGCCGTGACCTCCCCGAGGTTCACGTCGAGGTCGTATCTGAGGCCTCCCTTGGTCGGTCCGAGCACGGTGCTGTGGTGGACTCTATATCCCTGGAAAACCTGAGTCTTTCCGTCATCCATACGGATCGGGACTGATACGATCAGCGCTCGCCTCGGATACCGCAGTCGCTCGTGAATATCAGGCTCAAGTTGGAGCTTCCCGGCCACTCGGTCCAGCTGCGCCAGAGCCGTCCGGTACAGATGGGACTCGAACTCTGTTTTATCGGTCATGTCTGGCCTTTCAAGTTGACGTCAGCCGGTCCTGGTGTGAGAATGCGACTGAAAAGGTCGCCGATAGAATTGGTCGGTGACAAGGACCTTGCTTTTACAAGGGATTCGACGGGAACGAGGGTCAGCACACGATGCTCCGCTTTACCAAGCGCGCCGATTACGGGCTGATGGCGATTCATTATATCGCCGTCCACGACGAGCTCGGCGCGGTCAGTACGAAGCGGATCGCCGAGGAATTCCGCATCCCGCAGGAGCTCCTGGCGAAAATCCTGCAGCGACTGGCCAAGCGCCGGCTGATCGTCAGCCAAAACGGCCCCAAGGGCGGCTACGTGCTGACACGCCGCCCAAGCGACATCTCGGTCGGGGAGGTCGTTCGGGCTCTCGAGGGCCCTATCAGCATCGTGAGCTGTCTGGACCACGGCGGCTGCCCGCAGGAGCAGCGGTGCAACCTGCGCAGGCCCGTACAGAAGCTGCAGTCGTCGATCAGCCGGCTGCTCGACACGATGAGCCTGGCCGAGCTGAGCAACCAGGACACGCCCGAAGTGCTGTCGATCAGGTGATCAGGAGAGACGGAGAGGCCAGATGGCGCTGAAGTTCCCGATCTTCATGGACGCACAATCCACGACGCCGGCGGATCCGCGGGTGGTCGAGGCGATGATCCCGTATTTCACCGAGAAGTTCGGCCACGCCGCGAGCCGCAATCACTCCTTCGGCTGGGAGGCCGAAGCCGGGGTGGACCGGGCGCGCGAGCAGCTGGCCCGGATCATCGGCGCCCGCGACCCGAAGGAGCTCGTCTTCACGTCGGGCGGAACCGAGTCGATCAACCTGGCGATCAAGGGCATCGCCGAGATGTACCGGGAGAAGGGCAATCACATCGTCACCACGGTCATCGAGCAGCGCGCGAGCCTCGACGTCGGCAAGCGGCTCGAGCGGCAAGGCTACGAGGTGACGTACGTGCCGGTGCGGCCGGACGGGCTCGTGGAGCTCGAGGCGATCCAGAAGGCGATCACCGACAAGACGATCCTGATCTCGGTCATGTTCGCGAACAACGAGGTCGGCACGATCCAGGACATCGCGGCGATCGGTCGGCTCGCCAAGGATAAGGGGATCATCTTCCACACCGACGCCACCCAGGCGGTCGGCAAGATCCCGGTGAACGTCGAGACGATGGGGATCGACCTGCTGTCGTGCACCGCCCACCTCCTGTACGGCCCGAAGGGTGTGGGCGCGCTGTACGTTCGGCGCAAGGGTCCGCGGGTGCGCATCGCCCCGCTCATCGACGGCGGCGGCCACGAGCGCGGAATGCGCTCCGGAACGCTGCCGGTGCCGCTCATCGTGGGCTTCGGGCGGGCGGCCGAGATCTGCGGCGAGGTGATGGCCGAGGAGGGCGCCCGGCTCGCGAAGCTGCGCGATCGCCTCCAAGACATGATCCTCTCCAATGTCGACGAGGCGTTCCTCAACGGACATCCGGAGCGGAGGCTGCCGCACAACCTGAACATCTCGTTCGCGTACGTCGAGGGCGAGTCGGTGCTGATGGGGCTGAACAAGGAGACGGCGCTCTCGTCGGGCTCGGCGTGCACGTCGTCGACGCTGGAGCCGTCCTACGTGATCGGCGCGCTGGGCGCGAGCGCCGAGCTGGCCCATTCGTCGATCCGGTTCAGCCTCCACCGATTCACCACCGAGGAAGAGGTCGAGCACGTCGGCGCGCGGACGATCGAGGTCGTCAAGCGCCTGCGCGACATGTCGCCGCTGTACGAGCTGGCGAAAGAAGGCGTGGATCTGAAGTCCATTCGCTGGAAGGCCGAGTAAGGGGGTCGCACCATGGCGTATAGCGAGAAGGTCGTCGACCATTACAACAACCCGCGCAACGTCGGGTCCTTCACCAAGGACACGCCGGGGGTGGGGACGGGGCTCGTCGGAGCGCCGGAATGCGGCGACGTGATGAAGCTGCAGATCAAGGTCAACCTCGACACCGGGGTGATCGAGGACGCCAAGTTCAAGACGTTCGGCTGCGGCAGCGCCATCGCGTCGTCGAGCCTGGCCACCGAGTGGCTGAAGGGCAAGACGGTCGACGAGGCGTCCAAGATCAAGAACACGGACATCGTGAACGAGCTGAAGCTGCCGCCGGTCAAGATCCACTGCTCGGTGCTGGCGGAGGACGCGATCAAGGCAGCGCTGGCGGACTACCGCGAGAAGCACGTCGCGGACGCCGAGGCGTCCAGGTAGCGCAGGGGAGGGCATAGTTCTATGGCGCTAGCGTTGTCGGAGGCTGCGGTGAAGCAGGTGAAGGAGCTCCAGCAAACGCAGAACCTGCCCAGCACCGTCTTCCTGAGGATGGGCGTGAAGGGCGGAGGGTGCTCGGGTCTCTCGTACTCGCTGGAGTTCGACAGCGAGATCGGGCCGCACGACAAGGAGTTCGAGATCGACGGCATCAAGGTCGTCGTCGACAAGAAGAGCTACCTGTACCTGAATGGCACGACCCTCGACTACGTGCAGCAGGGGCTGACGGGCGGCTTCACGTTCGTCAACCCCCAAGCGAAGTCGAGCTGTGGATGCGGCACGTCGTTTTCGGCGTAGCCGGGTCCTCGAGCTTCGGAGAACGGGCCCGGCGGAGGGCCCGTTCTCGTTTTTGAGGGCAGTGAGGACGATGGATCACTTCGAGGTGTTCGGACTGCCGCGCCGGCTCCGGATCGACGGTGCCGAGCTGCAGCGCAAGTTCTACGAGCTCTCCCGGCGCTACCACCCCGACTTTCACCAGGCGGCTCCCGCGGAGCGCCAGGCCGAAGTCCTGGACGCGTCGGCGCGGCTCAACGCCGCATACCGGGCGCTGCGCGATCCGATCAGTCGGATCGAGTATCTGGTCAGGCTCGAAGAGGGGCGCGAGACCAAAGAGGGCGCGACCGTGAAACCGAAGGCGCCGCCCGAGCTGCTGGGGGAAATGTTCGAGATCCAGGAAGCGCTGCAGGAGGCCAAGGCGTCGAACCGATCGGACGGGCTGGAGCCCGGCGCAAGGGAGACCCTCGCGGCTCAGCGCGATCGCCTGCTGGCGCGCTATCGGGACGAGGAAGCTCGGCTGCGCGGTCCGCTCAGCGAGGCGTGGGACGCCGGAGGATCCGCGGAGCGCTCGCGCGTCCTCGGGGGATTCAAGGACGCGCTGGCCACACGCGCGTACCTCCGCACCGTGATCGACGACATCGACCAGGCACTGGGAGAGGCTGGGGAGGGCCATGTCTCGCATCGTCGGCATTGATCTGGGAACGACCAACAGTCTGGTCGCCTACGTCGACGACAAGACCGGGCAGCCCCGGGTGATCTCCGACCGTGACGGTCAGCGGCTGCTGCCGTCGATCGTCTCGTTCGCGGGCGAGGGCGTGCTGGTGGGCGCCGCCGCGCGCCGGCAGCTGGTGCGCCGGCCCCAGTCGACGGTCTACTCGATCAAGCGCTTGATGGGCCGCGGCTACGAGGACGTCAAGGGGGAGCTGCGCTACTTCCCGTTCAAGGTGCTGCCGTCCGAAGGGATCGTGAAGATCGAGATCGGAAGCCGTGAGGTCACGCCGCCGGAAGTCTCGGCGATCGTGCTGCGGTCGCTCAAGGAGCGCGCAGAGGCCCATTTCGGGGAGCCGATCGAGAAGGCGGTCGTCACGGTGCCGGCGTACTTCGACGACAGCCAGCGCCAGGCGACCAAGGACGCCGGCCGCATCGCCGGACTCGACGTGGTGCGGATCCTCAACGAGCCGACGGCGGCGGCGCTCGCCTACGGGCTGCAGCGTCTCCACGAGGGTGTGGTGGCCGTCTACGACCTCGGCGGCGGGACGTTCGACATCTCCATCCTGAGAGTGAAGGACGGCGTCTTCGAGGTCCTGGCGACGAACGGCAACACCCATCTGGGCGGCGACGACTTCGATCGGGCGATCGTGCGGTGGCTGCTCGACGAGATCCGGAGCGGGCACGGCGCCGATCTCTCCCCTGATCCGGAGGCGATGCAGGAGCTTCGGCTCGCCGCCGAAGCCGCGAAGGTCAGGCTCTCGACCGACGAGCGGACCCCGTTGACGATCCCGTTCGACGCATTCACCTACTCGCGCGAGATCACGCGAGGTGACCTCGAAGGGTTGATCGGGCAGCTCGTCGATTCGACCCTGCTGCCGTGCCGGATGGCCCTCGCCGACGCCGGGTTGGCGCCGGCGGACATCGACGAGGTCGTGCTGGTCGGCGGGTCGACGCGGGTTCCGCTGGTGCGGCGTCGCGTGCACGAGCTCTTCGGCAAGACGCCGCACAGTCAGCTCAACCCGGACGAGGTGGTGGCGCTGGGCGCGGCGGTGCAGGCGCACATCCTGGCCGGCGGGATCACGAACATGCTGCTGCTGGACGTCACGCCGCTCTCGCTGGGGATCGAGACGCTCGGGGGCATCGTGAGCGTCCTGATCCCGCGTAACACGACGATCCCCACCAACGCGCGCGAGATGTTCACGACCTCGGTGGACGGCCAGCGCGTGGTCGACATGCACGTCGTCCAGGGTGAGCGGGAGCTCGCCAAGGACTGCCGCTCGCTCGCCCGCTTCGAGCTGTCGGGCGTCGATCCGATGCCGGCCGGCATGCCCAAAATCGAAGTCGTCTTCCTGATCGACGCCAACGGGATCTTGCAGGTGACCGCCACCGAGCTCCGCACCGGCAAGGCCGCCGCGATCGAGGTGCGACCGACGTACGGCCTCGCGGAGGGTGATGTCGACCGGATGGTCGAGGAGTCGTTCACCTACGCCGAGGCGGACGTGGAGGCGCGGCTGCTGATCGAGGCGCGCAACGAGGCGGACACGGTCATCACCCACGTCGAGCGCGCGCTCCGGCAGGGTGAAGCACTGGTCGGTGCCGAAGAGCAGCAGACCATCGGCGCGGCGCTGGACGCGCTGCGGCGGGCCCGCGCGACCGAGGACCGCGAGCTGATCCGCGAGGCGACCACCGCGATGAACCGGGCCACCGAGCATCTCGCGGAGCTCATGATGGACGCCGCCCTCAAGGCGGCGCTGGCGAGCCGGCGGGCCGATCAGGTGTTGGAGAAGTAATGGCGGTCCACAAAGTGACGTTCCTGCCGCTCAACGTGACGGTCGAGGTCGACGACGAGACGTACCCGATGGCCGACCACGGCAAGCCGGGCTCGCTCCTCGACATCGCCCTCGCCAAGGGCATTCACCTCGAGCACAACTGCGGCGGCAGTTGCGCGTGCACGACCTGCCACGTGATCGTGAAGGAAGGCGAGGAGAACCTGTCCGAGATGCACTCGGACGAGGAGGATCGGCTGGACATGGCGGAGGGATTGACCATCCACTCGCGGCTCGGCTGCCAGGCGATCGTGCGCGGTAACGTCGTCGTGGAGATCCCGAAGTGATCGGCTGGCGCGACACCGAGGACATCGCGATCGCGCTCAGCGAGAACCATCCGGCGCTCGACCCGCTGACGGTGCGCTTCACCGATCTCCATCGCTGGGTGCTGGAGCTGCCCGGATTCAAGGACGACCCCAAGGGATCCAACGAGAAGATCCTCGAGGCGATCCAGATGGCGTGGCTGGACGAGTACCGGAACCGATAGCGCCGGGGTTGCGCCTACCAGGTGACGACGCGATCGGCGGAGAAGATGAGCTCGAGGAGCTCCGAATACGACAGATCGACGTCGAGACGGCGGAGGGGCACCGCGGTCGGGAGATCGGGTACCGCACCGCCGGGAAGGACGACCACGGTGACCTGGTCGCCGGCGCGCACGTGTTGATCGATCACGGTGCTCGCCAGCGCGGGCTCGCCGCGCGTGAGCAGATGGACGGCGGCGGCCATCAGAAGACCAGGACGCGGCGGCCGTTCCGGACGAGGCCGGCCGCCTCGTCGCGGCTGATCCGGACCACCGGATGGGCGTCCGCGTTCCAGCTCGCGTCGGACGGAATCGCGTCGGTCTCGACGTGGAATGGCACGCCGAGCGCCTTGAGGTTCGCGCGGAATCTCGAGATGTCGTCGCCGTCGATGAGCTCGTCGGTGTCCTCGTCGAGCAGGTGCGCGCCTGGCCCCAGCAGCACGAAGGTGACCGCGTTCTCCCCGGCGACGATGCCGAGGCCGATGCGCATCGCCTCGTTCGCGCGGTGCGAGGCGCGCGGGTCGACCGAGATCACGACCACGACTGGAGAGCTCTCGACCACGGAATCAGTTGAGCGCGATGAAACGATCGGTCGCGTTGATCAGGTCGGTCAGCACGACCAGACCGCAGTAGGTCACGCCCTCCGCGTCGCGCAAGGGGATCCGGCGCTTCTGACAGCCGTAGGCGCACACGAAGAGCTTCGCGCCGCGCTCGGGCAGCGTGCGGATGCGCGGGTCGTCGAGCGCGCGGACCCCGTCGTCGATGAGGTACAGATAGAGCTCCGCGCCGCCGTCCAGCGCCGCCTGGGACAGCCCCACGGCGGTCTCGAGGTTTTCGTGCTCGAGCCCGGTCGACAGGAGCATACCGAGCTTCTTCTTCGCGAGAACCATCGTGAAGCGAGCGTAGCATCGTAAAAAATGGAGAGCAAGCCGATGAGCCGACGAGTCTACCTCGATCACAACGCCTCGACGCCGGTGCACCCCGAGGTCGTCGCGGAGATGCTCCCGTACTTCACCGAGCTCTACGGGAACCCGTCGAGCATCCACGCGTTCGGGCGCGAAGCGCGAGACGGCATGGACCTGGCGCGTGAGCGAGTCGCCCGCTTTCTCAAGGTCTCGCCCCCGGAGATCGTGTTCACGTCGGGCGGCACCGAGTCCGACAACTTCGCCGTGAAGGGACTGGCGTGGGCCCGTGGCAAGGGCCATCTGATCACCTCGCAGGTCGAGCACCACGCGGTGCTCCGGACCTGTCGGGCGCTCGAGGCGCAAGGCTTCGACCTGACCTGCGTCGGCGTCGACGAGTTCGGGATGGTGGATCCGGACGAGGTCCGCCGCGCGATCCGTCCCGACACGATCGCGATCAGCATCATGCACGCGAACAGCGAGGTGGGCACGATCCAGCCGATCGCGGCGATCGGCCGCATCGCGCGCGAGCACGACGTGCCGTTCCACGTCGACGCGGTACAGACCTTCGGCAAGCTGCCGCTCGACGTCGACGCCCTCGGGATCGACGCGCTCTCGTTCTCGGCCCACAAGATCTACGGCCCCAAGGGCGTGGCCGGGCTCTTCATCCGCAAGGGCACCAAGATGGTCGCGGTCCAGCACGGCGGCGAGCACGAGCGGCGGCGGCGGGCGGGCACCGAGAATCTCCCGGGCATCGTCGGCCTGGGCAAGGCGGTCGCGGTCCGTGCCCGCGACATGCAGGCCGAGGCCGAGCGCGTCGGCGCGCTGCGCGACCGGCTCTGGCAGGGCGTGAGCGCGCGCGTGCCCGAGGTGAGGCTGTCCGGCCATCCCACGCAACGGCTCCCCGGGACCGCCAGCCTGCTGTTCCGACACGTCGAGTCCGAGTCGATCGTTCTCGGCCTCGACCTCAAGGGCATCGCCGTGTCGGCCGGCTCGGCGTGCACGTCCGGCAACGTCGAGCCCTCGCACGTCCTGGTCGCGATGGGAATCTCGGTCGACTGGGCGATGGGGGCCGTGCGCTGCTCGCTCGGCCGCTCGACCACCGCCGAGGACATCGACTACGTCGTCGAGTGCGTCGAGCCGCTGGTGCGCAAGCTGCGGCAGGCGATGCCCGTCGGGGCGGCATGAGGTATAGTCCGACCCTCGTGGACCATTTCCTGAATCCACGGAACGCCGGCATCATGCGCGAGCCGGACGGGGTCGGGGAGGACGAGTACGCGGGGTGCGGCGACCTCACCCGCTTCTTCCTGCGCGTCCGCGACGGGCGCGCGGTCGAGATCCGCTTTCAGACCTACGGCTGTGGTCCCACCATCGCGGCGGCCAGCATGGCGAGCGAGCTCTATCGTGGCCGCCTCGTCGGCGAGCTGTGCGCGTTGGACGCGGCCGAGATCGAGCAGGCCCTCGACGGGCTGCCCCAGGACCGTCGTCACGCCGCCGACGTCGCCGCCGGTGCCTTGCGCGCGGCGGCGGCCCAGTACCAGGCGCGACAGGCCTGACGAATGCTCGACGCGATCCGCCGGGA
>Ga0209376_1001207_pt1 | contig 26633 bp, 22 predicted proteins | sample GraSoiAngelo_134_FD_185891 | JGI IMG/M metagenome (GOLD analysis project Ga0209376, IMG submission 185891) | Grasslands soil microbial communities from the Angelo Coastal Reserve, California, USA - 14_0929_05_30cm (SPAdes) (version 2) | ecosystem: Environmental > Terrestrial > Soil > Grasslands ... | reverse complement strand
GGAACAGCTACGGCAGACGGAAGATCAACGGCGGGATGATCAGATTCGTCACCATCTTCGCCAGCTGACCAAGCTAGGATATCAACTGGAACAGGGAAGCTGACCCACACTGGTTTTCAAGGCAAACTCGCCGCATAGGCTATTTCGCCGCAGCTTTCTGCTCTTCCAGCCTGGCCTTGAACGCCTTCTCCTGCAAATCCAGATGCGCCAGGTAGCCCGCGGGATCGATGAAGGGATTCGGGCCGCCCTTCCCCAACTTCGCGTACTTGTCCTTGAGAAGGTAGAAGCGGCCATGCGCAGCGAGAAAAACGTCGCATGGCAGCGAGCGAAGGACCTTGAAGCTGCGCACGTAATCGTCAACGATCTCAGGATATTCTTTGCTGTTCACCAGAATGTAGCCTAGATTGTTCGGATTCCTCTGCAAGCCAATACTGCCGAGGATTACGACGTCGTAGGAATTCCCGCCGTCTTGCACCTTCATGGTCCAAGTAGTACAGCCCCTGGTGTGGCCAGGCGTGAGGTGGGCCACCAGGGTGACGCCTCCCAGCGTGACCTCGTCGCCGTCGTGCAAGATCCGGTCGATCTGATGAGGTTTTCCTCCAGGACGCAGCTTTTGTAGTAACGGAACATCCTGCTCCAGGGCCATCACGCGCGCGCCGGTCAGTTTTTTAAAAAGCGCGTCGCCCTCCATGTGATCCGCGTGAGCGTGGCTGCCCAACAGGATCTTGACGTCGGTGAAACGGAACCCCAGCTTCTCGACCGAGGTACGAATCATCGGGACCGTTTGCTCGTAGTCGCTGTTGATGAGGATGTGTCCCTGCGGCGTCGTGATCAGGAAGGAACCCAGCCCCTCCGTGCCGACAAAGTAGATATTCCCGATCACCTTGTGGGCCGGAAACGGCTTGTCGTTGTCGTAACCATCGACCACCTCCGCGGCCAGCTGCACGGTGCAAAGGCCGGCGAGCAGCACTAGAAGAAGGCTTTTGTAGCGTTGCATCGTGACGGCAGTGTAGCAGACCCCGACGGGGCGTCCAAGGTTTGGCGCGAGTGTGCCTCTCCAGTTCACGATAGAGCCTTCATTGCATTTTGCGACGTTTGAGATTCACAATCCTGCTGATCTGAGCGGAACTAACGCCGTAGATGGAAGCAAGATAAGCTTGTTTGTATTTTCTCGTCTTGTACAAATCTCGAATCTTTTGAATTGTGGTCAGGGTGAGTTTTCTATTCATGGCTGAGCGAGAACGGAGCCGCGAATTTCCTGGTGCAACGGAATGCGGACCTCAAAAGTAGAGCCCTGCCCAACTACACTTTCGACAAGGATCTCGGCGCGATGCGCTTCCGCAATCCACCGCGCGATCGAAAGGCCAAGTCCCGCTCCGGTCTCTCGCGAGCGCGCCTTGTCCGCGCGGTAGAACCGCTCGAAAATAACCGGCAGATCTTCTTGCGATATGCCGATGCCCGTATCCTGAACCTGAGCGATGGCATCGTTGCCGTTTGTGTCAAGACGAATGAAAACGCGACCGCCGGCTGGCGTGTATTTCACTGCGTTGTCGATCAGGATCAGGAACAAACGGCGGAGCGCGTGTCCGTCGCCGTTCACAAGAATTGGAGTTTCGGGGATTTCGCGTACGAGTTGAATCTGCTTCGATAGGGCAAGCGGTTGGCTCGCCAATGATGCTTCGCCAACGACGGACGCGATGTCCACCTGTGAAAACGCTACTCGTTCAGCGCCGGAGTCCATTCTCGCCAAAGTCATCAGGTTGTCGATCAAGATTCCCGTCCTTTTCGCTTCTTCAAGGATCTGACCCAGTGCCTCGCGATATTCGGCTTTGTCGCGATCCCGCCGAAGCGAAAGCTCGGCCGTTGTTCGAATGATCGCTGTCGGAGTGCGAAGTTCGTGAGAAGCATCGGCTGTGAATTGCGTGATTCTTTTGAAGGCTGTCTCGAGGCGATCCATCATCTGGTTGAATGTTTCAACGAGCCGTTCCAGCTCGTCTCGCGTTTTGAGACTTGCAAGGCGCCTCGACAAGCTACGTTCACCGATCGACCGGGCGGTGCTGGTGATGGCATCTACAGGAGCCAACGCCCTGCGGCTCATCCAGTACCCTCCGAGGCTCGCAAGAACGAGGACGGCCGGGATGGACAAGATGAGCAGCAATCGAAGCTGCTGAAGGACGTCGAATACTTGAGCCATGGGTGTTGCCAACTGTACGGTATAGACATTTCCGGGTACTCGAAATTTTGCAAAAACAATCCGTAAAGGAATACCGCGAACAACTTGGGTTTCGTATCGCGGCGCGGTCAGTTCTTCCGCGGTGTTCGGTATGTCGTAGTTGCGAATCGAGGCCGATCGAAAGATCCAGTTTCCTTCTGCGTCACTCACTTGCAGAAGATCCCCACCAAGCCTCAAGCCGGAATGCTCGCGAAGTTCGTCGGCGAGGTCATCCTCGGTGAAGACCGGGCCGACACGGTCCATAAACCTGCGGATGCCCTGCAGCCGCTGCCGGAGATCTTCATCGATGGCCGCGTGAACGCTGCCTCGAACGACAAAAAAGATGCCAATGCCAAACGCAGCGAAACTTAAGGCTTGAACGGCCAAATACCAGAGCGTTAACCGGGCGCGAATGGATGTCGGTCTCATGACGACTCTTCTTCCCGAAGTGCGTAACCAAAGCCTCGAATCGTGTGGATCAGTTTTACTGCATGACCGCTATCCACTTTTTTACGGAGGAGCCGGAGAAACGCGTCGAGGGTGTTGTTTTCAATTTCACTGTCGAAACCCCAGATAGCCTCTACAATCGTATTTCTCGCCAGCACGCGGCCGGCATGCCGCATCATGAATTCGAGCAGCAAATATTCAGTCTTCGTGAGATGAATTTGTTTCCCCGCACGGCATACGGTGTGAGTTACGGAATCGAGTTCAAGGTCGGCAATCTTGAGCTTCGGTAAACGTTCCACCGGACCTCGCCGGGAAATGGCGTGCAGTCTCGCTAAAAGCACATGGAAGGAAAAAGGTTTTGTCAGATAATCGTCCGCGCCTAGATTCAATCCCTTCACAATGTCCGCCACGGCGTCCCGCGCCGTGAGCATGAGGACTGGCACATGGTTTCCTGTCTTACGCAAGCGGCTGACAATTTCAAATCCGGTCATTCCGGGCAGCATGACGTCCAGGACGATCGCATCGAATGGATACGTCTGGCTGATCTCAAAGCCTTCAAGACCATCATGCGCCAGCATCACCGAGTGAGTTTCCTCCTCCAAACCCCTCTTCAGGAGATGGGCCATTTTCTGTTCATCCTCGACGATCAGGATTCGCATCTCAGGACTCTGGTTCGAAGCCAAGCGACAGCCTATCGTGTCCCCATGAAAATTGGCTGAAAAACAGATAATTGTTTTTTAACGTTGTTCTTCAGCAAATTTTCAGATCGATCGTTTAGCATCCTGTCGTAACGTCGGGACGGTTTGGGTTCGTACTTAATCAGGAGACAAGTCACGGAACTCGAGATATGAAATTGCAACTCGGCGGCATCGTTTTGCTCTTCTTTCCATTCGCTCTCTTTGCGCAGCAGATAGGCACTCTGCGGGGCATCGTCACGGACGATTCCGGCGCTATTGTTCAAGGCGCCAAAATAACCTTGACTGCCAACTCGGGAACAGTGAACACGGCGGTGGCTGCTGGGGACGGATCATATTCATTCACGGGCATAGCTCCCGGCGACTACGTTGCGCAAGCATCCGCGCCGGACCTGGCGACGCCGCCTCTCAAGCTGACGATCCGGCCGGGAGTTCAGACGTTGAATCTTCAGTTGAAAGTGGCCGCGGTGACGCAGCAGGTAACGGTCGAGGACCGTGCGGTTAGTGTTACTCCGGAACCCGCGAACAATGCCAGCGCGACGGTGCTTGCCGGCGACGACTTGCAGGCGCTTTCCGATAATCCCGATGATCTCATCGACGAGTTGATCGCGATCGCCGGCCCAGGCGCGGGACCTGGCGGCGCCTCCGTTTTTATTGATGGATTCACCAGTGGCCAGTTGAGCTCCAGGGAGTCCATTCGTGAGATCAGGATCAATCAGAATCCATTCTCCGCGGAATACGACCGCATCGGCACCGGACGGATCGAGATATTAACCAGGCCGGGAACGAATCAGTTTCACGGGTCCGGATTTTTCAATTTCGGAAACGACTTCTGGAATTCGCGCAATCCCTACGCGTCCGAGAAGGCGCCGTTTCTGCTGAAGGAAGCCGGCGGAAACCTGAGTGGGCCGATGGGCAAGCGCGCTTCCTTCTTTGCCGATCTCCGCCGGGACGCCGTCGATAACGGAGCCATTATCAACGGTACGACGCTCGATCCCGCTACATTAGGCATCGTCAATCCGTTCACCGACATCTTCCGAATCCCGCAGCGCCGCATCCGAAGTAATCCGCGCGCGGATTACCAGATCAGCCCCAACAATACGCTGACACTGCGGTACGGTTTGGTGTACGCGGACATTCTCTCTGCAGGCGTCGGCGGCTTCAATTTGATCTCACGCGGCGTGCACACCACAGCCACGACGCATACGATTCAGGCTACAGATACGGCGGTATTCGCGGAAAACATGGTGAACGAGGTACGGTTTCAGCTTTTCCGGTCAAGCAACCAAATAACGCCCGCTACCATGGGGCCTGCAATCCAGGTGCTCGGCGGGTTCAACGGTGGCGCGTCGCCGGAGGGGCATTCTTTCGATACCCAAACCAATCATGAGTTTCAGGACTATGTGAGTGCGCTTCACGGGCAACACAGTTGGCGATTCGGTGTCAGGTTGCGCCGCCAGGCCGACGACAACATCTCACCGCAGAACTTTCAAGGCACATTCACTTTCAGTGGCGGCGCCGCGCCTGTTCTGGATGCAAATAACCAGCCGGTTCCGGACTCGGCCGGTCAGCCCATTCAGGCGGCGATCACGTCTATTGAGCGGTATCGCCGGACATTGCTGTTCCAGAATATCGGACTCACTCCATCGCAGATTGCGAGTCTCGGTGGCGGGGCCAGCCAATTCAGCATCATCGCGGGTGATCCGCACCTTTCGGTGAGCCAGTTCGATGTCGGAGCTTTCGTTAGTGACGACTGGAAAATCAGGCCGGCGCTGACCATGAGTCTCGGCTTCCGTTACGAAGCGCAGACCAACATTCAGGACCGCCATAACCTTGCACCGAGGATTGGCGTGGCCTGGGGCTTCGCGCCAAAGACGGTAGTCCGGGCGGGTTTCGGGATTTTTTACGATCGTTTTGGGTTAGCAAACACCATGACGGCGCTTCGTTACAACGGCATCCGGCAGCAACAATTCATTGTGACGAATCCAGACTTCTTTCCTTCGTTTCCAGCGCTCTCTGTGTTGGAGGGGTTTCATTCCACGCAGGTTCGCCAACAGGTGAATTCGAACCTCGTTGCCCCAACCTTTTATCAATCGATGGTCAGTCTGGAGCGGCAACTCCCGCGTAATACAACGGTGGCCGTGACTTTCGCCAACGCCCATGGCTTGCACATGCTCCGGTCACGGGACATCAACGCACCGTTGCCGGGAACCTACGATCCTGCCGTTCCCGGCAGCGGTGTTTATCCGCTGGGACCGGTTGGCGCGGTGTTTCTCATGGAATCATCCGGCCTGTACAATCAGCAGCAATTGTTCGTGACTGTGAACTCGCGTGCGAACAAATACGTCTCACTGACGGGAAACTATGCGCTGAACCATGCGAAGAGCAATACGGATGGTATCAGCACGTTTCCTGCGAATCCATACAGCATGGCAGGCGAATACGGGCCGGCAGTGACGGATGTCCGCCACCGCATGACGCTGGGTGGGTCGATCACTACAAAATGGGATATCACATTCAGCCCGCTGATCTACATCACGTCTGGACCGCCATTCGATATCACCGCAGGCCGCGACATTTATGGAACGACGCTGTTCAATGGAAGACCAGGCATTGCTACCGACTCAAACAAGCCTGACGTCATTCCAACCATCTACGGTTTGCTTGATCCCAATCCAACACCTGGCGAGAGAATCTTGCATCGGAATTACGGCCGCGGGCCTGGAATGATTTTCTTCAACGCCCACCTTGGCAAAGCTGTGAAATTCGGTCCCAAGCCGGCGGAAGCTGCAGGCGGAAAGGAGGCCGGGCGCCCCTACACGTTCTCCATCACGATGGAGATGGTGAATCTTCTCAACCACACGAATCCCGGCCCGATTATTGGCAACATCACATCGCCGCTGTTCGGGCGCGCGAATCAGCCCGCGGGCGGAGCCGGCTTTGCGGGATTTTCCGAAGCTGCCAATAACCGCCGCTTCGAACTGCAACTGCGGTTATCGTTCTGAGTACAATGAGGAAGCACAAAGACGCCAGGACACCAGGAAGTGCCGAATCAAGAACTCGTATTTGCGGCATTTTGTTGTGCCTTGGTGTTTTCATGTTTCTTATCCAAAACCGCCTCCTTCACGGACAGATCCCGACGACTCCCGCGATCACGGGAAGTGTTCAAGATCAAAGTGGCGCTGCATTTTTGGGCGCTCAGGTAGATCTGCTGAAGGATGGACAGCAACAGCGTACGACAACGACGGACACGTCTGGCGCTTTTCGTTTCGACAGCCTTCAGCCCGGAAATTACGAAGTGCGTACTCACAAAGAAGGGTTCAAGACAGAGATCAGTAAAGTAACGCTTGGAAACCAGTCACCGGGACGGCTGCGCGTCGTTCTCTTCGTCGAAAATCTCAACCAGCAGATCACGGTCAGCGGAGACACACCAGAAATCAGCACGGATCCGAGCGAAAACCGGGATGTAGCTACGGTTGATCGGCAAGCTTTGGATGATCTGCCGGTCTTCGATCAGGATGTCGTGGCCACGATGTCTCGTTTTCTGGACAGCAGTGCGCTCGGAACGAACGGCGTCGCTTTGATTGTCGATGGTATTCAGGGTGCCGGCGTCTTGTCGGCTTCGGCGATCCAGACAGTGACCATCAATAACAATCCCTACTCCGCCGAATACAATCGGCCGGGCCGTGCCCGAATCGAGATCACGACGAAACCCGGCTCGTCGGAGTATCACGGTACGGTCAACTTTCTGTTTCGCGACGCCCGGCTCAATGCCCGCGACCCGTTCGCAACAGTAAAGCCTGAAGAACAACGACGCATTTTCGAAGGGAGTCTCTTGGGACCAATCGGTGGCGGCAAAACAACTTCATTCATGTTTAGCGGACAACGGCAGGAGGAGGATAACCAGGCTATCGTCTTTGCCGTCGGGCCGGGCGGTCCCATACGAGAAAACGTTCCGGCTCCGCAGCGGAATACCGATTTTTCCATTGAATCGATTCGGCAGCATAGCGAGAACACGACGTACTCTATCCGGTTTCACTATCGCAATCTGGGCATACAGAATCAGGGAGTCGGGGGCGTCACACTACCTGAGGCTGCAACGGATTTTCACGATCGCGAAGATCAACTCTTTTACACCCAGAAAACGGCGTTTTCTAACACCGTCGTGAATCAACTCCGTCTTCTCGTCGCAAGGCAGCACACGCCCACGGTCAGTGTCCAAACCGGGCCCAAGATCATTGTCTTGGATGCATTCACCGGCGGCGGAGCGCAGGGCGATCGGTTGCAGACCGAAAATCACCTGATCTTCGACGACATTGTCTCCTGGGTCCACGGCAAACATACTTTCAGGACCGGATTCAACATTCCTGACCTGAGCCGCCGGGGCTTAGACGACAACACCAATTCCATTGGTACGTTTTCATTCTCCTCCCCCGAAGACTACGTCCAAGGCCGTCCTTTCTCCTTCCTTCAACAGCGCGGAAACGGGCACGTTGTATTTTGGGAAAAGCTCTTCGGCGGTTTCTTTCAGGACGAGTATCAGGTGCGCCGGAACTTGCAGGTCACAGCCGGGCTGCGCTACGACTCGCATAATTACTTGCACGACTACAATAATTTCGGACCCCGCCTTTCGTTTGCGTACGCTCCGAAAGGATCACGTAAGACGGCCATCCGAGGCGGAGCCGGAATTTTCTACGATCGAACCGGTCCTGTTCCGATTTTCGATCTCCTCCGGTATGACGGGGCGCGCTTGCGGCGGTTCCTCATTACCGATCCCCTGTATCCGAATCCGTTTGTGAACCGCACTTCGGCCGCGGAGCCCACAAGCGTTGTCCGGCTCGATCCTAACGTCCGGATGCCTTACACGTTTCAACAGAGCATGTCGGTGGAGCAACAGTTACGTCGAGGCACGACGTTGACCGTAAGCTATTTCCGGACTTCGGGGAGGCTGTTCCGCTCGCGCGACATCAACGCGCCGCTTCCGCCGCTGTTTGCCGCGCGACCTGATCCCTCGCTCAACGTGCTGCGGGAAATCGAGGCCTCCGGCACACAGATAACGCATTCTTTGGAGTTTTCATTTCGGGGAAACGTGACTAAATACTTTGCGGGGATGGCCCAGTACACGCTTGGAAAGGCCTACAACAACAGCAGCGGTATTGCCTCATTTCCAGCAAACAACTATGACCTGTCGGGAGAATGGTCGAGAGCGGATTCCGATCAGCGCCATCGCTTCAATTTACTGGGTACTATAAAACCCGGCCGGTTGTTCAATGCCGGAGTCGCGCTCCAGGCCGAATCGAAGCGGCCTTATAGCCTGATCACTGGACGTGATGACAACGGTGACGGTTTAGCCCTCGACCGCCCTGCCGGCGTTCGCCGAAACAGCCTCGAGGGCCCAAACTACGTCGGCCTCGACCTGCGCCTGTCGAAGGATTTTGCTTTAGACACCTCTAAAAAAGAAAAAAGTCCGAAAGTCACGGCTGCCATCGACGCCTTCAACGTCATCAATCGGGTGAACTATTCCGGTTATGTCGGCAACTTGAGTTCGCCGTTCTTCGACCGTGCCATTTCATCGCGCCCCGCGCGAAGACTTCAACTCTCAATGCGGTTGGCATTCTAGTAAGGTTGCTCTTTTTTACCCCCGTTCTTCAGCGAATTTTCAGATGGATTGCCTATCATCTTTATTCAATGGACACAGACGCGAGGTCTCAGCGAAACATGAATCGCTCAAGCCGGATCGATGTTGTCCTCCTATGTCTCACCGGATTCCTGCGGTCCTTCGGCACAGGATTGATGGGTGTGATATTCGGCGTCTATCTGTTCCGTTTGGGCCGTAGCAGCGCGGAAATCGGAATTTTGACGGCGGCGGGTTTGGCAGGCGCAACGGTCGCAACAGCATTGATCACCTGGCGCGGGGATCGGCTTGGACGCCGGAAGGCTTTGATCCTGCTGGCACTTTTCTGGATTGCCGGCGGTGTCGGGCTGGCATTTGTTTCGAGTTTTACTGCTCTCCTTCTGCTCGTGTTTGCCGGGATGGTGAATGCGATGGGCACAGACCGCAGCGCCCCGTATGTCATCGAACAAGCCGCACTGCCGAGTCTGGTATCGGACCGCGACCGCACCTGGGCATTCTCCTGGTATCACCTGGTGCTCGACGCAGGAGGCGCACTGGGAGCGTTAGCCGCAGCATTGCCGATTGTCTTATATCGCTGGCGTGCGGTACCGATTCCCACGGCATACGCGGCGGTTTTCCTGGGTTATTCGGGCCTCGGACTTGCTTCGGCCATTGCGTATTCGTTCGTCTCGAAGGGGATCGAAAGCGCCTCGACGGAGCGGGTGACCCCGAGCGTTTCATCGACGAGTAAGAAACATGTGTTCGGTTTAGCAAGGCTATTTGCAATTGATAGTTTTGGCGGTGGATTCCTTACAGATGCCGTTGTCGCGTACTGGTTCTTTCGCCGGTTTGGCATTTCCGAAGTCCAGCTCGGAGCGCTCTTCTTCGTCATTCACATTCTGAATGCTGTATCGCATCTGGGAGCAGCGTGGCTTGCGGAAAAGATCGGTTTACTGAAGACGATGGTTTTCACCCACCTGCCATCGAGTGTTTTCTTGATCGCCGTGCCGCTTGCGCCCAATTTCACTATTGCTGCCGCGTTGCTGCTTGCTCGCGAGGCGCTGGTGGAGATGGACGTACCTACGCGCCAATCCTACGTGGCAGCGGTTGTGAACCCGCATGAACGCACGTTCGCGGCGGGAATAACAAATTTAAGCCGAAGCGCGTTTTGGGCGATAGCGTCGGCCATCAGCGGTGTGCTGATGCAAAACCTCACATTCTCGGCGCCTCTGATTGCGGGCGGAAGCATCAAGATTGGATATGACGTGCTCCTATACCGCAAGTTCCGGCATATCCGGCCCCCGGAAGAATTTCAATAATGGAGGTCCCAATGAAAGTATTCCAAGTTTTTTTTGCGGCGACAATAATGGTGCCTATGGCTCCATCCGGAAGCGTTGATAACTTCGATGGTTCTCCCGCCGGCAGCGCCCCCGCTGGCTGGACCGCGACGCAAACCGGCAGCGGTAACGCGAGGTGGACCGTCGAAAAGGACGACACGGCGCCCAGCAAACCGAACGTACTGAAGCAGTCCGGCGTTGCGACATTTCCGATCTGCTTCAAAAATGACACCAGCCTGAAGGACGGCTTCGTGGAAGTTAAATTCAAGCCAATCTCCGGCAAAGAAGACGAGGCCGGTGGGCTGATCTGGCGCCTTAAGGATGCCAACAACTATTACGTGGCGCGAGCCAATGGCCTGGAAGACAATGTCACGATGTATCACACGATCAATGGCAAGCGCACCGAGAAGAAGCGCACCGGCATGAAAGTCGCGCCCAATGTATGGCACGACTTGCGCGTGGACTTTCAAGGTAATCACTTTGTCGTGACATACGACGGCAAGAAAGCCATCGAATGGGATGACGACACGTTTAAGGAAGCGGGGAAAGTCGGTGTATGGACGAAAGCCGATAGCCTGACCGTATTCGACGATTTCACGTATGGCTCGAACTGACCTTCCAACGCTGTCGCACGAGTCCACGTACACAGAACGACGGCTTTCTCATTGACTTCAAGTTCCGCCACGGAGGAGAATCTCTGCGTATGCGTCGACTCAGCGCGTGGATGGCCGTGGGGGCAATGCTTTTTGCATTGGTTTCCGCGCCGCTTTTTCACGTCCACGACAGGGACGACCACGGCAATGCGGGATCTTTTATTCACGCTCATTTTCCGGATGTGGAAAATCCAACGGAGCATTCGGAGCGATCGGTTGAAACCGAACACTCGCATCAGCACGTACGTTGGATTGATGTTTTCACGCTGAGCACACCGGCACCCCTCGGCTTTCAGGTGGTTGCAGAATTTTCGCAACCTTTGTCCATACCGTCACCGCCAGTAAGCCGCGCTGTTCTTTCGCTGCAGACATTGCGGGCGCATAGTCCACCGGAACACTTCGACCTACCTCCAAGATCTCCTCCAACCTCCTAATTCGCCGCGTTTTTGGATGCGGACGCTTCGTATTCGTCCGTCTCGTCGATTTCTTTTCTAAGTCCAATTTTTCGAAGACGACCCTTTATGAACAATCTGTCTAGAGCCGCCGTGCCAGCACTGCTGATGATTTCATGCTTCACATTACTGGGGTGCGCGACTCCCCCTCCAACTGCCACCTCTACGCCTGCCGTGGAGCCTGAAGCATTATCCCGAACTGAATTTACCGATCGAGTGGAGAACTATTTCGAATACGAGCCCCTACATGCCGGGAAGCCCAGTCAGGTGCGGATTCATTTAACCGATCTATCCGACGGATCACCGGTTGAAAAAGCCGAAGTGACGTTGACTGTTTCTCCAAAAGGCTCACCGTCTCCGGTCGTTGAGACAACCAGCCGGATTGGAAAGGTGACGGGCATTTATGTCGCGGAGCTCACCGTGCCCAAACAAGGCACCTATGACATCGAATTTCGCATCAAAAATGCGAAGCTGAACGAACGCATTCCGCTGACGGATTTCAAAGTCGAGTGAGGACTAGTGATGAAGAATCAATTTTTAACGATTTCAATTATGGTCGCGTTTTTCTCGGCCTTTGGTGCGCCAGCCGACGCACAGCAAGCGACGTCGCCGCTGACGCTAGAGCGAGCAGTTACGGCGTATATTGAGCGAAACCTCGAACTGCAGGCGGAGCGATATCGCCTGGAGCGCACCAAAGCGGATGCGATCGCGGCCAGGTTACGGCCGAATCCGGGTTTATCGGTGACGGTGGAAAACCTGAGAGTTTCCGGTCCGACCTCATTCGACAGATTGAACGAATATGGTGTGGCCTATTCCGAAACGATCGAACTGGGTGGCAAACGCAGGCTGCGAGAGCAAGTAGCCGCTGCCACCATCTCGGCGGCCGAAGCAAGATTTGCCGACGCGATGCGCAAAGGTATTGCAGAGGTGAAGCGGCTCTATTTCCAGGCGGTGCTCGCGCGGCGCGACATCGAAGTGGCCACTGAGAACGGGCAAATGTTCCAACAACTGGTTCAATTCAATCTTGCCCGATTTCGGGAAGGCGCGATTCCCGAAGCCGATCTCATCAAGGTGCGGCTGGAGCGAATCAAATTTGATTCCGCCCTCAAGCAAGCTGAACTCAGCTTCCGGCGGGCCATGTTTCAGCTGGCTGAGCGTCTCGAAGACGATGCCGTTGCCAAGCAAGATGTCGCCGCCAGCCTGGATTTGTCGCTTTTTAGCCTCAATCTGGATTCACTGCTGGAAATCGCGCTTCGGGAGCGTCCCGATGTGCAAGCCGGCGAGCGTGAAATTGCAGCCGTCAGGGAAAGACTCGCTCTCGAAGAAGCCCGCGCCAAGCCAGACATCACGTCTTTCGTGGGCTATAAACGACTGGCTTCGGATAACACGGTGATGTTCGGCGTGAGCATACCGCTGAAGGTCAGGGACCGGAATCAGGCTGGTATTGCTCGCGCTCAAGCGGATGGAAAGGCAGCAGCGGCTTTGCTCGAAGTCGCGAAAAGCCACACCGTCGAAGAGGTTAGTGCCGCCTACACAGCGTTTCAAACCGCTCGCGAGCAAGTACAGACGTTCCGAGACGAGTTATTGAATCAAGCCGACGAATCCAGATCCATCGCGTTGGTCGCATACCAGGAAGGAGCGACTCCTCTTCTCTCCGTCCTTGAAGCGCAGCGGACGCGCGCCGATGTGCGTCAGCAATATTTTCGAACACTTTTTGACTACCAGGTCAGCCTCAGTGAACTGGAGCTTGCGGTAGGAAAGGAGATCCAGCCATGAAGAAATGGATACTTCCCATCATTGCGATTGCAGCGATTGCAGCGGTTCTTCTGCTATGGAAACGTCCGGCGCAGGGAGATGCCGAACCCGCTCCAGCGGCGGCAGCGGTCTCAACCGGCATCGTCCAATTTCGCATGGAGCAGCAATGGCTTATCCATATGAAGCTGGCTAAGACGCAGGAGGCCGAACTGCCCTCACAAATTTACTCGACGGGCCGGGTCATCCCTTCGCCATCGAATCGAGCACTGGTCGCTCCTCCCGTGGGCGGGACTATAGATACGCAGCCTCTCCCACAGATCGGGCAGCGTGTGACGCGCGGGGACCTTCTTGCCACGGTTCTGCAGACGACCACCGCCGCCGAGGCTGCCCAGATTCGCATCGAAAACAGCCGCGTCGATGCGGAGCGGCGCCGCCTGGCGCAAGCGGAAATTGAAGCGCGCGCTCGCTTGACTGCAGCGGCGGCAGAGGCTGACCGTGCGAAGCGTCTGATCGAGATGAAAGCGTATTCTCAGCGCCAAGTCGAAACTGCCGAAGCGGATCGCAAAGCGGCGGAAGCCATTCTTGCGGGTGTGCAGGAACAGATCGAGGCCTTGCAGACTGCTCCGATGGGATTGAATTATCAGGTCACGGCCCCGATTTCGGGAACTGTCGTGGCACTCAAGAAATCGCCGGGAGAGGAAGTGCGCCCCGGGGAGCCGATTCTGGAGATTGTTGCCCTCGAGCAGGTCTGGGTCGAAGCGCCAATCTTTGAAAAGGATCTGGGACGCGTGAAAAGAGACGTAACGGCGATTTTCACGACAGCGGCTTTCCCGGACAAGGAATTTCACGGGCGGCTTGTCAACATCGGGTCGGTGGTGAACGAGCAAAGCCGCGCGGCAACTGCGGTGTTCGAAGTGAATAACGCATCCGGCGACTTGAAACTGGGGATGCAGGCGAATCTGCGCATTGGCGTAGGGCAGAAGAACAAGGTGCTCCTGGTCCCTAGAGACTCCATCCTCGACAACGAAGGAACGAAGATCGTGTACGTATTGCGCACGGGTGAAGAGTTTGAACGCCGTGACGTGGTGGTGGGCGACGAGTACGGTGACAAAGTCGCGATTGTCACAGGCGTGAAACCCGGCGAGCGCGTTGTGACCCAGGGCGCATATCAACTGAAGCTCCAGGAACTGCGGCCGGCCAATGCGGGCGCGCATACGCACGAGGTGTAGAGAAGCTATGCTCAACAAAATCATCCAATGGTCGATAAAGAACCGGCTAATCGTCGTCATCGGAGCAGCCGTCCTGTTGGTCTACGGCGGAATCGTGGCATTGCGAGCGCCTGTGGACGTTTTTCCTGACTTGACCGCGCCGACAGTCACGATCCTCACGGAATCGCACGGCATGGCTCCCGAAGAGGTCGAAGCGCTCGTCAGTCTGCCTATTGAAGCTGCGATGAACGGCACTGCCGGTGTATTCCGCGTACGCTCGAACTCTGCGGCCGGTATTTCCATTGTCTTCGTGGAGTTCAATCTCGGGACGGATATCTACCGCGCACGCCAGCTCGTAACGGAAAAGCTCGGTCAAGTCCGCCTCCCGGCGGGAATCCGAGCCCCGGTGTTAGGGCCAATCTCGTCAACCATGGGCGAGATCATGCTGATCTCCATGACCAGCAAGACCACTTCGGCAATGGAGCTTCGCTCGCTTGCCGACTGGGTCATCCGCCCCCGGCTTCTGGGCGTCCCGGGCGTCGCGCAGGTCATGATCATCGGTGGGGAGACGAAGCAATATCAGGTGCTTGCCGATCCGGCAAGACTTCGCGATTACGGCTTAACGCTTAAAGAGGTCAGCGAGGCCGTCGGCGCGGCAAACGTCAATGCCTCAGGTGGATTTCTGGAACGGCCGGATTTGGAGTACTTCATACGAGCTCGCGGGCGCATCAACACCCTCGAAGACCTCGCAAACTCCGTCATCGCTGTCCGGAATTCCACCCCTATACTGGTCAAGAACGTAGCCGACGTTCGGATCGGTCCCGCGCTGAAGCGAGGCGACGGCAGCTTCAACATGCATTCCGATGTGGTTGCGACGATTCAGAAGCAACCCAATGCAAACACCCTCGAAGTAACGCACCAAATCGAATCGGCGCTGGCGGCATTGAAACCAACGCTGCCGGATGACGTGACGATCGATACGAAGGCGTTTCAGCAAGCCGCGTTCATCGACCGCGCGATCGAAAACGTCAAACAAGCGCTTCTCGAAGGCGGCATCCTGGTCGCGATCGTGTTGTTTTTGTTTCTTTGGAACTTCCGGACGACGTTCATCAGCCTCACGGCAATTCCACTCTCGCTCGTAGCCGCCGTACTGATGATGACCTATTTCGGCCTGGGAGTTAACACGATGACCCTGGGCGGATTGGCGATCGCTGTTGGAGAACTCGTTGATGACGCCATCATCGACGTCGAAAACGTATTTCGCCGGCTTCGGCAAAATGCGCAGTCAGGCATGTCTCAGACACCGGAGACCGTAATCTTTAAGGCCTCGAGCGAAATTCGTAGTTCGATCGTTTTTGCGACTCTGATCATCATTCTCGTGTTCATGCCTCTGCTCAACCTCGGCGGTTTCGAAGGCCGGATGTTTGCCCCGCTTGCATTTGCCTATATTGCGTCGGTTGCCGCTTCGCTGCTCGTCGCTCTGACCGTAACGCCGGCTCTCTGCTACTACCTGCTCGGGCGTTCGCGCTTGATTCGCGAGGCTGGGGACTCGAAGTTCGTCCAGTGGCTGAAGTGGATCTACGTCAGAATTTTGCAATGGACGCTGCGGCGGCCGGTGGAAATCATCGGTGTCTCGGCAATTCTGTTGGTGGTTGCAATCATGTTGTTCCCGCTGATGGGGCGTGAGTTTTTGCCGCCTTTCAACGAGGGAGCATTGAATATCAATATATCGTTACCGCCTGGGACCTCCTTGCAGGAATCCAATCGCATCGGCCGGATCGTCGAGGAAACCCTCCATCGGACGCCAGAAGTGGTTTCCACAACGCGAAGGACCGGCCGTGCCGAACTCGATGAACATGCCGCAGGCGTTAACGCCAGTGAAATCGAAGTCGTGACGCGGCCGCTGAATCGGCGCCAGGCAGAGGTCATGGAAGAGGTCCGCCAGAATCTCGCGCAAATTCCGGGCATCACTTCGGAAGTGGGACAGCCCATGTCTCACCGGATGGACCATCTGCTCTCCGGTACGCGCGCTCAGATTGCAATCAAACTGTTCGGGCCGGACCTTGTGACGCTTCGCAATAAGGCCGAAGACATTCGAAAAGTTATGGAGACTGTTCCCGGCGTGGTTGACCTTTTAGTCGAGCCGCAGGTCGGTGTGCCGCAATTACAGGTAAATCTGGATCGCAAACAGGCTGCCGCAGTCGGACTTCGCGCCGAGAACCTCGCCGAAACGGTCGATACCGCTTTCAACGGTGAAGCTGTCTCTCAGGTACTGGAAAACCAGCGCACCTTCGATCTGGTCGTTCGATTTAACGACGCAGCCAGGCGATCGGCCGAATCGATCGCGTCGAGCCTTATTGATACTCCAACTGGCGCCAAGATCCCGATCAGCCAGGTAGCATCGGTTCAGGTCGATCAGGGGCCGAACACCATCAATCGTGAAAATGTACAACGGCGGATTATCGTCCAGTCCAACGTTGCGGGACGGGACCTTGGATCCGTAATCAACGAAATCCGGCAGAAGATCGCCCACGATGTCGCACTCCCTGAAGGGTACTTTGTCCAGTACGGCGGGCAATTTGAAGCCCAGGAAGAAGCGGCCCGAAAGATCACGATCATGAGCGTTGTGTCGATCGCTGGAATTTTTCTCCTTCTTTATCTGGCTCTCCAGTCTGGCCGCCTTGCGCTGCTCGTCATGGCCAATCTTCCGCTCGCGCTGATCGGCGGCGTGATCATGGTATTTGTTTCGGGAGGGACTTTGTCGATCGCATCGCTGGTGGGCTTCATCACGCTTTTCGGAATTGCAACACGAAACGGAATCATGCTGATCACGCATTATCGGCACTTGGCGGAGGAGGAAGGGGTGCCGTTTAGACAAACGATCATTCAGGGGTCGCTGGAACGCCTCAGTCCGATATTGATGACGGCGCTCGTCACCGGTGTCGGTCTCATCCCGCTCGCTCTTGGTGTCGGCCAGCCGGGCAAAGAAATTCAGCAGCCGATGGCGGTCGTAATCCTCGGCGGCATTGTGACCTCGACATTCTTGAACATGATTGTTATCCCGCCACTGTATTTCCGCTACGGCAGAGCGGGAGCTCGAGTCGAGGACGAAGCGTATGCTCCTCGTCCGGCGGAGGGACCTGCCATCGGAGATTGAGTCTAGGAGGGGCATGCGGCGCAAGAGTTGCCGACGTTATCGAGCGGCGGGATGGGCCGCTGTCGTCGTGTTTCTAAGTTGGACTGCCGCCATGGGTGTGCAAAGGGAAGGCCTCCTTTCCCTAAACTCGCATCAGATCGTAGCCGTGCGGACCACGAAACCGCCGGTTATCGACGGCGAGATCGGCGAGGACGAATGGAAAGCGGCGGCAGTTGTGACCAGCTTCATCCAATACGAGCCGCGGCGTGGTGACGGCTCTGACGTGCGAACCGAGGCCCTGGTGCTCTACGACGCAGGCCACGTCTTCGTGGCTTTCCGGGCATGGGATCCCGAACCCATCACGTCTCAACTCACATTTCGTGACGCCGATCTGTTCACCGACGACGCTGTTGCCGTGGTCCTGGACACCACGTTCGATCGGCGCTCTGGTTACTACTTCATGACTAATGCGCTGGGAACCCAGGCCGACGGACGCATTGCCGACGATGGGCGGATCATCGAGTCGAGTTGGGACGCGCCCTGGCAATCCGCTGCCCGGCGCACGGACTACGGATGGTCCGCGGAGTTCAGTATTCCCTTGTCGTCTATTCGGTACGCCGCCGGCAAGGGGCAGGTCTGGGGCATCAACTTCGGCCGCAGCCGCCGCCGTACACTGGAGACGAGCTTCTGGAGCGGTCCCCTCGATAACCAGTGGAGAGTTTCGCAGGGGGGCCGCATCACGGAACTGGAAGTACCCCCGCCTCTCGACAAAGTCCAAATCGTACCCTTTGTTCTCTCGCGGCTGCAGGAGCGGGTGGCACCGCATTGGGAGGCAGGCGTTGACGTCAGGTATTCTCTCACGCCGACCACGGCTGTGTATGCTACGCTGTTTCCCGATTTCGCTACCGTTGAGGCCGATCAGGAACAGATCAACTTGACCCGCTTCGAGTTGACACTCCCCGAGAAACGCCAGTTCTTCCTGGAAGGCCAGGAACAGTTCAACCAGCGGTTTCGCACATTTTACTCTCGCCGGATCCAGGACATCGCGGCTGGCGGCAAATTGCTCGGCAAACAAGGCCCCTGGACGATGGTCTTGCTCTCGGCACAGTCCAAACCGATCGGCGGCGGAGGGCGGGCGAACTATATCGTCGCCCGCGCGCAGCGCGATCTGCCCGGCCGATCCACGCTCGCGATCATGGGCGCGAACCGGCGACTCGATGGCAAGGACCAGGGCAGCGTCAGTTCCGACGCGAACCTTTTCTTCACGCGCACGTTCGGGATGACAGCCCAGGCCGTGAGGAGCTACGGACCCTTCGGCAGCGGTACCGCGTTGTTCTTCCTCCGGCCGGCCTACGATTCCCCGACTGGACACTTCCACGTCCGCTATGGGCACATGGGCGATCACCTTGCGGCTAATGTGAATGCGATAGGCCAGATCATTGACGATAACCGCCGCGAAATCGACTCACATATCACCAAAATAAGATGGATACGGAGCGGGACCTTTGAGAAGCTCCAGCACGACTCGAACTACAACATCTACTGGGGACAGACTGGAGTGCTGAGAAGCTGGAAGGTGGACGAGTCGCTCGCCGCCGAGTTCCGAAACAAACTCAGCGCGACTCTGTCGTGGACAGAGGAATTCAAGCGGTTCGAGAAAGGTTTTCGAAACCGGGATGCCGGTTTCGATTTCGGTTACAACACACGCGAGTACAATTCAATCAAAACAGGCGTCCATCTCGGTCGCAACTTCGATTCGGATTTCCTACTGTGGACGGCCGCGGCGCGTCACAAGCTCACCTCCAAGCTTTCGGCCGAGTATTCGTTGCAGCGCCTGGAACTCAATCCCGATCCTCGCCTGCAGAGCACATGGATTCACGTCCTTCGAGCCGACCAGTTCTTCACGAAGGATCTATTCTTGCGGCTCTTTTTCCAGACGAACTCCGCGATCGATCGGAATAACATCCAGGCGCTGTTTGTGTACCGGTATCTGCCACCGTTCGGAACCATCCAAGTGGCTTATCAACGCGGTACTGCAGCCTTCGGCCAGCGATCGACTCAAGGCAACACACTGTTCCTCAAGATGACGACGGTTTTCTGAATCTGGTGTAGCTTTCACAGGTACAAGAACATGACCAACGGGCGCTCGTCAGCACCACGGGCACCAGTGGAACGACGGCGGGCGGAAGAACGTCAGCAGCCGTCCACAGGCGATGACCGAGAGCCAACACACGAGCGACACCCCACCGATGATCCTGGCCGGCATCGACGCATTCTCACCGGGGCCCAGGGTCCTCACTCTACGAAACATCGTCGTGTAGAACACCAGCACGTTCAGCCCCGCCACAGACATACTGAGGATCTTTAATTGAAACGACGGGTTGTAGATGTACTGGTCGGTCTCCGCCGTGAAAAAACAGATTCCGCTTAAGACATTGATGACATATCCTGCGATGCCCCACGGTATCAGCCGGTGCAAATAAGAAATGGGTATCTGCCTTCCCAAACCGAGCAGCCGCAAATCGAACAGGCCGATCGCACCGATCAAAAGTGAGAGCCCGAGGAAATGAATGCTCTCCATTATCGGCCATTCCCAACGCCCATGCATGAAGACCGCGAGGCTCGTCGTTGGGAGCCACCTGACCCAAGCTTCGACGGTTTCTTTCAGCATCGCGTCCCCGCTATCAGATATTTGCACGTGTATGCCAGGAAGCGGCCGGAAGTGATGGCGCTCGCCCAGAGGAAAAGCGATATCGCGGCCAGAATCTTTCCGTTCATCGGAACCGCCGCAGTATCGAATGCCGGATTGCGCACGACCCTGTCACGAATTTTCACCATCATCACCATACCCGCTGCGATGCACCCGATCTTCAGGTAGAACACGGGATTCGTCAGCGCCTTTGTGGGATATGAAATCAGGAGCAGGACTCCCGAGATCGCGTTGATAATGAAGCCGAACCACATGACGGGGTAAAACCTTTCCATCGTCGACAGGGAAACACGCGGCGCGAAGCCGATGATCCGTAGATCCAGCGCAGCGTTCGAGCCTGCTAGAAATCCCATGCCCCAGGCGTGGACGATAAGGACGAACGGAAACGCAAATAGAGAGGGAGACTCGCGAAGCCAGATGCTCAAGTCGGTACTTTCAAGCCACGCAGTGAAATGCACGGGTCTTCCTCAGTCGACCAACTTAGGTTCCGGGAGGCTTTGGTCTTCAAGTCGCCCTGCCACCAGTTGGAGCATTATAATAATGTTCCTTTCACGAAATAATAATATTCCTTTCACGAAGGGACATCGCGTTACTGTTCGTTGTCGCTGCCGTCATCGGCATATTCCCCGCCGGTCTCCTACCAAGAGAAGCCGCATCTGGAAAGCGGCACCTGAAGCTATGCTTACGGCTTGGGAAGAAGGAGCCCTCACGATGAAGATGATGAAGGTGCACGTTACGCTCTGGATAGTTCTACTGGCCGGTGGTTTTCTTGCGGGATTCGTTCCGCAATATCTTAAGAACCGTGCTCTCCAGGCGAAGTTAGAAAGTCCCCAGAAGACCATCGCCGCGCTCGAAGGCCAGATGCAAATGAGCGAACTGAGGGATCTTGCAAGTCTCACGCTGCTCGAACTCTCGCGTCAGAACTATGGACTGGCACGAGATTACTCGAATCAGTATTACAGCAAATTGAATGACGTGGCCAATACGGTCCAGGATGCGAATCTTAAGAAATCACTGGAGGAACTCGCGACAACCCGAGATTCCCTAACAACGAGTCTGGCCGCCGCGAACCCCGCTTCATTGAGTGCAGCCCAGCCGATCGTGCTGAAGACGTTTGAACTGACAAGACCTGCCAAATAGCATCATCTGGAACATTTAAAGATGTCGTGTCGGAGACGTGTGTAGAACGGACCCATCATGCTCAGCAATGAATCACCCAATGTGTTACGAAACGTCAAGTCAAGTAAGCAGCGACCCATTTAAAAGTTCGAAATTATCGGGGGCCTGCTGGGTCTTCTACCCGGGGACTTAATCATCGGCACCTGCAGCAGAAAACCGAAGGACTGGAGGCGCGCCACAATGGGATTCGGTGGGAGCGGCAGCGGAAATACCTGTATTGGAACGTTACCAACGTACACAATTTCCGGACGAAATGTTGGTCTCAACGAAATTGACTGCATGGCGGGACTCGACACAGCAAGGTCATATAGTGTTCCTACTACACTTGGCAAATGAATGGGAAATGAACCCAACATGAAAAGTCGTTCAGACTGATACCTCATTAGTCTCTCGATCCCATGAGAAATCCGCGCTATGGCATCTGGCGTGTTACTCTGGATCCATGTCGATCCTCAAATTTCTTGGAATGAATGTCGACCAGCGTATTCCAACCGTAGAGACTGAAACGGTGCGGAAGATTGTGCAGAAACTCGATCAGCTTCCCGAGGAACAAGCCCGTTACATAGCGGCCTTTGCCTTCCTGCTTAGCCGAGCGGCGCGGGCTGATCTGCAGATCGATGTCGACGAGACCACGGTTATGGAGCGCATTGTCATGGAGCAAGGAGGTATGCCGGAAGAATTAGCTGTCGTTGTCGTGCAGATGGCCAAGACCCAGAACCAACTGTTCGGCAGCACGGAGAATTACCTCGTAACGCGGGAATTTGAACGTATCGCAACCCGTGAACAGAAACTGGGGCTTCTCGACTGTCTCTTCGCTGTCACAGCCGCCGATGAAAACATCACCGCCGAGGAAGACAACGTCGTCAAACAGATCGCGAGCGAATTGAAACTTTCGCATGATGACTACATCGCCGCCCGCTCCCGCTTCCGAGAATATCTGGCCGTGTTGAAGCCGGGCCGGCATAACGAATAAAAAACAAATCATCCGAAAGCCATTTGCGATTTTTCTTACAAGCCGCGATGGTATGAAAAAATCAATTCGGCCTCGTTGAACATCATTTCCGTTTCATCGGCGCTTCTCGATGGCTTCGACCTGATCATTTGCGTTCCATCGAAAATTCACCTCGTTCACAAGACGATCTTCTCCAGCAGATCAATGATCTTGAAGGTGCCGGGGATGATCTTCTTCGTGCCGGAGAACATGGCCTTCGGCCCGGAGATGATCATCTCCGGACCGCCGAGGATCATGTCCGCCGCCGCGCAGATCGTCTTCGTTTCGGAGAAGGTCTTCTCCCCGACGAAGAGGATTTTCTTTGCGACGGAGAGGATTTTCTCGGATGGCCTGCCAAGTCCAAAGAATCAATGAGTTGAAGACGTAGCCTGCGAGAAGCTCTTCTCGATGACGACGCAGATCTTCTCCGAGCGGGACCCGGTCTTCTCAAGAACGGAGAAGATCTTCTGGAAGAGGAAGAACATTTTCTTTGAAATGATCAAGGTCACCTTCAGAGCCAACTCAATGTTATTCGCCCCGAAGAAGATCTTCCCCGGAACGCACCCGCTCTTCTATTCTATCGAGGCAATCATTTTCATCGTCGAGAAGATCATTTCGACGCTGAAGAGACATTTCTCCGGGGCGTAAATGATCTTCTCCGTCTCGGAGACGAATTTCTTCCAGCATAACTAAACCTATTATTTCGACGGACTCTGAAGAGGTGTGTCTAACGCAACACGTGCATTCCGAGACAAATACGTGCTGGTATTGTGCATTACTCGTTCCAAGGTGCCCTGTTTCTTTATGGGAAGACGCCGCCACGTTGTAAGAAGACGGCCGTTCATTCTAGGAAGCCCGCGCCATCAGACACGTTTATAGAATTTCTTTGAAGTCGAATCGAAAGCCGGGGAGGATGGGATCGCCGCTGAGGACATCCGGTTGTTCAATTTCCTGGATGGGATCGCCCGGCCGATACACATAAGCCTTGTTGTCAATCGGATCGAGAAGCCAGGCCAGCCGAGCGCCATTATCGATATATTCGGTCATCTTGGCTTTCAACCGTTTTATTCGATCATTCGGAGATCGAACTTCGATGACAAAGTCCGGACAGATAGGCGCGGGAAAGCCATCCTGCTGTTCTTCGGTCAGACTGTTCCATCGGCTCTTTAAGATCCAAGAGCAATCCGGCGCGCGCTTAGACCCGTTGGGCAACGCAAATTCCGAGGTGGCGTCGTAAACGTTGCCGGTTCCGTCCCCCTCTGCCCAATTCGCAAGCCGCTGAAGAATTCGCGCATGCTTGTGTCCCGTTTTCGGTCTGTTGGGAGACATTATGATCAGTTCCCCTTCGGCGCTCATCTCGATGTGAAGATCGTCATTGTCGCGACAAAGGCGGAAAAACTGATCGTCCGTCAGGCCGACATCGCTGACGTCGAGGACAAGGTAAACCTCGGAGTCTGTTCGTCTTAGATCCTGGAGCATATAGCCACTGGAATTGATCATAATTCCGCCGCCGCTATTGGGCAATTCCTTCGCCCGTAGCGGTCAGCGTTTCATATAGAGGACGACGCTCGGATGGGCGGGCGCCCATTCCCAGAGGCCAACTTATCGATAAGGTTTTAGTTCAGCCCCTTCTCTTTGGCCGAGTTCGTCTGATCGAGCGCCGCGCGGAGTCCCTTTGCGAGTTTGATTGCGTCATCGTTGGCCCAGAAGTGCATGAAGAAAAGCCGGGGCTGTTCTTCCAGCATATGGCTGTGAAGCGCCGTCACTGCAATTCCGTTTTGGCGAAGCGCTTTAATCACGGGATTCACTTCTTTCGCAGTAAGCACAAAGTCTCCCGTGATTGCCGCTTTGCCCCCACCGGTCGGCTGGAAATTGAGCGCAGTCGCTACGCCCATCGAGTTCGGCACAGCCATTCCGGCTTCCATGATCTTCTCGGCTCGAGGAATCGAAAATTGATAGATGCCGTTATTGTTTTTACCGGCGTGTCCAAGGACGCTCTCGACCTGTTTGGAATCGAATTGCAGGTTTGCAGTTTCCGGTCGTGCGGGATTCGCGGGCGGAGCAGCCGCAGGTGTCTTGGTGAGCGACAGTGCATCGTGAATAGCTGCCGCTAAATGTGAAGCTTCCCCGTGTCCTTCGATGTGCATGTACATGACGCGCGGGGTTTCCAGGATCAAATGGTTGTGCAATCCCGTAATCTCGATTCCGGAATCACCCAACTTCTGCATGACGGGGCCGACCTCGTCTTCCGTTAATACGAGATCTCCCATAACCTCGGTTTGATTTCCCATCTTTTGGAACGCCGCCCATGATCCCAATGCGAGACCCGGCTTTATACCAACGCCGTCTAAGCTCACTTTTAGATCCGATCGCGGCATTGAGAATTTGTGCGTGCCATCGGGTTGGTCTTGACCGGTGCGCCCCATGGCCTCGTCGACAGCTTTCCAGTTTGAAGAACTTGTCGTGCTTTTTGAGGAAGGTTGCTGCGCCTGGAGTTCGAAAATCGCCAAAGCAGACAAAAGCAAAACAGACGAAAGGAACACGAATACCGTTTTCATCGCATTCTCCTGTCTTCGGTAGCGGCAGTTCATAACCACCCGCGGCCTGCCAATTCAGAACTGCGGCGGTCATAGCCCCCCGCTACAGTATCTCTACCTATTCTTTTGACGGACTCTGAAGAGGTGTGCCTAACGCAACACGTGCATTTCGAGACGAACACGTGCTGGTATTGTGCATTAGTCGTTCCAAGATGCCCTGTCTCGTAAGGAATGAGTGTTTTCTTATAGGCAGCCGCCGTTTTCTTATAGGCAGCCGCCGTTTTCTTATAAGACGCCGCCATGTTGTAAGAAGGCGGCCAATCCTTCTGGGAAGCCCGCGGCATCAGACACATTTATAGTATTCAGCGAGACGTTGATCGGAGAATATTTGCCGTGTAAGAATCAAGACCTAGTGTGGCGTTTGGAAATTGCGGTGACGTATTCCCCTCCTCGCAGAGGAGGGGTGGCGCGACAGCTTAATAGAAGCTGGCGCGCCGGGGTGGTCAGTTCGGCGAAATCGGAGGCGTGCCGGTCTGACCACCCCGTCTGCGCCGCTTCGGTGGCTTCGCGTCATCTTCCTAATGGCGCATCCACCCCTCCTCTGCGAGGAGGGGAATGCACCTCTGCGTAAACTTAAGTCACCGAAATTGCGAAACGCCACACTAGGCGGTGGAGTCCGCCTTTAACCGCCACGCCCGAGTGGCCAATGACTCCTGCGGCTGGACGTTCCGTAGGAGTAATCCTTCGGCCGCACCTCAGCCTCTAACAAAGCACGGACCTGAGCGCCCTAACGGATGAATTGATTGACGCCTTGATCTTAGGGTCTTAGGCAGAACGACGCCCGCTATCTGTGCGGGTCGAAGCAGGGAACACAACGGGAGTGGTTAATGACCGATCTGACTACAGCAACGATTCTTGCTGCCCTGATCTTAGTCGCCGCTATCGTCTCGGTCGAGTTCGGGATCTCCGTCGCGATCATCGAGATTACACTCGGTGTTGCCGGTTCGAGTCTCTTTGGGTTGCGGCCGACACCATGGATCGATTTCATCGGAAGTTTTGCCGGCATCGTGCTCACGTTCATGGCGGGCGCGGAGGTCGATCGGCAACTGCTCCGCCGGGAGTGGAGGCCGGCCATATTGATTGGCGGCCTTTCTTTTCTGCTGCCATTCGTCGGAGTTGCACTGTTCGCGCGTTATGTGGCGGGATGGAACATACGGCAGTCCGAGATTGCAGGCGTCGCGCTTTCAACGACCTCACTTGCGGTGGTGTATGCCGTGCTTGTCGAAACCGGACTCGCCGCGAGCACGCTCGGCAAGATTCTTATGGCCGCAACCTTTGTCACGGACCTGGGTACTGCCATCGCACTTTCTGTGCTCTTTCTCCGGCCGAGCGCCTATCTCGCATTATTTGTCGTGGTTTCAGTGCTTGTCATCCTGCTCATGCTCGCCTTTCAGCGTCCGTTCTTCCAACGGTACGGAGCTCGTGTCATCGAGCCTGAAATCAAGGGTGCTTTCCTGGCCCTGTTTGTGCTCATGTGGGCGGCGGATCTGGCCCAGTCCCACGCCGTGCTGCCTGCCTTCTTGCTGGGCCTTGCAGTTTCGGATGTGTTCAAGCGTCACCCCGAAGAGCAACGGCGCTTTCGAATCGTTGCGTTTGCATTCCTAACACCGATCTTTTTCCTGAAGGGCGGCCTCAATGTTGACGTCC
>Ga0209376_1001206_pt1 | contig 26666 bp, 24 predicted proteins | sample GraSoiAngelo_134_FD_185891 | JGI IMG/M metagenome (GOLD analysis project Ga0209376, IMG submission 185891) | Grasslands soil microbial communities from the Angelo Coastal Reserve, California, USA - 14_0929_05_30cm (SPAdes) (version 2) | ecosystem: Environmental > Terrestrial > Soil > Grasslands ... | reverse complement strand
CGGCGGACTGGGCCAGCAGCCCGCCGAGAACGCTCCGGTACTCGACCAGCCGCGCCGGCAGGGCCGTCCGGTCGCACCCAACCTCGAACACGCGGCACTTCTTCTTCGTCCGCTTGAGCTCCTCGAGCGCATCGGCGGTGTAGGCCGGAGCGAACAGGATCTCGACAAAGATCCCGGCCAGCGCCTCGACCACGGCGCGGTCGAGCGTCCGATTGACGCCGACGATCCCGCCGTAGATCGACACCGGATCCGACGCCTTGGCGCGGACCATCGCGGCACCGACGGTGTCGCCGACGGCGGCGCCGCACGGGTTCGTGTGCTTGATGACGACCGCGGCCGGCTCCGCGAACTCGAGCAGCAGCGAGAGCGCGGCCGACAAATCCAGCAAGTTGTTGTAGCCGAGCTCCGGCCCGTGGAGCTGTTTCATCCCGCCGAGCCCGATGGTCGGCGCGTCGACCTGACGATAGAACGCCGCGGTCTGGTGCGAGTTCTCCCCGTAGCGCAGCGACAGGACTCGCTCGTTCTCCAGGCGGAGCCCGGCCGGCCACGGATCGGGTGCGCTGTCGGCGGACCCGAGATACGCGGCGATCGCCGCGTCATACTCGGCGGTCCGCCGGAACGCCTCCTGGGCCAGCCGCGCGCGGGTGGCGTCGCCCAGCCCGCCGTCGCCACGTAACTCATCGAGGATCGCGCGGTACTGGGACGGCGCCGTGACGACCGCGACGCTCCCATGGTTCTTCGCCGCCGCCCGGATCATCGCGGGTCCGCCGACGTCGATCTGCTCGATCGCCTCGGGCCGTGTGACGCCCGGGCGCGCCACCGTCTGCTCGAAGGGATAGAGGCCGGAGACCACGAGGTCGATGGGGGCGATACCGTGCTTGGCCAGGGCCGCCAAGTGCTCGGGCACGTCCCGCCGGGCCAGGATGCCCCCGTGGATCTTCGGGTGGAGCGTCTTGACGCGCCCGTCGAGCATCTCGGGAAAGCCGGTCACCTCCGAGACCTCGATCACGGGGAGTCCGGACTCGCGAAGTAGCTTCGCGGTGCCGCCGGTCGACACGATTTCGACGCCGAGCCCCGTGAGAGCGCGCACGAAGTCGACGATTCCTGTCTTGTCGTGAACGCTGACGAGCGCACGACGGATCTTCATTGCCAGGTCACCCTCCGACCTTCCACTGACAGTCGCCCCTCGGCGAACAGGCGAACGGCTTGGGGATAGAGCCGGTGCTCCTCTACGAGAATGCGGGCCGACAGCGTTTCCTCCGTGTCGTTCGGCAGCACGGGAACACTCGCCTGAAGAATTATGGGGCCCGTGTCCACCGGGCCCTCGTCGACGAAGTGGACCGTCGCGCCAGCCACTTTCGCGCCGTAGTCGAGCGCCTGGCGCTGCGCGTGGAGACCGGGGAACGCCGGCAACAGCGAGGGGTGGATGTTCATGGCGCGTCCGCTGAAGGCCCGCGTATAGGCGGAGGAGAGGATTCGCATGAACCCGGCGTTGCACACGAGGCCGACGCGGCGCGCGGTGAACTCGGCGACCAGCGCCAGGTCGAACGCTTCGCGATCGGCGAAGTCCTTGGGGTTGACGAACAGCGCCTCGACGCCCACCGCGCGGGCCCGATCGAGCGCCGCCGCCCGCTCACGGTCGGAAATCACGATGACGACCTCGGCCGGATACTCCGGGCGCCTGGAGGCGTCCAGCAGCGCCTGCAGATTGGACCCTCGCCCGGACGCTAGCACCCCCACGCGAAGGCGCTCAGTCCGCAGCGTCACGCCACCAACTCCGCGCCCCGCTCGCCGGCCGTGATTTCGCCCAGGTGGATCACCGTCTCGCCCGACTCCCGCAGCGTCCGCGCCGCGGCCTCACCCGCCGTCGCGGCGACGATGACGACGTAGCCGATGCCCATGTTGAAGGTCTTGAACATCTCGCCCTCGTCCACTCGGCCCGCCTCGCGGAGGGTCCGGAAGACCGCCGGGGGCGACCAGGTAGATCGCGAGATGCGCGCGCGGCAGCCCGACGGGAGCACGCGCGGCAGGTTGCCGGTGAGGCCGCCGCCGGTCACGTGGACCATCGCCCTCACCTCGACCGCCTCCAGGAGCGTCTGAATCGATCGCACGTAAATCCTTGTCGGTTCAAGCATCTCGTCGGCGACCAGCCGTCCGGTCCCAGGGAACCGATCAGAGACGCGAAGCCCCATCACGTCGAAGACGATCCGCCGCGCCAGCGTGAATCCATTGGAGTGGAGTCCCGATGAGGCCAGACCCAGTACCACGTCGCCGGGACGAACCCGCGAGCCGTCGATCAGGCGCCCGCGCTCCGCGACGCCGACGGAGAAGCCGGCGAGGTCGTACTCGCCCGGCGGGAAGGCGCCGGCGTGCTCCGCCATCTCGCCGCCTACCAGGGCACATCCGGCCTGGCGGCAGCCTTCGGCGACCCCGCCCACGATCGTTTCGATCTGCCCCGGGTCGAGGCGGCCCACCGCGATGTAGTCGAGGAAGTAGAGCGGCTCGGCGCCGTGAACGAGGATGTCGTTGACCCCCATCGCGACGAGGTCGATACCCACGGTGTCGTGCCGTCCGGCCAGGAAGGCGACCTGCAGCTTGGTGCCCACACCGTCGGTCGACGACACCAGGACGGGCTCACGGAACTTCGACGGCACGCTGACGAAGCTGGCGAAGCCGCCGATGCCGCCGATGACTTCGGGCCGGTTCGTCGCGCGGGCCAGCGGCGCGATCCGACGCACCGCGTCCTCGCCCGCGTCGATGTCGACGCCGGCCTCGCGGTAGGTGAGCGGTTTCACCTCAGCCTTCGAAGAGCCGGAGCTGGGGCGTCGGCTCGGGCTCGATGCCCACGCGGTAGTTTCCCGTGAAGCACGCGTGGCAGAACTGGCCCGGGTCGGAGCCGGTCGCCTTCAACATGCCGTCGAGCGACAGGTAGCCAAGGGAGTCGGCGGCGAGGTAGCGGCGGATTTCCTCGGGGTTGTGGCTCGAGCCGATCAGCTCCTTCCGCGTCGGGGTATCGATGCCGTAGTAGCAAGGCCACTGGATCGGCGGCGACGAGATCCGCACGTGCACCTCGCGCGCCCCGGCGCTCCTGATCATCCGCACGATCTTCCGGCTCGTAGTGCCGCGCACGATGGAGTCGTCGACGACCACCACGCGCCGGTCCTCGAGCATCTCCCGCATCGGGTTGAGCTTCACCTTGACGCCAAAGTGCCGGATCCCCTGCTTAGGCTCGATGAACGTCCGGCCGACGTAGTGGTTCCGGATCAAGCCCATCTCATACGGCGTCCCGGATTCTTCAGAGTACCCGAGTGCCGCGCTGGTGCCGGAGTCGGGTACGGGGATGACGATGTCCGCCGCCACCGGATACTCGCGCGCGAGCTGGCGCCCCATCGCCTTGCGTACGGTGTGGACGTTGCGACCCCACAAGATCGAGTCCGGGCGCGCGAAGTAGACGTACTCGAACACGCAGTGGAGCCGATCGCCCGCCGGGAACGGCCGGACCGACCGGGCGCCGGAATCCGAGATGATCAAGATTTCGCCTGGCTCGACGTCGCGCTCACACTTGGCTTCCATGAGGTCGAGCGCGCACGTCTCGGAGGCGACGACCCAGGCGTCGCCCAGGCGTCCCAGCGTTAAGGGCCGGAAGCCATACGGATCGCGGATCGCGTACATCGCGTCGAGCGTCAGGATCAGCAGGGAGTAGGCGCCCTTCACCCGAGACAGCGCGTAGGCGATCTGCTCCTCGAGCGGCCCGGCCGGGGCCCGGGCCAGGAGATGCAAGATCACTTCGGTGTCGGAGTTCGACTGGAAGATCGCGCCGTCCTTCTCCATCTCCCGCCGCAGCGACTCCGCGTTGGTGAGGTTGCCGTTGTGGGCGATCGCGATCGGGCCGCGGGCCGTGGTGGCCGTGATCGGCTGAGCGTTCCTCAGATTGGAGCTGCCGGCCGTGGAATAGCGCACGTGGCCAACGGCCCGGTGACCCTGGAGGCGACGAAGCCGCTCGGGGCTGAAGACGTCCGCCACCCATCCCATGTGCTTCTCGACGTGGAAGGTGGCGCCGTCGGTGGTGGCGATGCCAGCCGACTCCTGCCCGCGATGCTGGAGCGCGTAGAGACCGAGATAGGTGACGTTCCCGGCCTCCGGATGGTTCCAGATGCCGAAGAGACCGCACTCGTCGTGGAACCGGTCGTCGTCAGGCCACGCGACGTTCAAACCCATGCCTCCATGCGCCCTCGAGGCGGCTCACGTCCACGTCGACGACAGTCTTCCCCCCAACGGTGACGACGAGGCGCTCGCCCCCCGTCGTTCCGATCCAGCGCCACGGGATGGCCGACTCGGCCATCAGGGCCTCGAACCCGCGCACGCGCCCGGCCTCGACCGCGACCAGGACCCGCGACGGGCCCTCGCCGAACAGGGTCAGGTCGGCGCGCGCGTCGCCCGGAAGGGCCGCCGTGCACCCGATGAGCTCGCGCCCAGTCACGCATCCCTCGGCGAGCGTGACCGCGATCCCACCTTCGGAGCAATCGTGCGTCGCGCTCGCGAGCCCGGCGCTCACCGCCGCGCGCACCGCCCCTTGCACGCGTCGCTCGATCTCAAGGTCGAGCGGCGCCAGCCGCCCGGCGAGCCGGCGATGGCGCGTCCACAGGTATTCGCTGCCCCCGAGGCTGACGTTGGTCGGCCCCAGGAGCGCGACGCGATGGCCCGCGCCCTGGAACCACTGGGTCGCGCGGCGGCTCGCGTCGTCGAGCACGCCCACCACGCCGATGACCGGCGTGGGCAGAATCGCCTGGCCGTTTGTTTCATTGTAGAAGGAAACGTTGCCCCCGACCACCGGCACGTCGAGCGCGCGGCAGGCGAGCGCGATCCCCTCGACCGCTTCGGCGAATTGCCAGAGGATCTCCGGCCGCTCCGGCGAGCCGAAGTTCAGGCAGTCGGTGACGCCTCGGGGCTCGCCGCCCGAACAGGAGACGTTGCGCGCCGCCTCGCAGACCGCCATCGCGGCGCCCTGCCGCGGGTCGAGGAACACCAGGCGCGCGTTGCCGTCGGTCGACACCGCGAGCGCGCGGCTGGTGCCCTTGACGCGGAGGACCGCGGCGTCGGAGCCCGGCAGCACCAGGGTGTTGACCCCGACCTGCTGGTCGTACTGGCGGAAGGCCCACTCCTTCGACGCGATCGTCGGCGAGGCGAGCAGCTCGACCAGCGCGGCGCCGTAGTCGCCGGGCTCGGGTAGCGTCAGCGGATCGAATGCCCGCAACTCGGCGAGCGCCGCGGGCTCGGCGGTGGGCCTCGAATACTTCGGCGCTTCGGCGAGAAGATCGACCGGAACGTGCGCCACGACGTCGCCGTTGAGGCGCGCCGTCAGCTGGCTTTCGGCGGTCACCCGCCCGATCTCGACGGCGTCCAGCTCCCACTTGGCGAACACCCGGCGCACGTCCTCTTCACGGCCTCGAGCGGCGACCAGCAACATCCGCTCCTGGGATTCGGAGAGCAAGATCTCGTAGGGCGTCATGCCCGTCTCTCGCTGGGGCACGCGGGAGAGCTCGACGTCCATCCCGGTGGCGCTCCGCGCCGGCATCTCCGAGGTGCAGCACGCGAGCCCCGCAGCCCCCATGTCCTGGATGCCGACCACCGCGCCGGTCCGCATCACCTCGAGGCACGCCTCGAGCAGCAGCTTCTCGGTGAACGGATCGCCCACCTGCACCGTCGGGCGCCGCTCCTCGGCGTGCTCGTCGAACGTCGCCGAGGCCATGGTCGCCCCGTGGATCCCGTCGCGTCCGGTCTTGTTGCCGACGTAGAAGACCGGATTCCCCGGCCCGTCGGCGCGGGCACGAAAGATCTGGTCGGCCCGCACGAGGCCGACGCACATCACGTTCACGAGCGGGTTGCCCGCGTACTCCGGCGCGAACGCGATCTCACCGCCGACCGTCGGACAGCCGAAGCAGTTGCCGTACCAGCTGATGCCGGAGACGACGCCGTTGACCAGGTGGCGAGTCTTCGGGGTGTCGAGCTCGCCGAACCGAAGCGAGTCCAGCAGCGCGATCGGGCGCGCACCCATCGTGAAGATGTCGCGGAGGATCCCGCCCACGCCCGTCGCCGCGCCCTGGAAGGGCTCGATGAACGACGGATGGTTGTGGCTCTCGATCTTGAAGACCACGGCCCAGCCGTCGCCGATGTCGATCGCGCCGGCGTTCTCACCGGGGCCCTGCAGCACGTGCGGCCCGCTCTGCGGCAGCCGCGCCAGGAACACGCGCGAGTGCTTGTAGGCGCAGTGCTCCGACCAGAGCGCGGAGAAGAGGCCCAGCTCGGCGTAGGTGGGCTCGCGGCCGAGCCGCGTGAGGATGCGATCGTATTCTGGGGCCGTGAGGCCTGCGTCCAGGGCCAGGTCGAGCGTGACCTTCGGCTCGGCCCCAGTCAATCCCGCCTACCGCTTGAGGAAGCTCCCGTCCTCGACGAGGCTTCCGAGGAGGGACTGGAACATCAGGAGACCGTCGGTGCCACCCATCGCCGTCTCGGATGCGCGCTCCGGATGGGGCATCATGCCGAGCACCGTGCCCTCAGGGTTGACGATCCCCGCGATGTTGTCGAGCGAGCCGTTGGGATTGCTCGCCCTCGTGACGCTGCCGTCGGCGGCCGCGTACCGGAAGACGACGAGATTCTGCTGCTTGAGCCGCGCGAGCGTCTCGGGATCAGCGTAGTACTTGCCCTCGCCGTGCGAGATCGGCATCGTCAGGATCTGGCCCGGCCGGAGACCACGCGTGAACGGTGTCTCCACGTTCTCCACCACCAGGTGGGTCGACTGGCAGCGGTACTGGAGGCATTCGTTGCGCGTGAGGACGCCGGGCAGCAATCCCGCTTCGCAGAGGATCTGGAACCCGTTGCACGAGCCGAGCACGAGCCCACCGCGGGCCACGAAATCGCCCAGGGCCTCGACGACCGGCGAGCGGCCCGCGACGGCGCCGGCCCGAAGGTAGTCGCCGTACGAGAACCCGCCCGGCAGGACGACGCAATCGAACGGCGCCAGCTCTCGCTCGCGGTGCCAGACGTACTGCACCGGCTGGTGCAGGACTTCCGAAATTACATAGTGGAAATCACAATCACTCCACGTACCGGGGAACACGACCACGCCGAATCTCATAGCGTCCACATCTTAGCGTCCAGCCTCACGTGGGGCAAGGTCGTCGACGGTTTCGATCGTGTAGTCCTCCAGAATCGGGTTGGCGAGGAGCTGCCGGCACATCTCACCGACGCGGGTGCGCGCCTCCTGCGGTGTCGCGCCGGCCACGTCGACGTCGATCACCTTGCCCACCCGGAGATCGTTGAGCTCGGAGAAGCCGAGCCCGGCGAGCGCGCGCTTCACCGCCGCGCCCTGCACGTCCATGATCCCCGGCTTGAGCCTGACGAGGACGCGTACCTTCACTTCGTGGAGACCTCTCCAGTCACCAGGCGGCGGTAGACCTCCTGGTAGGCTTCTTCGACGCCGCCCAGGTCGCGGCGGAATCGATCCTTGTCGAGCTTCTCCTTGCTCCGGCTGTCCCAGAGCCGACACGTGTCGGGGGAAATCTCGTCGCCCAGATAGAGCTTTCGGCTCTGGCGGCCGAATTCCAGCTTGAAGTCGACCAGCAGGAGACCGCGGCGCGCCAGATGCGGCTTCAAGATCGTGTTGATCTTGAGGGCGGTGCGTTTCATCCAGGTCAGCTCGGCGGGTGTCGCGAGCCGCAGCATCCGGACGTGCTCGTCGTTGAGCATCGGATCGCCGAGGGGATCGGACTTGTAGTAGAGCTCGACCACCGGCTGCGTGATCGCCGTGCCCTCTTCGAGCCCCGTCCGCTTGGCCAGGCTGCCGGCGACGACGTTGCGCACGATCGTCTCGATCTTGATGATGTCGAGCCGCCGGCACAGCATCTCGCGATCGGACAGCGTGGCCAGATAGTGGGTCGGCACGCCGGCCCGCTCCAGGCGCTCGAACAGCGTCGCCGACATCCGGTTGTTGATGACGCCCTTGCCGACGATCGTGCCCTTCTTGAGCGCGTTGAAGGCGGTCGCGTCGTCCTTGAAGTACTGGACGATCGTGCCAGGCCGGTCCGTCTCGTAGACGATCTTGGCCTTGCCCTCGTAGAGCTTCTCGCGCGTCTCGACGTTCACCGGCGTCCTCGCTTTCACTGGGTCAGTCCCAGACGCTTGAAGATCGCGTCGACGCTCCTGAGATAGAACGACGGATCGAAGCAGCCCTTGAGCTCGTCCGCCGAGACCCGCTCGATAACGTGAGAATCGGCGGCAAGCAGCTCGAAGAACGGGCGGCGCTCCTTCCAGGCGCGCATGGCGTGGCGCTGGACGATCTCGTACGCGACCTGGCGCGGCAGCCCCGCCTCGGTCAGCTTCAGGAGCACGCGCTGCGAGTAGACCAGGCCGTGGCTCAGCTCGAGGTTCTCGGTCATGCGCGCGGTGTCGACGTCGAGCCCCTCGACGACGAACGTCGTGAGGTGCAGGAGGTAGTCGAGCACGATCGTCGAGTCGGGCAAGATCACGCGCTCGACCGACGAGTGGCTGATGTCGCGCTCGTGCCACAGCGCCACGTTCTCGAGCGCCGCCAGCGCGTTGGTCCGGACCAGGCGCGCCAGCCCGCAGATGCGCTCGGCCAGCTCCGGGTTGCGCTTGTGGGGCATCGCGCTCGAGCCCTTCTGGCCTTCGCCGAAGGGCTCCTGGGCCTCGAGGATTTCGGTGCGCTGGAGCCCGCGCACTTCCAACGCGATCTTCTCCAGCGACGCGGCGGCCACCGCGAGCATCGCGCAGAACTCGGCGTGACGATCGCGCTGCACGATCTGGGTGGAGATCGGCGCCGCCTCCAGGCCGAGCTCGCGGCAGACCTCGGCCTCGAGCTCGGGCTCGACGTGGGCGAAGTTGCCGACGGCGCCCGACAGCTTGCCGACCGCGATCGTCGCGCGGGCGCGCTGGAGCCGCTCGAGGTTCCGGCCGGCCTCCGCGTACCAGACCGCGACCTTCAAGCCGAAGCTCGTGGGCTCGGCGTGGACGCCGTGGGTCCGGCCGATCGTGAGCGTGTCCTTGTGGAGAACCGCCAGGGTACCCAGCGCCCGCTGGAGTCGCTGCTGTCCGGCGATCAGCAGGTCCACCGCCGCCCGGAGCTGCAGCGCCGTCGCGGTGTCCCAGACGTCGTTGGTGGTGAGGCCGATGTGGACGAACCGTGAGTCCTCGCCCAGCTGCTCCTCGAGGCTCGTGAGGAGCGCGATCATCTCGTGCTTCACACGCTCCTGGATCGCGAGGATCCGCGCGATGTCGACCCGGGCCTTGCCGCGGATCCGGCCCATCGCGTCCGCGGGGATACGACCACGCCGGGTGTAGGCCTCGCAGACCGCCAGCTCGACCCTGAGCCACGCCTGGTACTTGGACTCCTCGCTCCAGATGCGACCCATCTCCGGGCGGGTGTAGCGGTCGATCACGCCCACACGATAGAGCAAAACCGCAAACGATGGAAGCGGGAGTTGGGCTGGCCACTATGGGTAGCGGTCGTGGGCCCTCCAGGCGGGGCGAACTCGGTTACCAGCAGGCTTCGAGCTCGGCCGGCGCGACGCACAACCGATCCGCGCCGGCCACGGGCGCCTAGTGGTGCAGGAGCTCGCGCGGCAGGTTACGGCGGTCGAGCGGCCCGAGCGTCGTCAGCGCCAGCCGATCCTCGTCGAGGAGCTCGGTGACGAGCGTCTGGACTTCCTCGTGCCGCACCCCGTCGATGGCCGCCAGCATCGCGTCCATCGAGAGGAACGTCCCGTGGTGCATCTCGTGCTTGGCCAGGCGGTTCATGCGGCTCGAGGTGGACTCGAGCGAGAGCATCAGGCTGCCCTTGAGATGGTCCTTGGCCCGGCGAAGCTCTTCGTCGGTCACGCCCGTCTTCTTCAGCTCGCGGATCACCTTGAGCGTCGACTTGAGGACCTTGGAAAAGTTCTGGGCATCGGTCGCGGCGTACACGTAGAGCGTGCCGGTGTCGACGTACGCCTGGACGCCCGAGTGGATCGCGTAGACCAGCCCCTCGCGCTCGCGGACCTCCTGGAAGAGCCGCGAGGACATGCTGCCGCCGATCACGTCGTTGAGCAGGAACAGCGCGTACCGCTCGGGCGCCGAGTGCCGCAGCCCCGGGAAGCCCAGGATGAGGTGAACCTGCTCCAGCGTCTTGTTGACGATGTTCACGCCCGGCCTGGTGATCGGCGGCGTGGCGGCGCGAGTCGTGGCTCCCCGCTCGAACCCCTGGAAGCCGGTGCTGAACAGGTTGATCACGTGATCGTGCGTCGCGTTGCCGGCGACCGAGATCAGGATCCGCGGCGGCACGTACTCCTCGGTGAAGTGGCTCAGCGCCGTCTGGCGATCGTAGCTGGTCACCGCCTCGCGGCTGCCCAGGATCGGCCGGCCCAGCGGGTGCCCTTCCCAGATCTGCCCGGCGAACAGGTCGTGGATCACGTCGTCGGGCGTGTCCTCGACCATCTTGATCTCCTGCAGAACGACCGACTTCTCGCGCTCGAGCTCGTCGGCGTTGAAGAGCGGGTTGAGCAGGATGTCGGCGAGGAGATCGACCGCCAGCGGCAGGTGCTGGTCGAGGACCTGAACGTAGAAGCAGGTGTGCTCCTTGGTCGTGAACGCGTCCATCTGACCGCCGACCGAGTCCATTGTCCGCGCGATCTGCTCGGCGCTGCGGGTGGCCGTCCCCTTGAACACGAGGTGCTCGATGAGGTGGGACATCCCGCAGCGGTTCTCGGCCTCGTGGCGCGAGCCGGTCTCGACCCACACCCCCACCGCCACCGACCGCACGTGATCCATGCGCTCGGTCACGACACGGATGCCGTTCGGCAGCGAGCCCTTCCGATAGCCCTCGCTCACGTACCCGCCTCTCAGTCCCGCGGCGGGTTCGCCGCCTGCGGGTTCTTGAGCTTTTCCTTGTCGGCCAGCGCCGGCTGATCGCGCAACGCCATCTTCCGGCTCAATCTCATCTTACCGTTGCCGTCGATCTCGATGACCTTGACCAGGACCTCGTCGCCCTCGGTCAGAACGTCCTGGACGGTGCGGATCCGGCTCTCGGCGATCTGCGAGATGTGCAGCAGCCCCTCGGTGTTCGGGATGACCTCCACGAACGCGCCGAACTCGACGATCTTCTTGACCTTGCCGAGATAGATCCGGTCCAGCTCGACCTCGCGGCAGATGTCCTGGATGATCGCCAGCGCCTTCTGCACCGACGCGTTATCCGGTGAGAACACCGTGACCCGCCCGTCGTCCTCCACGTCGATCTTCGTCCCGGTCTGCTCCTGGATGCCGCGGATGACCTTGCCGCCGGGGCCGATGATCTCGCGGATCTTCTCGGGCCGGATCTTGATCGTGACGAAGCGCGGCGCGTACGGCGAGAGTTCGGGCTTCGGCTTCTCGATGGCTTCCCGCATCTTCCCGAGGACGATCATCCGCGCGTCGCGCGCCTGGTTGAGCGCCGCCCGCATGATGTCGATCGACACGCCAGCGATCTTGATGTCCATCTGGAGCGCGGTCACGCCCTTCTCGGTGCCGGCGACCTTGAAGTCCATGTCGCCGTAGTGGTCCTCGGCGCCGTTGATGTCCGTCAGGATCCCGACCCGGTCGCCCTCCTTGACGAGCCCCATCGCCACGCCGGCGACGTGGGTGCGGAGCGGCACTCCCGCGTCCATCAGCGCGAGCGAGGCGCCGCACACCGAGGCCATCGAAGACGACCCGTTGGACTCCAGGATGTCGGAGACGATGCGGATCGTGTACGGAAACTCTTCCTTCGGCGGCAGCACTGCCTCCACGGCCCGCTCGGCCAGCGCGCCGTGACCGATGTCGCGCCGCGAGGGAGATCCGAATCGCCGGACCTCGCCGACCGAGAACGACGGGAAGTTGTAGTGCAGCATGAAGTGCCGGTAGTGGTCGCCCTCGAGGGCCTCGATCTTCTGCTCGTCGGACTTGGTCCCCAGCGTCGCCGATACCAGCGCCTGCGTCTCGCCTCGCGTGAAGACGCTCGAGCCATGGGCGCGCGGAAGGTAGCCGATGTCGATCGAGATCGGGCGGATGTCGGTCACGCCACGGCCGTCGACCCGGAGCCCGCGCTCCACGATGAGCCGCCGGACCTCGGCCTTCTCCACCACCTCGAATGCCGCGCGGATCGCGCCCTTCTTGGTCTCGTCGGCGCCGATGGCCTGGAGGACGTCGTCGAACACGCGCCCGACGGCCTCGGCGCGCCCCTGCTTCTCGTGCGTGGCCAGCGCCGCGGCCAGCTTGGGCCCGGCGAGGCTCTTCACGCGCGCCTCGATCTCGAGGTCGCGGCCCGCCGAGGCGTCGAAGGCCCACCGGGGCTTGCCCGCGCGCTGGACGAGATCGCGCTGCGCTCGCGCCAGCCGCTTGCACTCTTTGTGGCCGAACGCGATCGCCTCGAGCATCGTCTCCTCAGGGATCTCGCTGGCGCCCGACTCCACCATCAGCACTGCCTCCTCGGTCGCGGCGATAACGAGCTCGAGGGGCGATTCCTTCTGCTGCGTGGTCGTGGGGTTCGCGATCAGCTTGCCGTCGACCAGCCCGACCCGCACGGCGCCGATGGGCCCGTCGAACGGGATGCCCGACAGACAGAGCGCCGTCGAGGCGCCGTTGATCGCCAGGACGTCCGGATCGTTCTCGTGATCGCCTGAGATCACGAGGCAGATCACCTGCACTTCGTTGCGGAACCCGTCGGGGAAGAGTGGTCGGATCGGCCGATCGATCAGACGAGAGGTCAGCGTCTCCTTCTTGACCGGCGCGCCTTCTCGCTTGAAGTAGCCGCCGGGGATGCGTCCGCCGGCGTATGCCCGCTCACGGTACTCTACGGTGAGCGGGAAAAAGTCCTGCGCGTCCTTCGCGCCTTTGGCAGCCACGCAAGTGGCCAGGACCATTGAGCCGCCGTACCTGACGACGACGGCGCCGTCGGCCTGCTTGGCCACCTTGCCCGTTTCGATGGCCATGCGCTGCCCGTTGATCTCGACTTCTACAGTGTGCGTCATACGAAAATTGTCCTCGCGTATCAGCCGGAATCCGGCGAACGCCGTGTGGAGCGGGCGGTCAACCTGCCCGCTCGCGGGCCCCCGGAGCCGTTCCGTCCGAGGACCGATCAGTGAAGTGTGACTCCGCCGTCAACGGCGGATGCCGAGCTTGTCGATGATGACCCGGTATCGTTCCGGAGCCCGGACCCGGAGATACTCCAGCAGACCTCGCCGCTTGCCGATCAGCATCAGCAGCCCGCGGCGCGAATGGTGATCCTTCGTGTGCTGTTTGAAATGGTCGGTCAGGCCGTTGATGCGCTCGGTCAGCAGCGCGATCTGCACCTCGGGCGAGCCGGTGTCGCCCTCGTGGGTGCGGAATTGCTCGATCAGACTCTTCTTCTTGTCGACAGCAAGCGGCATGCGCCACCCCTCCAATCGCCGCGCCCCGGGGAGCCATCGCTCCCACGCCAGGGCGGGTTCCAAAACTCCTTGTTTTGTCCACAGATACGCTGGGAATGTACCACGCGAGCGTGGCGAAGTAAAGCTCACGGAAGGGTTACGGGCTCTGACGCGCTGCGGCCACGTCGAGCGCGATCTGCTCCCGCAGCGCGTCGACGCTCGGGAACTTCCGCTCCTCCCGGAGCCGGCGGAGGAACGTCAGGGTCACGCGCTCGTTGTACAGATCACCAACGAAATCCAGGAGATGAGCCTCCACCGCCAGCTCGTTCTCGCCGAACGTCGGACGCACGCCCACGTTCACAACGGCTTGATATCGGACGGCGTGCACGCCCATCTGGCAGACGTAGACACCGACCGGCAGCCCCAACGGGCGCTCGGTTTTGACGTTGGCCGTGGGGAATCCCAGGGTCCGTCCGCGGCCGGCGCCGCGCACCACCTCTCCGCGAATCGAGTACGGACGGCCCAGGAGCCTGGCGGCCGCCGGGAGGTCACCGCGCTGGAGCGCTCCGCGGATCTCCGACGACGAGACGGCGACGCCGTCCATCGTGAACGCGGGGACGATGTGCGCCTCGAAGCCGAGCGTGCCCGCGAGGCTCTCGAGCAATCGGGCGTCGCCGCGCGCGGCCCGCCCGAACCGATGGTTGAACCCCACGACGATCTCGCGCGCTCCGAGTGTTTTGATCAGGACGTCCTTGACGAAGGCCTCCGGCTCGACAGCCGCGATTGCCCGCGTGAACGGGATCACCACGGTCGTCTCGATGCCGGTCTCGGCGATCAGCTCGAGCCGCTCCTCGAGCGTGGTGATCGGCAGCGGCGCCTTCTCGGGCTGGAGCACCTCCATCGGGTGGCGATCGAACGTGCACGCGAGCGGGCGAAGCTTCTCGCGCCGCGCCTGCGTCACCGCGGTACCGAGAATGGCCCGGTGACCGAGGTGGATGCCATCGAAGGCGCCCAGCGCGACCACGGCCGCGATCGACTCAGGCTGGTAGGACTCGAGTCCCTGAACGATCCGCATGCAGGATGCGCACGGGCTTGACCTTGCTCCCGCCCGCGATCAATTCGCCGACTCCGATCACCGGTCCGTCGCCGTCGTGCACTCGCACGAGGCTGCCCGCGTCCACCGCCGGCGGCACGACGGCGGCCGCCTGCCCATGGGTGAACATCGCGCCGCTCGGGCCGTCGAGACGAACGACGGGCCAGCCGGCCAGCGCCGTCTCGATGGGGCGCACGCGAGACCAGAGGTCGATCTCACGATCGAGGAGCTCGCCCCAGGACACCGCGTCGCGGACCTCGTAGGGCCCGACGCGCAGTCGCACGAGATGCTCGACGGCGCCGCCGCACCCGAGTGCCGCGCCGAGGTCGGCCGCCAGCACCCTCACGTACGTTCCCTTGCCGCAGACCACCCGCAAGGTGGCGCGCGACCCCTCGAGCTTCTCGATCGTGATCGCGCGGACGAAGACCTCCCGGGGCGCGCGCGCCACCTCGATTCCGGCTCGCGCCAGCTCGTAGAGGCGTCGCCCCTCGTGGTGGATCGCCGAGTACATCGGCGGCACCTGCTTGATGCGGCCGACCAGCCCACGACAGACGTCGGCCAGACGATCCCGCGCGATCTCGCCCACCGGCGTCTCGGAGAGCACCCGGCCGCTCACGTCGTGGGTGTCGGTCGTCAGCCCGAAGCGGACCGTGGCGAGGTATTCCTTCTCGTGGTCGACGAGATACGGCGTCAGCTTGGTCGCCTCGCCGACGAGCACCGGCAGCACACCGGTCGCGTCCGGGTCCAGCGTCCCGGCGTGGCCGATTCGCCGCACGCCGAGGCGGCGGCGGACGATCGCGACGACGTCGAACGACGTCGCGGGGGCGCCTTTGTCGACGACCAGGATCCCAGAGCGCGAGGAGTCGCGGGTCACGACACCGGGCTCCCGTCGAGGGCGCGCCTGACCGCGGTGAGCACGGCGCGCTGTGCCTCCGCGAGCGGCCCGGCGACGGTGCAGCCCGATGCGTTGACGTGGCCCCCGCCGCCGAACTGGGCCGCGATTCGCTGGACGTCCACGTCGCCCTTGCCGCGGAGGCTCACCTTCACTTGGCCGTCACGCTCGCGAAGTAGACAGGCGACGCGCACCGTCGCGATCGAGCGCGGGTAGTTCACGAGCTCCTCGGACTCCACGACGCGCTCGGGCACCGCGCCGGACGGCAGCGCGAGCCAGCCGAGCTGCCCGTCCTCGCTGACCTCGACCCGCGACAGCGCTTCGCCGAGCCAGTGGAGAGCGTCGGGGGCGCGGCGCTCGTAGAGCGACTGCGACACCAGCTCCGGTCGGGCGCCCGCCGCGACTAGCGCGGCGGCGATCGTGAACGTCCGGGGCGTGACGTTCGAGTAGCGGAACGAGCCGGTGTCGGTGTGGACCGCGGTGAAGAGGTTCGTCGCGATCGCGGGCGTGAGCGGCGCGGCGAGCGCCCGGAGCAACTCGTACACCATCTCGCCGGTCGCGGCCGCCGTCGAGTCGATCCAGTTCACGTGGCCGTATCGCCGGTTGTCCGGGTGATGGTCGACGTTCACGATGACCTTGCCGGCACGCCGGGCCTGGTCGATCAACCCTTCGGTCCGATCCGGATTCGGGCAGTCCGTGAGCACGACGAGGTCGAACGTCCCGTCGAGCGTCCGCAGTGGCCGGTAGCGATCGACGCCCGGGAGAAACGCGAGGAGTGCCGGCGCCGGATGGGGTCCGCCATACGTCACGCTCCAGCCACGGCTCTCGAGCGCCAGCCCGAGGGCGAGGAGCGTCCCGAGGACGTCCGCGTCGGGATGGACGTGACCCAGCATCAGCGCCCGACCGCGGCCGCCGAACGGGGCCAGGACCGCGCTGGACGGCAGCGTATCGGTGTGCTCGATCCCCATCGTCACCGCGGCGGGTCCCCGCCCACCTCGCGGAGCAGCGCCTGGATGCGCGCCGCGTGCTCCATCGACCGATCGGGCCGGAAATCTAGTTCGGGCGTCACCCGGAGATCCAGGTGCTGGCGGAGCCAGTTGCGGATGAACCCGCGCGCGCTCACCAGGGCCGCCATCGACGCCGTCCACTTCGCGTCGTCCCCCAGCACCGACACGAACACCTTGGCGGTGCGCATGTCGCGCGCGGTCTCGACCTCGGTGATCGACACGAATCCGAGCCGCGGATCCTTCAGCTCGCGCTGGAGGAGCATCGAGATCTCCTCCTTGATGAGCTGGTTGACCCGATCGAGCCGCTTGCCCTGCATCAGAGAATCTCCACGGACGTGTCGAGCACCTGGCCCTCGACCGTGTCCTCGATGTAATCCAGCGCCTTGGACACGACGGTGTTGGCGTGCCTGGCGTCGGCGGAGACATAGGCGACGGCGAGCGTGGCGCGCTGCCAGACGTCCTGGTGGTCGACCTCGGCCACCGCGACCTCAAACTTCGCGCGCACCTTTTCCTTGAGACCCTGCAGGACGTGGCGCTTGTCCTTCAGCGAGGCGGCGTCCGGAAGATGCAGCTCCACGAGTCCCAGCGCGATGCGCGCGGCCGACACGGCTTCCTCCGGCGCGCCGGCCGCTACAGCGTGCGCGCCACTTCCTCGCTCGAATAGACCTCGAGGAAGTCGCCCGGCTGGACGCCGGTGGCGCCGTCGACGCCGATGCCGCACTCGAGCCCGGCCAGCACCTCGCGGACGTCGTCCTTGAACCGCTTCAGCGAGCCGACCGTTCCCTGGGCCACGACTTCCTCGCCGCGCCGCACCCGCACCTTCGCGCCGCGCACAATCTTGCCCTCCGCGACGAAGGAGCCGCAGATCGGGCCGAGCTTGGAGATGACGAAGATCTGGCGGACCTGGGCGCGGCCCAGCGCCGTCTCGCGGATCTCCGGGGCCAGCATCCCGGCGAGCGCCGCCTTGAGGTCGTTGATCGCTTCGTAGATGACGTTGTAATTTCGGAGATCGACGCCGTTCGCCAGCGCCTGGGTCGTCGCCTTGGGCTCGGCCTTCACGTTGAACCCCAGGACGAGCGCGTTGGACGCGGAGGCGAGCATCACGTCGCTTTCGGTGATCATGCCGACCGAGCTGTGGATGACCTTCAGCTTCACCTCGTCGGTCGAGAGGCGTTCGAGCGATTCGGCCAGCGCCTCGACCGAGCCCTGCACGTCGGCCTTGAGGATGAGCCGTAGCTCCTTCACCTCACCGGTCAGGATCTGCTTCTGCAGACCTTCGAGCGTGATGCGCGTCGTGGTCTTGCCCTTGAGCTTGTCGCGGTCGAGCCGCATGGTGGCGATCTGTCTCGCCTTGCGCTCGTCCGAGACCGCCACCAGCACGTCGCCGGCGGCCGGCACCCCCGAGAGCCCCTGGATCTCCACCGCGTCGGACGGGCCCGCGACCTTCACCTTCTTGCCGGAGGGATCGATCAGCGAGCGGACGCGGCCGGAGTACGAGCCGACGACGACCGCGTCTCCCTCGCGCAGGCTGCCGTTCTGGATCAGCGCGGTGGCGACCGGACCGCGACCGCGGTCGAGCCGGCCTTCGATGATGACTCCCTTGGCGGCGCGGCTCGAGTTGGCCTTGAGCTCCAGGATCTCCGACTGGAGCGCGGTCATCTCGAGCAGCTGGTCGATGCCGGTCCCCATCTTGGCCGACGTCGGTACGAAGATCGTCTGGCCGCCCCACTCCTCCGGGACCAGGTTCAAGTTGGACAGCTCGCGCTTCACGCGTTCGGCGTCGGCCTCGGGCCGATCGATCTTGTTGATCGCGACGATGATGGGCACGTTGGCGGCGCGCGCGTGGTTGATCGCTTCTTGCGTCTGGGGCATGACTCCGTCGTCGGCTGCGACCACCAGGATGACGATGTCCGTCGCCTGCGCGCCACGCGCCCGCATCGCCGTGAACGCCTCGTGGCCCGGCGTGTCGAGGAACGTGACCTTGCCGTGCGACGTCGTGACCTGGTACGCCCCGATGTGCTGCGTGATGCCACCGAACTCCTTCTCGGCGACCTTCGACTTCCTGATTGCGTCGAGCAGCGAGGTCTTGCCGTGGTCGACGTGACCCATCACGGTGACGACCGGCGGGCGCAGTGAGAGCTGGGCCGGATCGGTGTCCTCCTCGTCGACGACGTCGCCTTCGACCGAGCGGATCTCGACGTCGAAGTTGAACTTGTCGGCCACCAGCTTGGCCGCGGTCGGATCCAGCAGCTCGTTCACCGTCGCCATCACGCCGAGCTCGAGCAGCGTCTTGATGACCTCGCCCGACTTGCGCCGCATCCTCTCGGCGAGCTCGCCGACCGTGACCGATTCGGGCACGCGGATCAACTCGCGCTTGACTTCGACCGGCGCCGCCGGCGGTGCCTCGATGACCGCGGTCGCGACGGCGGCCGGGGCCATCGGAGCGGGAGCGCCCGATGCCGCGGGCGGAGCGACGGCGGCGGGGCGCACCGGGGCCGGCGGCGACGGGGCCACGATCCGCGGCGGCGGTGGCGGTGGGGCTGGTCGAGCCGGGGCGATCGTCACGCGCGGGGGCGCGAACGGTCCCGCCGGTAGCCGCGACGGTCGCGGCGGCGGCGCGGGCCGCTCCAGCGGCCGGAACGGAACGATCTTGGGCTCGGGTTTGCTGGGGGCCGCCGGCGGCGGCGCCACCGTGGCGGCCGGCCTCACGACGGCCGGCTCGGAGGGAGGCGCGACGACGAGAGGTTCCAGAACGATCTCGGGCTCGGGAATCGGGATGATCGGCACCTCCGGAGCGACCTCCGGGACGGACGCGGCCGGCTTGGGCTTGACGATCGTCGCCGCCGGCTTGACCTCCGCCAGCGCGTCGTCTTCGGTCTTGGGCTTCTTGCCCCGCGATGCCGGCTTGGCCACGCCTTCTTCCTTCGGCTTCGGCACGCGCTTGGGCTTCGGCGCTTCCGGCAGATCCCGCCCCTTGCCGAGCTTGACGCGCAATGCGTTGGCGAGGGCGCTGTCGAGGGGACTCATGGCCCGGACACCCTTGTGTCCCATCTCCTCGGCGGCGACCATCAGGTCCTTGCTCGTGACGCCGAGTTCCTTGGCGAGCTCGATCACCTTTATCTTTGCTGCTGCCACGTCCCCTTCACCTCCCTCACGCTTTCACTGCTGCGTCGATCGCCTCGCGCGCGGAACACTCGACCGCCCCACACGCGCGTTCGACCACCGCGCGCCGTCGTCCGGCACGCGCGTTTGCGATCACAAGCTCCGGGCCGACCTCGCTCGGCGCGCGGAACGCGTGCGTGAGCCGCCCACGGCTGAACGCGCGTTCCATGCACTCGGCATCGGCACAGACGTAGGCCCCGCGTCCGACCGCGCGTCCGTCCGGATCGGTCACGACACGGCCGTCCGGTCGTCGCACCAGCCGCACCAGCGCGCCCTTCGGGCGGGCCTGGCGACATCCGAGACAGGTCCGACGAGGTCCCGCGTTCATGAGGAGCTCGAGCTCTCAGGCGAGTCCGGGCGAACGTCGTCGTCGGCCACGCTCACGCTGTCCGGCACACCGTGGCTCGCCATCCACTTCTCCGCGGCCAGGTAGATCGCGTCCACCTCGTCGCCGACCTCCGGGATGGCGGCGAGCCTCTCGCGCCCGGCCTTCATGATCGCCGCGGGCGAGCCGAGCCCCGCGGCGACCAGGGCCTCGGTCGCCGCGGCGCCCACCGGCAGCGAGGCCAGCGCCGCGCGATCGGCCGCCACCGACGGGTCGCGCGGCGAGCGCTCCGCCTCGATCTCGGACTCGCTCTTGATGTCGATCCGCATGCCCGTCAGCTTCGCGGCCAGCCGCGCGTTCTGTCCCTTCTTGCCGATGGCGAGCGACAACTGGTTGTCGGGCACGATCACCAGGGCCGAGGGCTGCCCCTCGCCCTCGGCGATCTCGTTGATCACCACCGACGAGACCTTGGCCGGCGACAGCGCGCGAGCCACGAACGTGGACGGATCGTGCGACCACTCGATGATGTCGATCTTCTCGCCGCGCAGCTCACGGCTGATGACCTGGATGCGCGTTCCGCGCAGCCCGACGCAGGCGCCGATCGGGTCGACGTCGCGCTTCGTCGACGCGACCGCGACCTTGGCCCGCTCGCCGGCCTCGCGCGCTGTCGCCTTCACGAGGACGATCCCTTCCTGGATCTCCGGGATCTCGGTCTGGAAGAGCCGCGCCAGATAGCCCGGGTGCGTCCGGGAGAGCGAGATCTGCGGGCCCTTGGCGGTCCGCCGCACCTCGAGCACGAACGCACGGATGCGATCCCCCGGGTTGTAGCGCTCGCCGGGGATCTGTTCGCGCTCCGGCAGGATCGCTTCGGCCTTGCCAATTTCCAAGATTACGTTGCGCTTCTCGATGCGATGCACGATGCCGCGGAGGATCTGGCCTTCCTTGCCGGCGAACTCCGAGTAGATGCCCTCACGCTCGGCGTCGCGCACCTTCTGGAGAATGACCTGCTTGGCGGTCTGGGCCGCGATCCGGCCGAAATCCTGCGGCGGCCGCTCCTGCTCGAGCTCGAGCTCGTCGTCGAGCTCGGCATCGGCGTTCAGCGCCTTGGCGGCGGTGAGGCTGATCTCCTGCTTGTCGTCGGCGACCGCCTCCACAACTTTCTTCCGGCAGTACACGCGCAGGTCGCCGCTCTTGCGGTCGATGTGCATCCGCAAGTTCTCGGCGGCACCGAGGGTCTTGCGCGATGCCGAGAGGAGGGCAGACTCCAGCGCCTCGAAGAGGATCTCCTTGTCGATCCCCTTCTCGCGCCCGATCTGCTCGATGACGCTGATCAGCTCTCGGTTCATCGACTCCGTAACCTGCCTGAGATTCTACGCCTTGCGGGGCCAGGGGACCTCCGCCTCCAGCCGGGCCTTGGTGACGCCGGCTCGTTCAAGCTCCACCCGCTCGCCCCCGCGGTCCAGCACCAATCGCTCGGGCGTGACCTCTGTCAGACGCCCCCTGATCTCCTCGCCACCGGCCAGCCAGCATCGTACCTGTTTGCCGACCGCCCAGCGGTACTCTCGCTCCTTCCGTAGCTGTCGATCGAGTCCGGGCGACGACACTTCGAGGTCGTAGCCGCCCTCGATCACCGCGGCCGCGTCGAGCACGTCGCCGACCTCGCGGCTCAGGCGCTCGCAGTCGCCGACCTCGATCCCGCCCGGCTTGTCGACGAAGAGGCGTAACACTCCGCGCGGACGCAGCCCGCGCCACTCGAGGTCGACCAGCTCGAGCCCGTGTTCGCCCACGACCGGCGACACCGCTTCCTCGATCAACGCCCCCCTGTCCGTTTCATCCATGGCGTCACTCCTACGGGACCCCAAAACTCCCACCCGCACACAAAAACTAAAAAAAGCGGGCTAGGCCCACTTTTTCAGGAATTTAGCACGTACGGTGGGCAGAGGCAAGGCATCGACGCACGGCGGGGACACAGCGAGCGAGATTACGACGGGGCCGACGGCGAGCCGGCGCTACTTGTACCCCGGCTTCTTGTTCGCTCCCTTGACCCCGGGATCGTAGATCAGGCGCTCGACGGGCTTGCCACCCTTGATGTGGGACTCGAAGATCTCCTTCAGATCCGACTCTTGCACCCCCCCGTACCAGACGTTGTCGGGGTAGACGACCATCATCGGGCCATGGCCGCACTGCGAGAAGCAGCCGGCCTTGTTGATCCGGACGTCTGTCTTCAGGCCGGACTTCACCGCCTCGTCGCGCAGGTACTTGACGAATTGCTCGACGTTGCCCTGGGTCGGGCAGGAGTCGCCGGACGTGCACACGAAGACGTGGCTCTCGTACTGTCCCATCAGTCGGCCTCCACCGCCGCTGTCTTCGCGGCCTTGCGCTCCGTGATGAACTTGTCGACTTCCTCGCGCATGGCCTGGACGATCTCCTGCTCGGCCACTTTGCGGATGACCTCGCCGTTCTTGAAGATGAGGCCGATCCCGCGGCCTCCGGCCACGCCGATGTCCGCCGCCCGCGCTTCGCCCGGGCCGTTGACCTCGCATCCCATCACCGCGATGTGAATCTCCTCGTTGAGCCCCTTGAACTCGTCCTCGACCTCCTTCGCCAGCTTCACGAGATCGACGTCGGCCCGGCCGCACGACGGGCACGACACGAACGTGAGGCCCCCGCGCCGCAGGCCGAGCGATTTCAGAATGTCGATTCCGACGCGCACCTCTTCGGTCGGATCGGCCGAGAGCGAGACGCGGATGGTGTCGCCGATCCCCTCCGACAGCAACGCGCCCAGCCCGATCGCGGACTTGATCGTTCCAACTCCTGGCGTGCCCGCTTCGGTCACGCCGAGGTGGAACGCGTAGTCGACCTTGTCGGCCAGCATCCGGTACGCCTCGATCATCATCAGCGGATCGGAGGCCTTCAGCGAGATCTTCATCTCCGGGTAGTTCAAGTCCTCGAGGATCCGGATGTGGCGGAGCGCCGACTCGACCATGCCCTCCGCGGTGGGCCCGTTGTACTTGGCCAGGAGGTCCTTCTCCAGGGAGCCCCCGTTGACGCCGATGCGGATCGGGATGCGCTTGTCCTTGGCGACGTTGACGACTTCCTGCACGAAGCCCTTGCCGCCGATGTTCCCCGGGTTCAGCCGGAGGCCGTCCACCCCCTGCTCGAGCGCGATCAGGGCGAGCTTGTAGTTGAAGTGGATGTCGGCCACCAGCGGGATCCTGATCTGCCGCTTGATCTCGCCGAGTTTCTCGGCGGCCTCCCGAACCGGGACCGCGCACCGGACCACGTCACAGCCCGCCGCCTCCAGCGACCAGATCTCGAGCAGCGTCGCCTGGACGTCGCGCGTGTCGGTCTTCGTCATCGACTGCACGGTGATCGGAGCCTCGCCGCCCACCTTGAGGTTCCCGAGCTGGATCTGCCTCGTCGTTCGCCGTGTGATCATTCGCTGTCCTATCTGAAAAACTTGAACGCGTCGATCCGTACCAGGTCATTGTAAATCGCGAACACCATCAGGAGCAGGAGAAGAACGAGCCCGAGCTGCTGAGCGGCCTCGCGCTTCTTGAGCGACAGCGGGCGTCCCAGCACGCCCTCGATCACGAAGAAGAGCAGGTGCCCACCGTCGAGCATCGGCACCGGCAGCAGGTTGAGGACCGCGAGGTTCACGCTGATGAACGCCGTGAAGACGGCCAGCGACGGCAGTCCCTCTCTCCGCTGGCGCTCGCCTTCCGTCGCGATCTGGATCGGGCCACCGAGGTTCGAGATCGATAGCTCGAGCTTGGCGAGCTTCCAGAGCCCCTTGGCCGTCAGCGCCGACATGTCCCAGGTTTTGACGACGCCTTCTCTGACCGCCGTGAGGGGCCCGTACGGCTCGTAGCGCACGACCTTGGTGACGATGTTGACGCCGATGCGCCAGACCTCGACCTCCCCGCCCGTCGGGTTCTTTTCCTTCACCGAGACCGCCGTCACGGTCAACCGCAGCCGCGTCTCGCCGCGCTGCACGGTCATCTCGAACGGCTGGCCACCGCGCTTCTGAATCGCCTGCGTGATCTCTTCCGGAGTGAAGACCGGTTGCCCCCCGACCTCCAGGATGAGGTCGCCGGCCCGAAGGCCGGCCCGCTCCGCAGCCGAACCCGGAATGAACGAGCCGATTTGCGGCGTGAGCTGCGGCCCCGCCCCGAGATCCCAGATCTCGCGCGCTTCCTTGAAGATCGGATCGCGCGTGGTCGTTCGCCGCGGGGTGACCGCGATGGTCCGCTGGTCGCCGGCGCGCGCCACCGTCAGCTGGAGCGCGCGGCCGGCGGAGCCGGCGATGGCGTGGTCGAGATCCTCCCAGTACGACACGGGCCGCCCATCGACGGCGGCGATCGCGTCACCGGTGCGCAGTCCGGCGGCGATCGCGGGTCCATCGTCCGCGACGCGCCCGATGACGGCGGGCCACACCGGTCGCCCGATCGTCGCGAGGACGACGCTGAACACCACGATGGCCAGGACGAGGTTCATCCCCGGCCCCGCGAACACGATCAGGAAGCGAGCCCACAGGGGCTTCAGCGCGAAGGCTTTCGCCGGATCGTAGACCGGCGCGCCGCCTCCCTCGAGCGGATTCTCCTCGCCGACCATCTTCACGTAGCCGCCCATCGGAATGGCGGACAGGCAATATTCGGTTTCCGGCCCGCGCCAGCGGGCCAGGACGGGACCGAAGCCGATGGAAAAGCGCTCGACCCCGACGCCCGTCCAGCGCGCGACGAGGAAGTGGCCCAGCTCGTGGACGAGGATCAGGATCCCGATGACGACGATGAACGTCGCGAGCGTGGTGATCGTGCTCACGCCGGCCGTCCCGATCGCTTCTCGATCGCCCCCTGCACGAACCGGCGCGTCGCGGCGTCGGTCGCGACGCAGAACTCGATCGATCCGAGCTCGCCCCCCGGCGCGCGCTCGAGCGCTTCTTCGATGAGCTCGGCGATGGCGGTGAAGCCGATGCGCCGGTCGAGGAAGGCCCCCACCGCGACCTCGTTCGCCGCGTTGAGCACCACCGGCGCGGCGCCGCCGCTCTCGAGCGCGGCGCGGGCCAGGCGCAGGCACGGGAACTTGTCGGGGTCGGGCGCGTAGAACGTCAAGTGCTCCACGCGGGGCAGATCGAGCCGGGCGGCCGGCGTCGGCCGGCGCTCGGGATAGCTGAGGGCGTAGAGGATGGGCACCCCCATGTCGGCGACGCCCAGCTGGGCGATCACCGAGCCGTCGATGTACTCGACCATCGAGTGCACGATCGATTGCGGATGCACCACGATCTGGACCTGATCCGGGGCCACGTCGAACAGCCAGCGCGCCTCGATGACCTCGAGGCCCTTGTTCATGAGCGTCGCCGAATCGATCGTGATCTTGGCTCCCATTTTCCACGTCGGATGCCGCAGGGCGTCCTCGACGGTGACGGTGGCGAGTCGCTCCTTCGGCGTCTCCCGGAACGGACCGCCGGACGCCGTCAGCAAGATCCGATGGACGTCAGACCGGCGGTGGCCCACGAGACACTGGAAGACCGCGCTGTGCTCGGAGTCGACCGGCAGGAGCTTGACGCCTTTCGCGCGCGCAGCCGCCGTCATCAATGGCCCGGCCATCACGAGCGTCTCCTTGTTGGCGAGCGCCACCGTGCGCCCGGCCTGGATGGCGGCCATCGTCGGGAGGAGCCCGACGCCACCGACCAGCGCCGAGACGACGATGTCGGCGTCCACGGCGCGCGCGAGCGCCGCGAGGCCGTCGGCGCCGGCGAGGAGCTCGGGTCGCGGCGCCGGCAGGAGACGCGCCAGCTGATCGCGCGCCTCTCCGTCCAAGAGGGCGACGGCCCGAGGTGAGTACTTGCGACAGAGGTCGGCGACCAGATCGACGTTCGATCCCCGCGCCGCCAGGCCCACCACCGAGAATTCCTCGGGGAAGCTCGAGACGAGCTCCAGCGTGCGCCGACCGATCGATCCGGTCGCACCGAGCAGCGTGATGCGCTTCATGCGCGGCACCAAGCGTACAACGAGTAGAAGTATAGCGCCGGGGCGTTGAACAGCAGGCTGTCGACCCGGTCCAGCATCCCGCCGTGGCCCGGGATCAAGCTTCCGGTGTCCTTCGTCCCGATGCTCCGTTTGACCGCGGATTCCGCGAGATCTCCGGCCTGTCCGAGGATGCCGAGCGCCGCGCCGGCGCCGGCCGCGCCGATCGCGCTGCATCCGGGAAGCCACCACAGACCGAAGCCGAGCGCCGCCGCGATCGACACCACGATCTGGGCGACGGAGCCCTCGACGGTCTTACGCGGGCTCAGCACCGGGGCGATCCGATGGCGGCCAATCGCCGAGCCGACCACGTAGGCCGACGACTCGCCCGCCCACGTCACGCCGACCAGGAACAGCACGAGCCCCGGACCGTCGGCCCGCCCGTGCAGCCAGATCGCGTAGCCGAGTAGCCAGCCCACGTAGACGGCGCCGAACAGCGTATTCGCGGTGCGCTCGACCACCGGAAGTCCCGCGGTCCAGAGTGGGGCGCTGAAGATCAGCAGTCCGCCGACGACGAGCACGATCTCCGGCGTGGGGAGCCAGACGTAGAGGCTCGTGGCGAAGCTCGCGGTGAGCGCGGTACTCACCCCGACGCAGAGCCACGTGTGGATCGGTCGGCCGGTGCGCTCGAACATGCGGGCCAGCTCTCGGCACGCCAGGAGGCTCGCCGCCACCACCAGCGCCTGGAAGGTCCACGGCGCGGCGCTCGTCGTCACCCAGACGAACAGGGGCACCAGCACGATCGCGCT
>Ga0209376_1001202_pt1 | contig 26677 bp, 24 predicted proteins | sample GraSoiAngelo_134_FD_185891 | JGI IMG/M metagenome (GOLD analysis project Ga0209376, IMG submission 185891) | Grasslands soil microbial communities from the Angelo Coastal Reserve, California, USA - 14_0929_05_30cm (SPAdes) (version 2) | ecosystem: Environmental > Terrestrial > Soil > Grasslands ... | reverse complement strand
GAATCCTCCTTCGCATTGCTACGGCGTGACAAGCGGGCGAGTATTGACCCCTATGGGACACAACTACGGTAGAGATAACGTTAAGAAACGCGCGGTTCGTCGCAAAAAGGCCGAACGCCTCGCCACCACGAAGAAAAACAAAGAGAAAACGGCGAAATAACGCCGCCTACCAAGCTTAGACATGGCACGCGCCTCGGCCGCTACAGCGGCTCCGTTCGTTAATCCCACCCGTTTCCCCGAACACAGCGCGGTCGCTGCGTCACGTGTTCAGCGCTCTGGGTGTGGGTTATCGCCAGTGATGATGAGAACGCCAATACGCGTGTCGCCCGTTGAATCGGTGGCCACGGTAAAACCCGAACCGCGGGCCATAATAACCATAGGTTGGAGCAACGACGACGCCGACCACCGGAGGAGGCGCGTAGTAGATCGGCCGCGGTGGCGGTGGCGCGTAACCATAAGTCGGCGCGGGCGCGCGGTACGGTTCGATCATCTCAGTCCCCGCATTCGAGCGCAGTGCTAACGCAAAGCCAAACGCGAAGACGGCCGATGCCATCACAATAAGTTTCTTTCCCATGAGTAGTCCTCCTGTCGTTTGGCCGATTGAACCCAACAATCTCTGCGAAGTTGCACAAGAAACCGCACGTGGTCGCCTCGACGGAAAGTTGTTTTCGCGAAAAGGGAGCCTCCAACTATTCGCTGACATGGAACATTGCCAGCAAGAATCGCGTGTGATTGTTTAGTTCCGAGTATGGCCAGAGAATTCAAGCCGGTACGTTTCTTTGTGTTGATGGGAGTGGCATTTGTCGGGCGCAGCGCCACCACCACTCATTGCGCAACGGCGAAGGAGGACGTGGAGAAATGAGCGTGAAATATTTCGGCAAATATCGTGGTCTCGTCACAGACAATCGCGACCCAGAGCAAATGGGGCGAATTCGCGCCAGAGTACCTGACGTTTTAGGCGAGGCCGATACCCCGTGGGCGATGCCTTGTGTGACACTACCGCTTTCCGATGATGTCGGGAGCGGATTACCTGAGATTGGCTCTAACGTGTGGATCGAATTCGAACAAGGCGATCCAGCTTATCCGATCTGGTCGGGCTGCTACTTTACCGGTTCAGCCGAAACGCCACGTTCACTGTGGAACGCCCCATGAACAACGGCTTGCCGCATTTGATTATCTAGCCCGACTCATGCCCAGAGAATTCAAGCCAGTGCGATTCTTTGTGTTGATGGGAGTGGCGGCTTTTGTCGTGTGCGGCGTGACGGTGTTTTATACTCATCGCGCCGCTCATGGCAGAACAGCGGAGGAGCGGGCGGCGTACGAAATTGGGGAGAAAGCGGGCGAGCAATCCCCGCGCGACGCAAAATTGCCGAGCGCCGCTGAGTTGAACATGATGGCTCAGAAGTATCTCGAGCACCAGGGGGCTGGCGACGAGCTCCGAAATCTTTCGCCAGCGGGCGGGCTGCAGGCTCGGAAGCAGGCTTTCGAAAAGGGGTACACGGACGGATTCAGAAAGACGCATCCCCAGCAATGAACTACTCAATTGGACTTGTTCGCCGTGGATCAACACAGATTGAAATTCCTTCGCTGCCACGCTCGCTCACTGCTACCCGTTACGGCTTTACTTTCTATGTTGCTCAACCCCCTTCACTCCATCCGCACGGATATGATGCGCCGCGTTCGCGAAGGGTTGTAACCGTTACACCCGAAAATCGAGATGAAGTTTTCCCGGCAATTTGAGGAAGCGCTGATTTATGCGACCCGGGCGCATGGTAATCAGACGCGCAAGAAAACGGGGATTCCGTTCATCGCGCATATCCTTGGCGTCACTGCTATCGCGCTCGAGTACGGCGCGAATGAAACCGAAGCGATCGGCGCGCTTCTTCATGATACGGTGGAAGATTGCGGCGGCGCGGAACGATTGCGCGAGATTCGAGAAAAATTTGGCGATGATGTCGCCAGAATCGTTGATGGTTGCACCGATACCTATGAGACGCCAAAGCCGCCATGGTTGGAACGAAAGCGAGCTTACATCAAGCACCTCAAAGACTCCGATTCTTCGACACGGCTGGTATCAGCGTCCGATAAGTTGCATAATACGCGTGCGATCCTGGCTGAACTTCGAAGAAACGGTCTGGAGGTCTTCGAGCGGTTCGCCGGTAAGAAAGACGGCACGCTTTGGTATTACCGCGCGCTTGTCACCGCGTTTCGCCAGCATGGCGATCATACCGATCTCGTCGGCGAGCTCGATCGGGTGGTAAGTGACATCGAGAAGTTTGCGCGAGAACGATGAAGGTTGGACCTGGCAGCCAGCAATCGCGATTCCAGAGGGATTTTGAACGATGATCGCTGCGGCTATGTCTAGCTTCCACTATGACGAAACTCATTGCGTTAGTAACGGCGGGACTGTTTGTGGCAGGCACGATGTTTGCGGGTGAACATGGCGACTGCACAAAACAAGTCGGAAACGAAGCGAAGGCTGCGTGTCAGGTTTCATTGGCGAGCCTGAACCTGACGGCTGATCAGAAGACAAAGATGGATGCGGCCATGACCGAGCATCAGAAGGCGGGTTGCTCCGAAGCGAGCGAGACCAAATACAGGCAGGAGGCAAAAGCAATCCTGACTCCGGAGCAGTTCGCAAAGTTCAAAGCCGAGTGCAAGAAAGGCGAGAAAGCTGACACGCAGACCTGATCGCGAACTCGCAATTAGATCAAGGCTTCGCGCCGAGAGCAATCTCGGCGCGTTCCGTGTACGCATTCGCGTCCACCATCCGTTGATCGAATGTGAGATGGCGCACCCGCTCCGCTGAGCTTCGGCGTGGCAAGCAGCGACTGGCTATATCGTCTGCGTATCTGCGAACAGTCTTGTATCGGTGTTCCAAGTGTGTCCATCCTGTGGCTAAAGCTTGGAGCTAGTTGATATGAACCCGCCACCTTCGCCACGGAGAAAACGTTTCCCGTGGGTTTGGTACCTGCTGGCGCTTTTCCTGATCCTGGCGTTTGCGTTTGCGCCGATTGGATCTGTGATGTTGTGCGCTTGGATTGCTAATGCGTACGGCTGCAAGGTCGATGAAGGCTCAGTGCATCCCTGCATTATCAACGGACACGATTATGGCGAGCTTCTATACGATCTCGGCGTGATGGGTTGGTTCATGCTCGTTACTATTCCCGGAGGACTAGTCGCATTTGTCAGCTGGCTGATCTTTCTCATCCTGCATCGTGTAGCCTGGCGAAAGCGAGTCTCTGCCGGAGTTCCTCCTCCGATTCCCTCGCCGCCATCACCGGCTTGAGCGGTTATGATGTCACGGTTGATCGTCGATTATTGAGAGTCGAGAGACCAGGCACGGTTAAGATTATGAGAATTCACATCCTTCAGCTTGTTCTCGTGCAGTCTGTAGCGAGCATCGCACTCTATGCGCAAGAGACGCAGGCGGCCGCTACAGCAGCGAAGCCAGCGTTCGTTTTCGAAGGCGTCAGTTATTTCCACCGCTGGTCGATGAATGATCAGCATGAATTTACGCCTGGCGGTCAAGAGGACCTCGAGAAATGGTCTGATATGATCACGATGAATGTTTACTCGAATGCTCATGATGGTGACGCGCTGGCAGCAAAAGCGAACGCGGTCCTGGAAAATTATAAAAGCCACAACGGCACGGTGCTCAGAACCAATTCAGTTCCTCGGACGCCGGATCGGCCCGCGGAGCATTTCATCGCGGTGGTGTTTGGCCGGTCAAACTTTATCGAGGTGGCGTTTGCTCGCTTTAAATTAGTGGACGGCGCCGGATGCTCGATCGTGTATTCACATCGCATTTACGGCGAGAAAGTCGGCGACCAAATGAGTGCCTGGTCAAAGGACAACGGCCCGAAAATGGAAAAGATGCTGATGGAATGGAACGATACGCCATCGCCAGCTTCACTCCGCGAATTGCCGCGCAAAGCAGCGCGCCTTGAAGAGGCGAAAGCTTCGCCTTCGAAGATTTGATCTGCGTCAGGGTCTCGAGATTGGAATAAGCCGGAGTCACCGACAGCTCCGAATTTCTTCGCGAGCAGGCAGGCTATAACGCAGCTGACCTGTGTGTGACAAGCTTCGGCACGGCGAGAGATGAACCCGCGATTTACAAACCGCCGCTACAGTAATGATCGCAGGCGAGATGCCTGCCGCTACAGTATTCGCCTAGCAATCGCAGCTCTTGCCGCAATTGCACGCCTTACCGTTATTCATCGGGCAATTTTTGCCGGTCTCTTTACACGCGGGCTGATCTGCTGCGAGTGCAGTCGCGCATATGATCGCTGCGAAAACGGAAAAGAGAACTTTCGTGTACGCCTTCATACAGATTTGAATCTTTCCCCAGTAGCAAAAGTTGCGCGAGAAAAACATGAGCGGTGATGATCGTCGGCTCGCCACCCTCGTAGTTCGAATTTCGAGCAACTGAAACGTTGAGCGAAGCTTCGGGCCGAATGAAAGATCTTACTCAAGGCTCGGTACGCAGCACGCATTGTAGACGCAGTTAATTTATGAAAGATCTGACGACGGGTTCAGTGACCAGGCATTTGCTGCATATGTCTGCGTTTTTGGCTGCGAGCATGGTGGTGCAAACGCTTTATTTACTGGCCGATCTTTATTGGGTTGGACACCTCGGGAAGGAAGCGATTGCGGCCGTTGGCGTGGCGGGAAACATCATGATGATTGTGCTGGCGCTGACCCAGATGCTGGGTGTCGGAACCACTACGTTGATCGCGCACGCCGCCGGAAGAAAGGACCAACCGCGCGCCGAGCTTGTGTTCAACCAATCTTTTGTCATGTCTATCTTACTTGCCATCATTTTGGGTGGTGTCGGGTTCCTTGTGCGTCCTGCCTATTGCGAATGGTTGAGCGCGGACGCGGCGACGGCGATCCTGGCAAAAGCTTATCTGCTCTGGTTTCTTCCTGGACTCTTACTTCAGTTTCCTCTCGTGGCGCTGGGTTCGGCGCTGCGCGCTACTGGCATCATAAAGCCAGCTGTAGGATTCCAGATTCTGAGCGTGCTGCTCAACATCGTGCTCGCTCCATTGCTAATTTTTGGAATTGGTCCATGGCCGAAACTGGGTGTGACCGGCGCAGCGCTTGCCACGTTTGTTTCGATACTCGTCGCCGATGTGCTGATGGTAATTTATTTCAAAAAGAAATATCATTACCTGCGGTTTCGGTTTCCGCTGTTTCGCCCGGACACAAAAATTTGGGGCGGGATGCTGCGGATCGGTGTGCCGGCGGGCGCGGAATTTTTGTTGCTCTTCGTTTACATCATGCTGGTTTACGCGATCATCCGCGGGTTTGGACCTGCGGCTCAGGCGGGTTTCGGAATCGGCGCGCGCGTGATGCAGGCTCTTTTTCTGCCCGTGGTGGCGCTCAGCTTTGCTGTTTCACCTGTAGTGGGACAGAACTTCGGCGGACGTCGTGCCGACCGAGTCCGGCGTTCCGTCAATTCGGCTATTGGCATCGCGTCACTGATGATGCTGGTGCTCACGTTAATCACGTATTTCGCGCCGGCGACGTTGATTCGCGTTTTCTCACGTGATCCGCGCGTGATTGCTTTTGGCGGCGAATACCTTCAGATCGTCTCATTGAATTTCATATCGGCGGGGATTGTCTTTGTAACTTCCAGCATTTTCCAAGGAATCGGTAACACGCTGCCGCCGCTGTTCAGTTCGATGACACGGCTGGCAGTGTTCGCTGTGCCAGCGTTGCTCATATCACGAACGCCTGGGTTTGAGATAAAACACGTATGGTATCTGTCGGTTGGATCCATCATTCTGCAGATGTGCGTTAATCTTTTGCTGCTCCGGCACGAGCTGCGGAAGCGACTTCGATTCGATGAACCGGAAACTTTCATTCCAGCGAGCGCGACGGCGTCTTAGCTCGCGTGCCCACGACTCCGCGTGCGCCTTCTTCTATCCGATTCGCGATGGCGCAAGGAGCCGAAATGCGACCAGACTGACGAAAATGGCGACGCAAACCCAGCCGAACCAATCGCCAGCTCGCGTGTAAAACGTTTGTGCAGACCCAACGTTTACTTTTCCTGTAATCGACACGAAACGGCCGGGAACGGTTGCGGCCTCAGCGACGATCCGACCACGATTATCGCTAAGGGTTAAGAGTCCGTTGCGCCCGGAACGAGCAAGCGCAAAACCGTTCTCAACCGCACGTAGCACGGCCATCCGCGCGTGCAGCCAGCGATCGAGATTGAAGTCCCATGCAGGCACCAGCAGCAGGGTGGCGCCTTCGGCGGCATATTTGCGGCTGAGCTTCGGGAAATCCATGTCCTTGCAAATTTGCAATCCCCAACGTCCCGACACTTGGTCGAGAAGCACTCGTTTGTCGCCGGGTTTTTCGGGCTCAACGCCCGGTACCAGATGATGCTTATCGTAGTTCGCCTCGAATTTTCCGTCCGCCGAATAAAAGCGAGAAGAATTAAAGGCGCCGAATGGCGTTCGCCGAACAAGGCCAAGGACAATCGCCGCGCGTGTGTCAGCAGCAGTTGCAGAAAAGAGCGCATCCACCTCCGCTAACGCGTTCTCGCTAACGCGCGCGATTTTTTCCGGGAGAACAACAGCCTCCGTTCCAGTTGGAGTAACACGCCGGACCTCGCCAGCATACTCGCGCAACAGTGCTAGCGCTTGCTCTTCGGTACCGAGGTAAACGCTCATCGGCACGTCCTTAGCGATAAGTGTCACCGCTACAGATTCAGCCGAAGGATTTGACCGCAACCGCCATTCGCCAAAAAGAAAGAACGCGCAAACAATGATGCCGATAGTGACGACAAGCGCACCACGTTGCCGCGGATTTCCGATGCCGCTCAACAGAGCTGCGATCGTGCCGGCAAACAGAAACACGATGAAGCTAATCCCCCAAAGACCAATGATCGAAGCGATCTGGATCACGGGGAGGCAATTCATTTGTGTGTAAGCGAGGTTGCCCCAGGTGCTATGAGGCGACGCGATCGCGGTGAGATATTCGTATGCCACCCAATAAACTGGGAAAGCAAGCGCCGCGAGGAAGAGCAATCCACCGCGAAGAAAGCTACGCACGAATAGAACGCCCAAACCGAAAACCGCAGCAGGGACTACAAAGTAAAGGATCATGATTTGCCATGGCAGTTCGATCTCATGCCTGACGTAGTTCCATTGGTTCATTTCGCCAATGAGCCACGCGACCGAACCGAGCAGAAAAGCTGTGCTATTACGGATTCGCGGCGCGATCGCGAGTACGGGAACAGGCGCCAACCACAGCATCCACCAAATTGGCTGAAGGCCGGTGCCCAAATACCAGAACGCAGCCGACCCGAGACCGGCACCAATGATGACCAAAAACTTAGGTGATCGCATCCAAACCCGCTGCGCAGTAATTACTCCCCACGATTCTGTCAGCAAGCGCGACGGCATCGAAAGATCGCGGTGTCTCAGCGACCTTTACGTCCCCGGCCCAAGCGCGCGCAGGCTTTCTTCAATCTGGTCGATCAACTCAGGAATATTGATCGGCTTCGCGAGAGATCGATGCCCTTCGATGCGGAGACCAGCTTTTGTCTCAGGTTCTGTGATTAACGCAGTGAGAAAAATTATCGGCGTGCTACGTAATTCTGGATCGGTGTCGATTTGTGCTGCTACTTCGCCTCCATCTGTCTTTGGCATCATAATGTCCAGCAAGATCGCATCCGGCCGAAAATTCCTAGCGCTTTGATGAGCTTCATCAGGGTCATTCTCTTCGAGCACGACATAGTTGCCGGTCTTTTCGAGAAGGATTTTGAGCAGGTGCGTGCTGTCTGGATCATCGTCAACAACAAGAATACGGCGCTTTTCTTTGACCAGCGACCTGGTGATCGCATCGATCTCGGATTGATCGAACCAATACACGTGAGAACTCGGCGGATCCTGGCCGACGATGTACGAGGCATTAACGCTAAATCCGTCCGCTTCTTCGATGACTTGGATCACACCTGACACTTCCGAATTTATTCCGTCTCGCATCGGTCTGAACGTCACCGTCTGTCCGTCGATTTTCTCGAAGGGCACTGGCAACTTCACCGTGGGCGGTTTGTAGCTCACAGCGTTTAATGTTTCGGTTTTGATCTCTCGTCCGGCTTTGTTAGCTACCTTGTCGCCAGACGCTATCCGTGCGGCTTCGGAGGTTCGCCCGGCTTTGAGGCTTCCCCCGGTTTTGCTGGCGCACCGCCTGCCGGTGCGCCTCCGGAAAGATCTTCGTCAGGAGCGGCAAGAATATCGTGCTCAGTGAATGATTCGGGATGATTGGCCAGCTCTTTGCGCAACGCGGCAATTTGTTCGGGTGTGAGCGGGCTGGCGCTGTTGCCCCATTCGCTTCGCTCGTAAGTCATGACATCGGCAATCTGTTTGTCAGTCAAAGTTTTGTCCCACGGTTGCATGACAGCGGTGCCGTACTGTTGGCCTTTAACTTTAACCGGGCCCTGCAAACCTTTGAGTACTATCATGCCCATGCGTCGCGAGCCGCCAGTTGTAAATTCGGAACCGGCAAGAGGCGGATATTGACCCGGCACGCCTTGACCATTGGCTTGATGACAGGTCTGACAATTCGCCGAGAAAACCTTCTTGCCGCGATCGTGGGGCGATAATTCCGCCGCCTGCTCGCCGCCAGCAGGACCCGCCACTGCTTTCTTTGCCGGAGGCGGCGCGCCCATCGGGTCGAGCCCGCCACTGCTGAAGTTGCCCGAGTAACGGCCGAGATACGCGCCACCAAAAAAAATCGCCAGTCCGTAGATCGCGATGAGCCAAATCGAGAGCGGCTCGGCACCGACGCGCGGTTCGCGTTTTTCACGTTGAACAGCAGCGTGCACCTGCTGGACGTCGGCTTGTTCGCCGTAATCCATTCCCTGTCCCACGCGCGCCGGCTCTTTCGGTTCTTCGTTCATTGCGTTTTCATTTTGCTGGCGCGGGGGACCCGGCGGCTGAGGGACCAGGTGATACGGCTGGTGATGCTGCGGCCGGCGGTGCACCTCCGGCAGATCTCGCTTCGCTTAGCGGATGCGATTGATTGAGCGCCATCATGTAAGCGACAAGGCATTTCGCGTCGTAAGTGGGAACAACTTCCCAACCTTCAGGCGGCGCGTCGGAGCCAGTGAGCTGCAGGGCTTCCGCTGAACGTGCGTCACTGATGCGGCGCTTTTTGTAAAGGAAACGATAAGCAGGCATGTTCGAATCGAAGTTGATGCTGCGTGGCGAATAAAGGTGCACATGATGCCAGGCCGCGGAATACATCGGTGGTTCGCCAATCGTTTGAATTGGCCACGGCGGGCCTGCGGTCTGCGAACCGGATGACGGGGCAGTCACGCCTCCCGGCGTCGCATTCGCTGCTGCTGCAGGGGACGGCGAGGCGAGACCTGTCTTAGGGCCGGGCGGTGGCGCTCCCGCGGGCGGCGATGATGATCCTGGTGACGCGCCGGGCGACGCAGCAGCTGCTGTTGCAGGCGAACTCGCAGTTGCGGGCGAACCTGCTAGCCCGGGTGAGGCACCTTGTGTTGCAGGAGAGGGATTCGGACTTTGTTTCGCCGCTGGTGAAGCAGCCGCTGGTGCTCCTCCTTGTGGCGCAGGCGAAGCCGCGGGACTTGTTCCTCCACTCGGCGAACCTCCAGGAGGCGCCGCTCCGGTTGGCGCCGGGCTCGCCTGTTCCGCAGACGCGTGGGCGCCGATATTCGCGAGGTCCTGGCCCATTCGCATTTTCCCGAGAAACACTGGCCGTTCGAAGATGTAATCGCGCGGTGCGCTCCGGCGTTCACCCCATTTGCGTTCGATGTCGGCCGCGGCGTAAGCGGGGCGCACTTGCTGGCTGTGACAGTAAATGCAGCCGTTTGCAGCATAAACGCGAGCGCCGCGCTCGAACATTCCTGATTGCGGCTGCGGATAAATATCGGTGCCTTCCTCGTCGGATTGCGGATTCAGATGTCCGATCTGCCAATTCGGGAGGACGGTCAATCCCACCCATGAGAAAGCGAACGTACCGAAGATTCCAAGGAAGAGAGGAGCGAGACCTTTCATCAGTGTCCTCCTGAAGTTTCCTCTGCTTCGACTGGGTTGAGAAATGTAGGAACAGTCGATGTGCGCCCTAAGCCCAAGAGCATCAACCCGAAGTGATACGCGAAAATGAAATGTGCCGCGGTGAGCAAAATACCAGCGAGACTGCGTCCTCGCAGATACGGCAGCACTGTTTCCACGGTCTCACTGAATGGGAGCGTAGGGTTCTCCATGTCTGCGCCTTGAAGAAAGCCGCCAGCGAGCAGCATGAGCGTCATTAAACCGATGCCGTAAGCCGATGCCCAGAAATGCAGTTTGATCAGCGATGCGTACCGCCATTCGCGGCCGACTAACCGCGGCACGATGTAGTACATGGCACCAAAAATCACCATTGTGAAAAACGCGTAAAGACCGAGATGCGAGTAAGCGATGCTCGTCTGGGTGAAGTTGACGTATCCCGCGACCGAGCGAAGTGAAATCAACAGGCCAACTACGCTAAAGACGGTGTAAGACATCGCGCCGAACACGGTGAACCGCAGCGTCGGGCTGTAGCGCATCAGCGGAAAATAACCCTGCATCGTCATGTGATGGTTAAGGCCGACTGTTGCGACGGGAATCATCGCCAGAATCATCGCGGCGATGCTGGCCGTGATCATCCACGCTGGAAACGGCCCATCGACCAGCCGCTGCATTCCGGTCCAGCTTGAGAAAAGCGCGTAGGTCCAAAAGCCAATTGTCGCCAGATGATAACTGTACACCGGGCGTCCGATCACTTTGGGAATCATGTAATACGCCGTGCCGAGAGCGATGGCGCCGAACCAGAGAAAGAGCAGATTGTTCGCGTACCACCAGCCGACGGCCGACTGCAAGACCCCCTGCACCGGCACAACGAAAAGCATCAGTTGCCCGGCCGCGTATAGCCATGGGAACCAGAGAAACGCGCCGAGCAAATACCATTGCGTAATGTAAATTTGTTCGCCCCGCCGATAGCGAAACATCAGCACCGCCCACGAAACAACGAGCGTGTACGCAACAAAAAGAATGATCGCCGCGTAGCCCGGAAATTCGAGCCATTGATAACCGGTGCTGTCGCCGAGAAGAATTCCGCAGACGCCAAGGAGCACGCCCAAGTTCCAAAAACAAGCACCCGCAAGGAGCAACAGCGGATATCGCAAAACGGTCCGGCACAATCGCGCCATGAGCCAAATGGCTGTGCCAATTCCGGCCATGGAAGCCCAGCCGTAGACCATCACGTTCATGTGCGCCGGCCGCACGCGTCCCCACGTCAGAAAACTAATGTTCGACAGCAGATCGGGCTCGTGAAGTTTAAATGAAACGAAACCCGCCAGCAGCGTGCCGAGGATCAGCCACGCCATTGCCGAGGTGTAGAACATCAGTACTGGCACACGCGTCGACGCGTCGATGTACGCGCGCTCCAACTGCTCTGTCGCTCCCGCGGCGGCAGAGACGGATGGTTCTTTCAGTGGAATTCCAGTGGCGTTCATCCTTCGTTGAACCGTTGAAATGTTGAATCGTGAAATCGTAGAGCACTCATGGGCTTTGCGCAGGTGACGGCGAAGCCGCGGCGGGTGAAGCACCTGCAGGTGGCGATGCCTGTGCCGCTGGTGAAGGCGATGCAGCAGGTTGAGTCACCGGCGCAGCGGGTGCGGGCGCCGAAGGCGAGCCAGCCGGCTGAACCGCGCCAGGTTTCGGGGAACCTGCAGGAGCAGGTGAACTGGGCGCGGCCGGAGACTGCGCCTGTGGCGTAGCAATTGGACCTGCCGGCGCTGGTTTTTGCTGTGCAAGCTGAGCGGTCGTCAGCTCCATCGCGCGACTGATCGGGATTTGAACGACGCCTTTATTTTTATCGATCCAAGCGTACGTGTTCAGAGCTTTCTCTGCGTCTTCTCGGACAGTTTTAAGTTTTTCAATGCGCTTTTTGGCGCGCGTCTCTTCGTAGTCACTTCCCCGCGGCATTGGGCCAATGATCGCGAGCACGATTACGCCAAACAACGCAAAGATGAGCACGACCGCCAACCACGTGGACAACGGAGCGCGCGAACGTGCAATCTGACGAATAGATTCAGCGTTTGCCATTTCAGTTTACAGTTTGCAGAGATTCGATCAGCCGCGGATCGCGAACAGGAAACAGCGAAGTCCTGGGCACGAGACGCAGATAGACGAACCCGAGCGTCGCGCCGATGGCGATGAGCGAAAGCAAATCCCAAATGCTGGGACGAAACCCGGTGCCGTGTAACGCAGGCAGCACGATGAGGTAGATATCGAGCATCTGCATGCACAGAATCCAACCAGCTACGATAGAAAGCTGGTGCGGATGCTTCTTGATGGAGCGCATGAGCAGGATTGGAAAGGCAATGAAGAAGCGCCCGATGACCAACAGCATGCTCAACACCCACCAGGATTGCGTGTTTCGCGTGATGAAAAACTGCGTCTCTTCCGGGATGTTCGCGTACCAGATGAGCATGTACTGGCCGAAGCCGATGTAGGCCCAGAAAACGCAGAAGGCCAGCATCCATTTTCCCATGATGTGATAATGTTCAACGGTGACGACGTCCTTCAGGTAGCCAGCCTGCCGCAATGCGGTGATCACCAGAACGAGCAGCGACATGGAACTGCCGGCTGCGCCCGCGAAGATGTAAACACCGAACATGGTTGAGAACCAGCGGTAGTTCAGGCTCATGAACCAATCGAACGCGCCGAAAGTCAGACAAAGCGCAAACATCGGCAGACTAATGAACGAGACTTTGCGCATTCCAATGGTGAACCACGGATTGCCATCGCTGTCCTGCCGGACTGAAAGTCGTCGCAAGGCGAGCGCAGCCAGAAGGAAAAACCCGAGAAACACTACCGCGCGCACGAGAAAGAAAGGCCAGTTGAGATAGGCGCGTTTGGTATCGAGTGATTCTTCGACTCCGCGCGGAATATCCATCCACGCAAACAAATGATGGCGGAGTAGAAGAATCGGGACAAACAGCAGCGCCAGGACCGTCAGTAATGCGCCAAGATTTTCCAGCTGACGGCGCACGACCACGCTCCATTCGGCGTCGGTCGCATGATGCACGATTGTCCAAAAAAAGCAGCCAGCGCACAGCGTAAAGAAAAAGGCAAACGCAAAGAGCCAGGAATAACTGAACTGATGTGGATTTAGGACTGCGCCGACAACACAGAGGACGAGCGCGACTACTGCAACCAGTCCAAGCAGGAACGAAAGCCCAGCGAATCGGCCGCTGTCGAAATATTCGCCTTCAGGAGTCGGAACAGTCTGTAAGCGTTCGCTCATTTTTTTGGCGCCTCCTGCTTCCCTGCGGGTTTCGCTTCCGGCGGTTTGCTCTCGGCCGGCTTGTCCAGTTCGGCGCGATGCTCTGGCGGCACATCGGCAACGTTCGTGTTTTGACTACGCTGCAAAGCGCGCAGGTAAGCAATAATCGCCCAGCGATCCGGCACGATGATGTTTGGGCCGTAAGCCATCATCGTGTTTTTACCGTTGGTGATCGTGTTGAAAATTTCGCCGTCCGACATTTTGCGAATGCGTTCGTCCTGAAGCGTGACCACAGTGGCAAGGCCATATTGTTTGGTGATTCCATTACCCGCAGCCGCAGCGCCGTGGCACATCGCGCAAGTGATGTTGAAACGCTGTTGTCCGCGTTCCATTAACTCGCGCGTCACTTCCAGCGGAATACCTGTTCCCCACTGGTCGGCCATTTTGCCGGTGTTGTAGTAATCGGTGCCAACACTGAAAGTGCTGTGCGGATGCGACCATGGACCGACTTCGATGGCCTGCGTTTCAGCGCTCTGAGGCTTCGGCATTTCGTACCCAATCGGAACTGTGCCAGGAACCGGCAAGCGTGGTCCCCGCCCGTCCGCGAACAAATCCAGTGGCGCTTGTGCGCGCACTTTCGGCTGGCGCACCATGTCAGGAAAAACTTCAGTCGGCGGTTGTGTGCTGATTTGCCCGCGAAATCCGAACACCGCGATGATCGCGATCGTGCATAGAAAAAAAATCACGAAAAATCCGCGCAACATAATTAGTCCTCGTGGACGATGGTGATGTGTTGTCCGCCGGTTTCTTCCAATAATTGGCGCACGCCAGTCTCGGTAAATCGTGGGTCGCGCGCTTCGATCGCGAGGAAAAATCCGTCATTGGTAACGCGGCTAAACCGCTCCCAGTTGAACATGGGATGATTCCAGCGCGGCAGCCGGTTCATTCCCTGCCAAGCAAAAAACGCCGCAAACGCGGCGAAAAGCACCGTGAGTTCGAACATGATCGGGAAAAACGCGGGAACAGTGAAAAAGTTGGTTGGTTTTCCGTGCACATCGACCGGATAAAGAATCGATGAGGGACCAAACTCGACCAGCGCCGCCGTGAGCAGTCCCGAAATTCCGCCAAACAAGACCCAGCCGCTCAACCAAGATTTTCCCAGACCCATGGCTTCGTCCATCCCATGAATTGGGAATGCCGAATAAACGTCCCAACGCCGGAAGCCGGCGTCGCGGACGCGCTTGGCTGCTTCATAAAGCGCTGCAGCGCTCTGGTACTCCGCCGCCATGGCGTAAACTTTGTGACCGTACGGAGTTTTGATCATCGTGTGCGCTCCTTTCCACCAGGAGATACCGATTGAAGAGGCATATCATGATGCGGGTCTGCCTCAGGCACGGCTGTCTTCACTTCCGACATCGCGATCATCGGCAGGAAACGGATGAACAGCAGAAACAGCGAAGTGAAAATCCCGAGTGTGCCAATGTATGTCCAGATGTCCACCCACGTCGGATGATAAACTCTCCATGACGATGGCAGGAAATCTCGGGCCAAACCGCCGGCAATAATGATGAAGCGCTCAAACCACATGCCGGCGTTCACGCACATGGCGACAAAGAAAACGACCAACACGTTGTACCGGCACCACCGGAACCAGAACAGTTGCGGCGAAAGCACGTTGCAAAAGAGCATGCCGAACCACCAGTACCACCAGTAAGGACCAAAGATGCGATTCCAAAACGCGAACCGCTCGTAAGCATTGCCACTATACCACGCGATGAAAAACTCCATCGTGTAGGCGTAACCGACGAATGAGCCAGTCAACAAAATGATCTTCGCCATTTTGTCGATGTGCTGCGGTGTGATGACATCTTGCAACTTGAAGATGGCGCGGGCCGGCAACAGCAGAGTCAGCACCATGGCAAAGCCCCCGAAGATTGCGCCTGCAACGAAGTAGGGCGGGAAGATTGTGCTGTGCCACGTCGGCACGACCGTGCTGGCGAAGTCGAACGATACCACGCTGTGCACGGAGAGAACCAACGGTGTCGAAAGGCCGGCCAAAAGCAGATACGCCATTTCGTAATGGCGCCAGTGCCGATTCGAGCCGCGCCAGCCAAGCGCGAAGATTCCGAAAAGGAACTTCCTGATCTTTGTGGTTGCCCGGTCGCGCAAAGACGCCAAGTCCGGAACTAAACCGGTGTACCAAAATAGGACCGAGACGGTAAAATAGGTCGATACCGCAAACACGTCCCACATCAGCGCGCTGCGGAAATTTTGCCAGATCGCCCAGTTATTGGGCACCGGCGCCAGATACCAGGCCATCCAGAACCGGCCGACGTGAATGCCTGGGAAAATCGCGGCACAGATCACCGCAAAAAGCGTCATCGCTTCCGCCGAGCGGTTGATCGAAGTACGCCATTTTTGGTGAAGCAAAAACAAGATCGCCGAGATCAGTGTGCCGGCGTGTCCGATACCGATCCAGAAAACGAAATTCGTAATGTCCCAAGCCCAGCCCACCGGGATTTGATTTCCCCATGTGCCGACGCCAGTGGAAATCAGGTAGCCGATACAAAAAAGCCCAAACGTCGCGGCGCTTGCAGTGATGGTGAACGCCACCCACCACCAGCGCGGCGCCGGTTGTTCGACGACACCGGAAATGCGCTCGGTCAGCCAGCTGAAATTGCGCCGGTTTAAAACCAACGGCACATGCGCAATTCGCTGCTCGGCCTCTTTGATTTTTTCTGGTGCTGCTGCGGGTGCTCCGTCCATCACGAAATTACCAATTGCCAATCGCCAGTTGCCAACGGCGACAATCCAAAATCAAAAATCGAGAATCGGAGATTCATTATTCCGGTAATTTCTCTACCAAACTCGCGACTCCGATGTTTTCCGCGTCAGGCATTTTCGGGTTTGGATTGCGAATGCGCGCGAGATAACTGACTCGCGGGACAACGTTCAAATAATCGAGAATGCGGTAATTGCGATCCTGCTGTTTCACTTTTGAGACCGCACTTTCACGATCCTTGATGTCTCCAAAGACAATCGCGCCGGTGGGGCACGCTTGCGCACACGCGGTCGTAAACGAATCGCGCGGAATACGTTTGTCCGGTGAAGCGCCTGCGCGTGCGATCGCCGCGATCTTTGCTTCCTCGATACGTTGCACGCAGAAGGTGCATTTCTCCATCACCCCGCGCATGCGCACGGTGACGTTCGGGTTTTTCTGCATCTTGATCGTGTCGGGCGCGCCTTTGGTGGTCAGCGGCGCGAAATATTCTTCGTAGATATTGAATGCGCCCACGACCTTTCTCTTGCCGACTGGTCGCTGATTGTAGTCGAAATAATTAAATCGGCGCACTTTGTACGGGCAGTTGTTCGAGCAAAATCGCGTGCCGACGCAACGATTGTAAGCCATGACGTTTAATCCGTCCTCGCTGTGGAGGGTCGCGTTCACGGGGCAAACCGTCTCGCACGGAGCGTTCTCGCAATGCTGACACGGCATCGGCTGATGCACGATCTCGGGATCATCCGGCCATTCGCCGCGGTCTTGATTGAATGGTTTACGACTGGCGTAGTAACGATCGATGCGCAGCCAGTGCATGATGCGGCCGTGCGAGACTTGTAGCTTTCCGACGACAGGAACGTTGTTCTCCGCCTGACAGGCGATGACGCACGCCTGGCACCCAGTGCACACATTCAAATCGATGCTCATCCCCCACTGCTGCGGCGCGTCCAGCGGCGGATGGGTGTAAATGCTGGGCGGAGGATGTGGCAATTCTTCTTCGCCCGGAATTTTTTTCGCGAACTCATTATTCGCCCGGTAACCTTCCAACGTCGCTTCGCGGACAAGCCCGCGGCCTTCGATGCTGAAGTGCTCCTGCGTAATCGAAAACGGATACGTGCGGCCGACTTTGGTCACGCGAACACTCTCGATCCCAGGCGCTCCTGCGACGGCAAAATACGGATTGGCAACTGTTCGCAGGAAATAACCATTGAAGCCGGATTGCTCCGCGATTCCAGGTCTTTGCTTGAGCGCTCCGCCCGCGTACGGAAGCTCGTAAAATTGCGGCATCTTCCGCGCGTAACCCAGCGGGATGGTAATCGAATTGTCCGCATGGCCGGGCGACACGAGTGCGGCGATGACCAACTCACGTTTGATCGGTTCCAACGCGGCGCTTTTTGCTGTGATCGTGATCTGCACCAGGTCGCCGGTTGCAACACCAAGCCTCTTCGCAAAGCCAGGACTCATGAGCGCGGCGTTGTCCCAGGTGAGTTTGGTTATTGGGTCGGGCAATTCCTGTAGCCAGCCGTTATTGGCGTAACGCCCGTCGTCCATTGAATAACTGCCTGTGAGCACAATCTCCGGCGAATCCGGCGTTGGCGCTGGAGGCAACGTCCATGAACTTTGAAACTGCGGTCGGATCGCGTTTGCATTGAACGAAGCGGTCTGATCACGCGGTTGGACGTGCGATGCGAAACCGTCGTGCAAGAAACGGGACCACGCAGTTTGAAAATCGCCCAGCGGATTTGTGGCGCGAAAACTTTCCTGCACGAGTTCAGGCCCTTCTGTTTTTGGGCCGCCGAGCAACGCATTGAGCAGTTCGATTTCCGAAAGTCCGCCAAAGAGCGGCAGGATCATTGGTTGAATTGACAAGTAATCGCCACCGGATGTGAGTGCGTCGCCCCACGATTCCAAATAATGCGCGAGCGGAATTTGCCAGTGGCTGAGCGCGGACGTCGCGTCCTCGTGATAACCGAGTCGCACAATCTCCGGCACCTTCTTTTGCAATTCAGCCCAGTCGAGCGGGAGCTTTGTTTGCGGATCCGATACGAGTCCGCGCTGTGCGTTGTAAACGGGATCGCCGCCGAAAATGAAAAGTTGCTTGATTCGCCCATCCTTTACGTCGGACGCCAATTGTGAAATGCTTATCGTGCGCGCGTTGTGCGGTAATTGTCGGACGGTCAACGTCTGGCCGATATTTTTCAACGCAGCATTAATTGCATAAACAAGCAATTGCACTGGGCTCGGCTGATTTGGACCCGTGAGTACCAAGCTCGCACCCGGTTTTGTGAGCAGGTCATTTGCGGCCTCGCCAAGCCATTGTTCATTGAAGGTTGCGCCGCCTGCCGGAGTCTGCAGATTGTTAACGAGTCCGCCTAGTCCGGCATCGTTTGTTCCTGCGAGAATTTTTTTCGCAAGCGCGTGCGCGAACGCGGCAATCTGGCTCGCGGGGCAACGGAGCCGGTGGTCTGCCATTGCACCGGTGAGCGTGAAGCGGTTCTCGACGACGTAAAGCCGATTCATACTGTCTGCCGCGGATTTCACTCTTCGGCGCGAGGTGAACGCGTGCACCGATTCGAGGTCGCCATGGCCGCAATCGAGAAAATCGCTATCCAGCGCGAAAATTACGTCTGCGCGATCCAATTTCGGAACAAGCCGCGCGCCGGCTCCGAACGCGCTTTGCGCAGCAGTTGCCTGCTCATGACTCAGCAGCGGTTCATAAACGCACCAGCGCATGCTCGGAAACATTTTTTCGAGTTCATTGCACAGTCGTTCACGCGTTGGGGAATTCGTTTCCCCAACCAGGAATGCAAGACCGTCTCCACGTTGGCTCGTAAGCGCGTTGCGAAGAGTTCCTACGTAAGCGTCAAAATCAGCGCGATTGCTCGTTTTTCCCTTGTGAACAAAACGCTGCGAGCGTGATGGATCGTACAAGTCCAGAATTGATGCTTGAACAAATGTGTCCGTGGCGCCGCCACTAGCCGGATGCAACGGGTTGCCTTCCAATTTTATCGGGCGCCCATCCACGGTTGTGGCGATCAGCGGAATTGCGCCTGTGCGTCGGGGCATCGCGGTGGCGTAGTAGAGAAATTTCCCGGGGATCGTCCATTCAACGTTCTTTGTGAACGGAACGAGATGCAGCTCGGGCCTGCGACAACTCGTCAGGCCAACGCCTGCGAGCGCCATCGAGGCGCCCATTAACTTCAAAAAGTCGCGTCGCGACCATTCGTCCCCGTTCAGCTCTGCCGCGCCTGGGGGAAACTCACGCTCCAGCCATTGCCGAAATTCTGGCGTATCGTTCAACTCACCCAAACCGCGCCAGTAATGCTTTCCGTGTAATGGCTCCGGCGGATGTTGGAAGACGCGTTTCATCGATGGCACCCCTGGCAATTTGTCGGCGGCGTTATATTCCAGCGCTCCTTCAGCGTCTCGCCGATCTCGGTCTGCGTGAGTTTTTTCTTCTTGGAAAAATCTTCGCGCACGTTGCTTGGCTGACCGTATTTGGCGACAAACTCCGCCGGCTTCACGTCTTCAGGTTTCCAATCGAGATCAAAAACCTGTTCTTCAGGCCGCAGAAAATTTTCCGGATGCCGATGACAGTCGAGGCACCACGCCATGCTATGCGGCTTAGCCAGATACACGGTCGACATGTGATTGACGGGGCCGTGACAACTGAAACAACTAATGCCCCGGTTCACATGTGCGGCATGATTGTAATAAACGTAATCGACCGTGCGATAGATCCACACCCAGTCGACCGGATCGCCTGATTTCCAGCTCGCACGCACCGGCTCCAGCTTTGGATTGTCCTTTTGCACCTGCGTATGGCAGTTCATGCAGGTCTGCGTGTTCGGCACATTGGAGTGCGCCGCCACCTCCACAAAGCTGTGACAATAACGGCAATCCATTCCGAGCTGTGTAACATGAATATCGTGCGGAAACGGCACGGGTTGGATCGGTTGATATCCTACTTTGGTGTATTTTGGCGTAGCGTAGTACCAGGTGGCGCCACTCAGCCCACATGCGAGCACGATGCCGCAGACCACGAGCTTGATCGGCACCCAATTCGTCCAGCGTGGAAAGAAATTTGCCATAGTCAGTAATCGACAGCCCGGCTGACGGAGCTGAATCTCCGCGCTCCCAACAAAAGGAAACTGAGCTCAGAAACTATCTCGTTCAGACGCTGCAAAGGGTTAAGGTTAATCGCTTGTCCGAGGAGTAACGGATTCTATAAATGCGCTGCGGGAGGGCAAAATAAATTTCGCTGTTCATATCGATCCAAAAACTTCCGCGACACCTGATCACGTCAGAACTTCGGCAAAGCGTCAAGTCCGTAAGATCGACATTGATCCTGCCGATTGTGTACCAAACCCTGTAGGGCAAGCTGTTAGCCTCCCGTACAAATAAAATTCAGAGATGGTGAAAACACCTCGAGCGGCGCAATGGTTATTTTCCTGTCTCGCCGCATTTTCTGTGACTGCAATGATTCGCGCTCAGGATGTCGATCTCGTGCTTGCCAATGGAAACATCTACACGGAGCACGACAAACAGCCGAAAGCTGAAGCAATTGCTGTAAAAGGCGACCGAATAGTTTTCGTTGGCTCGAATGAAGACGCGAAGAAATTTCACGCCGCGAAAGTCATCGATCTTCGTAGACATACGCTCGTGCCGGGATTGACCGATTCACATTGCCACATTTTTGGGATCGGCGAACGCGAGATGCGCCTGAACCTCGAGGGCACGAACACACTTGGCGATTTTCTAAACAAAGTGAAAGCGCGCGTCGCCCAAACTTCGATCGGCAAATGGATCACCGGACGCGGCTGGATCGAAACATTTTGGAAACCGTCAAAGTTTCCCACCCGACAGGACCTCGATAAAATCGCGCCGGATAATCCCGTTTTTTTCACGCGCGCCGACGGTCATGCGTCAGTCGCAAATTCTGCCGCGCTGAGAATCGCGAAAATCGACAGGAACACGCCAGACCCGTTTGGTGGACAAATTCTGAAAAGCAGTGGCGAGCCAAATGGAATGCTGCTCGATAACGCGCAGGAACTGGTCTCAAGAAATATTCCGAAGCCGACAGAAGCAGAACGCGAGGAAGCGTTGCTGCGCGGAATTAATCGCGAGATTGGGCTGGGCTGGTGCGAAATTCAAAACGCCGGCAGCGACAGTGAGGATATCGACCTTCTCCGAAAAGATTTTGAAGCCGGCAAGATCAAAATCCGATTCATAAACGCAGTGTACGGCCCAGGTAAAGATGCGCAGAATTTCTTACGTGAAGGAGCAACCATTAACGCGTTCGACCATCATTTCACGCAGCGCACGATCAAAGTGATCTTCGACGGCGCGCTCGGTTCGCGCGGCGCTGCCTTGCTCAAACCGTACGCCGATGCGCCTGATACTTCCGGTTATCTGACCGAGAAGCCGGAAGAATTGAAGCCGATGTTTGAAGAAGCGCTTCGCAGCGGCATTCAAGTCGAGACACATGCAATCGGCGACCGTGCGAACCGGCTGATCCTCGATCTTTACGAACAGGCGTTCAAAGCTGTGCCGCCGAACGCGCGAAAAATTCGCGAGCCGCGCTGGCGTGTCGAGCACGCGCAGATTGTCGATCCGGTGGACATTCCGCGCTTCGCGAAACTAGGTGTGATCCCTTCAATGCAGCCGTCGCACGCAATAAGCGATCTATTTTTCGCACTGAGTCGTCTCGGAATTGATCGGCTCGCCGCAGCGTATGCGTGGCAATCGTTTCTGAAATCCGGCTCGATCATTTGCGGCGGCTCCGATGCGCCAGTCGAACGCGGCGAACCGATGATTGAATTTTATGCAGCAGTCGCGCGCAAAAGCATCAGAGGCGAATCAGCTGAAGGTTGGCATCCGGAGCAAGCGGTCTCTCGCAAGCAGGCATTGAAAATGTTCACGATCTGGCCCGCATACGGCGTCTTTGAAGAAAACGACAAGGGCTCGATCGAAGTCGGAAAACTCGCCGATTTCACCGTTCTCTCGCAGGACATCCTGAAAATCCCGGAGCCGGAGATCCTAAAGAGCCGCTGCGTGATGACCATGATCGGCGGCGAGGTTGTCTTTGAATCCGCAGAGCAACGCCTGGAATGACACGCTCTCTGACTTTTTCGTTGTCGTGAGGCTTCAGACAAACGGAAGCGGAACCACTTCGACTGAAATTGTGTTGGGTTTTTGCGCTGCGAAATCTGCCGCCACGAGCGCATCTAATTTCGTGCCGACGCTGTTGAAGCCGCGTTTCACATATCCGAGGGCGATCTCTTTTCCCATTCGCTCGCTATGGGTTGCGCTGGTGATCCAGCCGACTTCTTTCCCTTCTATCGACGGAGCTGCAAGTTTCATTGTTGGCTGGAGCGGAACGTTATCGAGCGGAATCAACCCGCATAAGCGTTTGTTTGTTTGGCCTGACATCTTAATTCGTGAGATCACTTCCTGACCGATGTAACAGCCTTTTTGGTAATCGATCGTGCGTTGTTCCAGGTTCGCTTCAATGGGGATAATCTCCTCGGTCAGCTCTGAGCCCCACTGAGGAATACCTTGCTCGATTCGCATGATGTTTGCCGCGGCAGAATCGAGAGGAGCAAATGTGGAAGACAATTGTTGCAACAAGGCGTCGTGATGTGCCCGGTCACTCCATATGTCGCAACCTTGCTCGGTAAAGCGACGCGCAGAAACAAGCCTGCTATCTTTTGCTGTTGGTGATTCCGGTGAGAGAACGTGAAACAGCGAGAATTGATTGGTGACGTCTTGAATTTCAACGTCATCGGCGATGATGTAGCGCTCCAACCTGGCGCGGAGTTTCTCTCGAACACCCGTCTCGGCATCCACCAAAAACGATTCGCCCAATGCTCCAACGAAAATGTGCGCATCCATTTTTCCCTTCGCATTGAGCACGCACGCCTCGATCGCGACTGTTTCGCTGACTTTGCGCAAATCGTTTGTGATTTGCCCGTTGAGAAATCGAAACCGGTCCGTCCCGGTGATCCGAAACTTCGCGCGCTCCGAAAGATCGAGGGAGCTGGCCTTCCCAGCTCGGGAGGGCTGGATCATTCTTGTCCAGACGAGAACCGGCTCAGGAGTTGTTTGAGAAAACCGCGGCGCAATCGTGTCGTTGCGTCAGCCGCTGCACCACCTGCCTCTCCGAAAGCGAGCAAAGGCTGTCGCGTCGCGAGACCCCCACCTTCTGCAACCTTGTCCGGCTCCGATTCTGCTAGGGCAATATTCGGCTCAGCGGCGTCGGCTTTCTCATCCTGCTCTTGTGTTTGCGGCTCTTCGTAAAGCGCTGCACCACGGTCGTGCAAATATTTGCGCACAACGGACGAATAATCATCGTCTCCGTGACCCCACTGCATTTGCTCAAGCAACTGGTCGTGGACCGCGGCGGTCACTCCCAAGTCCAAATAACGCGACAAAGCAACCTGACTGACGATCTGCATGTCTTTCAGCATGTGCTTAACGGAAAAGTGCGGCTCGAAATCCCGCTCGAGCATTTTCGGGAGTTTCAACGCTAGAGTGCCAGAATAACTGGCATTGGCATGCATCGCTTCGACAAATTTTTCCAGCGGCAAGCCTAATGCTTGAATCAGGGCGAGAGCTTCCGCCGCGGCTTGGACGGTTGCGGCAGTGATCATGTTCGTGGCGAGCTTGATGGCACTCGCCTCGCCGACAGCTCCGAGGTGGATGATCTCTTTGCTGCTAGCCTCAAGAATGGGACGCGCTTCTCGCAACGCTGTGTCGGTTCCGCCGACGTAATAAACCAGTTCACCTTTTTCGGCTGCAACCTTGCTCCCGGTAAATGACGCCTCGATGAAGCGTGCTCCTCGACGTTCGGCAATTTCTGCCGCAGCACGCATCGAATCCGGAGCGACCGTCGAATGCGCAAGGACGAGATGACGCGGCGCAAGGTCTCCGCTTAGCTCTTCAACAGTCTGCAGCAGAGCTCCGTCGTCGGACACAAAGATCTGGATGTAATTGCAAACCTCTGCCAGTTCTCCAAGCGAACCGACAAAATTTGGCACCGACCGCGGCGATCGGTTCCAAACGAAAACCGGAAACCCTCTGCGGCGGAGATTCCCGGCTACTGACCGACCGATGATCCCCAGGCCAATCACCCCAATGTTCTTTTGCGTTAGACGGGACATAGATACGAAGGGCTCCGTTGAGACGGCAATTCACAATCAGACTGCCGGGAAAGATGGCAACAGGCAATCTGGAAATTTGCAATTGACGGTCAGAGCGGTGCGACGATGTGCATCTTGTGCCGCGCTACTCATTCACCTTAGCGCGAACTCAGACAGGTAATACAAGGCGACGGACCCGACGGTCTGGAGACTCTGCGCGCTGACTTTGTCGATTGTGTCATCGGCTGTGTGCCACCAGGGATATTCAAAATCAATAATGTCCGCCGTCGCAATACCGATCGCGTTCAGCGGTACGTGATCGTCGATGAGCTCCCGGCCCAGGTAGGTGAAATAGTTTCGCAACTTAAGCGCTTCTGCCGCGGCAAAAATACCTCGCGCAATCTCGGCAGGGGAATCTGCGGGAAGCGTTATGCCGAGAGACCGGTCGCCAACCATGTCGAACAACAGCCCGCCGCGAAATTGTTTCGCGCCGCCGCTTTGAAGTCGCCTGGCAAAATAGCGGCTTCCGTACAAACCATCCGTCTGAGAAAACTGTTCAAAAGCTTCTTCGCCATCAAAAAACACCAGTTCGATTTTCTTAGCCAAACTTGGCTGCTGCCCGATTACCCGGGCTAATTCCAGGAGCAGGCCTGTGCTAGAGCCGCCGTCGTTAGCTCCGACAAACCGAATGGCGTCAAAAATTTTTGTGTCGTAATGCGAGCACAACAAAAACGAGGGGGACGCCGCCTTCCCCTGGCCGGAAAATTGGGCAACCAAATTTACGAACTGGATCGTGCCCCGCGGGGTGTCGTCACTGAATGCTTGACGCGTTACCTGCCAGCCAGAGCGACGAAGTTGGTCCTCAATGTAATCTCTGGATTTTTCGATAGCCGTAGATCCAGCTGGGCGCGGCCCGAAATCAACGAGCCGTTGAACATGACCAAAAGCTTTCTCGCCGGAGAATTCCTCCCAGATCTTCGGGGTCTCTGTCTTTGCCAGTAATATCGCAAACAGCAAAAACGGAACCAATCTCGCGTATGCAATCGCACAGTTCATCGTTTCAATGCTTCAACGATCCAACTGTCCCCCGTGCCGCAGTGCAGCAAGGTCAGGTCTCGCTGGGCGGCAGTCCCAGGGCAGTAACGATCCGTTGGAGATCGTCCGTTCCGTAGTACTCAATTTCAATCCGCCCGCGTTTGTCTCCGTGGTGGATGGTGACGTGCGTCGCCAGATGTTGTTGCAGCCGGTTCTGTAAGTCTTCCACTGCCGTCCCCGCGGCGGGCAATTCGGCCGCCATCCGTCGAGACCTTCGCCGTGACCGTCCGATCCCGAGCTGGCGTGCGACCAGGCGCTCCGTGGAACGCACAGTGGCATTGCGTCGCAAAACTGTTTCCGCAGCCAATAGTTGTTCCTCTGGAGCTTTTAATGCCAGCAGCACTTTTGCGTGACCAACCGAAAGCAAGTTCTGAGCTAGCCAGACTTGCACCTGTGGGTGCAGATCCAAAAGCCGCAGCGCGTTCGCCACTGCCGCCCGGCTACGTCCGACCTTGACCGCGATGTCCTCCTGTCGCATTCCAAATTCATTAGCTAACCTCGCGTAGCCCTGAGCTTCTTCGATTGGGTTTAGGTCCGCGCGCTGTAGATTTTCAATCAACGATAACTCGAGCACCTCCAGGTCATTTGCGGTGCGAACGATCGCGGGCACGGTCGCAAGGCCGATTTCCTGTGCCGCTCGCCAGCGGCGTTCGCCTGCGATAAGCTCAAATCGCGCGCCCATCTGTCCGCCACTGGACGGACTCGCTGTGGCGAGGCGGACGATGAGGGGTTGAATGATGCCGTGCTGCTGAATCGAATTGATCAGTTCCTGCAACGCTTCGCGCCCAAAATCCTTGCGCGGCTGTAACGCGCTCGGGACAATGCTCGCCAAACTGATCTGGTGCACTCTCTCGCCCGATTCAGTGACCTCTGTGCCCGTGGCGGCTGAAGGCGGACCAATCAGCGCGCCAAGACCTTTACCCAAACCGGAGCGAGCCATCGGTCCTGAGGCTAACGGAACAGCTTTATTAAGGCAAACAGCAATCCGAGCCGAGCATTCGACGCTTAGCAGGGCGCTGCCTGTACTCCTCCAAAAAGAATTTCTAAAAAAGTATTGACACTAAAAGCTGAAATTCAGTACCAACGCGGAAGGTTCCAAAACAGACACGGGACCAACGGCCGTATTCCGATCGCCGGTGGTGTTCAGCAGCATCGCTGCAGCGCCAACTGCGGTATTGGAATCCGACCCGGCACCGCTCGTGAGGGCCAGCGCTCCAGCACCGACCCCGGTGTTGAAGCGAAGAAGTAGCAAAGGTGAATCCCGCCTTGATAGGGGTGGACAAAGACGGAAAACCCTACACCGTCCGCTACAACCAGATCAACGCGATGTTGCTCAACGAATTCCTCAAAGAGCATCAGACCGTGC
>Ga0209376_1001200_pt1 | contig 26684 bp, 21 predicted proteins | sample GraSoiAngelo_134_FD_185891 | JGI IMG/M metagenome (GOLD analysis project Ga0209376, IMG submission 185891) | Grasslands soil microbial communities from the Angelo Coastal Reserve, California, USA - 14_0929_05_30cm (SPAdes) (version 2) | ecosystem: Environmental > Terrestrial > Soil > Grasslands ... | reverse complement strand
CGAGCGCGATTTTCAACCGCTGCGCCTCACCACCGGATAACGTGGTGGCCGGCTGGCCGAGCCGCAGATAACCAAGCCCCACCTGCTGCAGATACCAGAGACAGCGGGCCAGCCGCGCGTGCCGATGCAGGCGTTTGATCGCTTGATCCACGGTCCACTCGAGCGCCTGCGCGATACTGTTGCCCTGCAGCTTGACGTCGAGCACCTCGCGCTTGAACCGCGAGCCGCCGCACACCTCGCACGGGACGAACACATTCGCGAGGAATACCATCTCGATGAGGACGTGGCCGGCGCCTTCACAGGCGTCGCAGCGGCCGGCTGCGACGTTGAACGAGAAGGTGCTGGGCGCATAGCCGCGCGCTTGCGCGAGCGGCTCGTTGGCGAACATCGCGCGCAGTTCGTCGAAGGCTTTCACGTAGGTGACGGGATTCGAGCGCGGCGTCCGCCCGATCGGCGCCTGGTCGATGAGCACGACATCCTCGAGGTGCTCCCATCCCTTCAGCGATACCACATCCCCCACCGGCTCGCCGAGATGCTGCTTCGCGGTGTGCTCGCCGCGGAGGCGCGACTCGAGCTGCCGATAGATGACGTCGTGCACGAGCGTCGATTTGCCGGAGCCAGAGACGCCGGTCACCGCGGTGAGGGTGCCGAGAGGAATGCGGACGTCGACGCCCGTGAGGTTGTGCAGTCGAGCGCCTTTGACGTCGAGCCAGCGTACCGCCGGCCGGCGCGCCGACGGCACGCCGATCCGCTTTTCTCCCGCCAGATACTGGCCGGTCAGTGTCCCCGCTTCGCTGACCTTGGCCGCGGGTCCCTGATACACGAGCTGGCCGCCGGCGTCGCCACTGGCGGGACCAAGTTCGACCATCCAATCGGCCGCGCGCATCGCCGCGGGGTCGTGCTCGACGACGACAACCGTGTTACCGCCGTCGGACAGCTTGCGCAGCAAGGCGAGCAGGCGATCGACATCGGCGGGGTGTAAGCCAATCGACGGCTCGTCCAGCACGTAGAGCGTGTCAACCAAGTGGGACCCGAGCGCGTTGGAGAGCGCGATGCGCTGCGCCTCGCCACCGGACAGGGTTCGCGTTTGCCGATCGAGTGTGAGATACCCGAGACCGACATCGTTTACGAAGCCGATCCGCGCACGCAGCTCACCGAGGATGTGATTCGCGACCTGCTGCTGAAACGCGGGCAGGTCGAGATGGTCCAACCAGGTCGCGAGATCGGCGGCAGTCAGCGCGGACGCCTCGGCTATCGTCTTGCCGGCCACGTGCACTGCGAGCGCTTCGGGCTTGAGCCGCGCCCCGCCACATTCGGGACACGTTTTCGCGAGCTGGTATTGCCGCAGGAATACGCGGATGTACTGCTTGTACCGCTTGGCCTCGAGGCGCTCGAGAAACGGGAACATGCCAAGGTAGCGGCCGCCCTTGTTGTGCAGGAGGAAGTGCCGCTCACGCGCCGGGATGTCCTGCCAGGGCGCGTCGAGGGGGATGCCACGAGCACGGACAGTCTCCCGCAGCAACCGCCGGCGGCCCTCGTACCGCGGCTTGGTCCACGGATCAAGGGCGCCGTGGGCCAGTGACCGCCTCGGATCAGGCGCAATCAACGATTCGTCGTATTCGAGTACCGCTCCGAAGCCGTTGCAGCTCGGGCATGCGCCGCGGGGATTATTGAAGGAAAAGAGGGTCGGCGTGAGCGCCGGTGCCGCGCAGCCGCAGGCCGAACAGGCGGGGTGCTCCGAGAAGCGCCGGCGATCGCCGTTGTTCAACGCCAGGGCTACGCCCTCGCCTTCGCTGAACGCGGTTGCGATCGCGTCGGCCAGTCTCCCGCGATTTGTCTCGACGGCATCGATGCGATCGACGATGATGAGCACGTCCTTGCCCGCTCGTACGCGTTGCTCGGCGCCATCGTCATCCAGGCGCAGGAGCTCGCCATCGACCTGCGCACGCACGAATCCCGCTGCCCGAAGTTGTGCGGCAACTTCGACATCCGGCCGGTTGGCAGATGCCGGCAAGGGGAAGGACACCAGAACCGGAAATTCCGCATTCCGCGTTCCGAAATCCGCAATTACCGAATCCACAACCTCCTGTACCGTATCGCGTTTGACCTGGCGCCCGCATTGCAGGCACGTCTGCGTGCCCGCTCGTGCCCACAAAAGCCTTAGGAAATCGGCGATTTCCGTCGCCGTGCCGACCGTCGAACGGCTCGACGTCGTGGGATTTTTCTGCTCGATCGCGACAGCAGGCGACAGCCCCTCCATCGCATCGACCAGCGGCTTGGGCATCCGCTCGAGGAATTGCTTGGCGTAGGTCGACAGCGACTCGATGTATCGCCGTTGCCCTTCGGCATACAGCGTATCGAAGGCGAGCGAGCTTTTTCCCGACCCCGATGGCCCAGTGACCACCGAGATCGCCCGGCGCGGGAACTCGACCGTGATGCCTTTCAGATTGTGCTGGCGTACGTTGCGGAGAACGACGCGCTGGGGAGGCTGATGCATAACCGGGAAAGATAACGTAGTTTCGGCCCGTGCCCTTAGCGCTGACCCCGCGTCTCCTCCGTCGTGGCATAGAGCTGTTCGCCGTCATTTCCTTCTGCGGAGTCACACTCCTCGTTGGCTATTACCTGATTCGATTCGGCGATCGGGTCGATGTCTTCCTCACACCATTTCTGCGGCTGCACTGGGGCTGGGTGCTGGTGGGCCTCGCGCTCGCTTCGATGGACTGGGTAGGGGGCGGGCTTCGGCTCTGGGTCTGCACGCGCTACGTGCATCCCGGGGTCAGACTGCGGGACATGATCCTGGCGGGCGGCTTCGGGGCGTGGGGGGCGTACCTCACGCCTTTTCAGTCCGGGTCCGCCGCGATGTCCACATGGGTCATGAAGCGCGCCGGGGTGCCCGCGATTGCGGGACCGCTCGCCGTCTGGCTGGGAGCGGGGAAGTCGCTCGCCCAGCATGGCCTGGTGCTCGGCATCACGCTCTACGACCTCTTCAAGACCAGCCTCACGATATTCGGTGTGATCGGGTTGCTTATGCTGATGGCCATCGTGGCTCCCGGCCTGGTCAAACGCTTCCTCCAGCGCCTTGTGGAGCGGATGGGGCGGCGCAGCCCAAGAATGGCGGAGCGGATGGAGATGCTGTCCGCCGGCGTCGATCACGCGCACGACTGCATGGTGGCGTTCGGTTCACCACGGGGGTTGCTGACGCTGCTGCTGGCTATCGTGATCTCGGCGCCCTCGCACGCGAACAAGCTGCTGGCGGGTTACGTCACACTCCGGGTCCTCGGCATCCCGGCCAACTTTACGGACATCCTCCTGCTGCAGACGCTCATCTCATTCCTACTCTATTTCGCACCTACGCCGGGCGGGTCGGGTCTCGCCGAGTTGACGTCGGCCGCGGTGATGTCGATCTACGTTCCGCGCGAGTTGACGCCGAGTTACACCTTGATTTGGCGGTTCATCAACAGCTACGCGACGGTGATCGCCGGCTCGCTGATCTTCTGGTACTGGCTGCGCCGCGGCCTGATCGGACGCGAAGAGACCGTCGGGATCACCTAACTGCAGCTTCCTTGCCCGGTTACACCGCCGGGCGTAACTTGACGGCCTGACCAAGGATCGGGGAGTGCGCGCGCATGGCTTTGCTTGAAATGGGCGGGCGGGGGGGACAGAGGTTCACACTCCCGCAGGGAGACGTGCTGCTCGGATCCGATCCGAGCAGCGCAATCCCACTCGCCGTTCCAGGTGTCCTCCCGCGACATGCGAAGCTGAAATCTCTGCCAGACGGACAGGTCGTCATCTCAAAAGCGGTTCCCGAGGCTGAAGTCCTGATCAACGGCGTCCGCCTGGGCGCGGAGCCGACCCCCCTCCTCCATGGCGACAAGGTCGAGATCGCGGGGCAGGAGCTGACCTTCGTCGACGAGCGGCGGAGCGGCAGTACGCAGTACGTGCAAGCCATGAGCGTGCCGCAGGCGATGGCGCAAGCCAAGGCTGACGCCAAAGGGGGCAAGGCCACCGCCAACACCGGTGGCCGGGTTGTTTCACTCACGGACGGCAGGGAATACGCCATTGCGGGCTCGTCCCTAGTCTTTGGGCGGGACGCGTCCTGCGACGTGGTGGTGCCGGGCAAGGATGTGTCGCGCCGCCATGCGGAAATCGTGCCGACGCCAAAGGGTTACTTACTCGTCGATTCCAGCACGAACGGCACCTCCGTGAACGACGTGCGGGTGGAAGGCCAGCGGTTGCTTGCCCGCGCGGACGTGATCACGATTGGCGAAGAGAAGTTCCGGTTCTACGCGGATACTGCGGCTCCGTCTCCGCCCCCCCCAAACCCTCCGCCGGGGAGGGGGCCAGCCGCAAGCGCACCCTCGGCCGTTCCCCCCCCCTCCGTTCCCCCAACCAAGGGCTCGGCACCCGCGGTGGGTGAAAGACTCAGGGAGACCGTCCACGGCGTGCCGGCGGCTCCTCCGCCGTCCGCACGACCTTCGGGTGGGGCTCTTGCGAATTTTCTGGTGCGCGCCGGCGCGCTGAAGGGGCAACGCCTGATCGTCAAAACGCCCGTGGTCAATATCGGACGGGCGGACTACAACGACGTTGTGTTCCCCGACGAATCCGTGTCCACGACCCACGCGAAGCTGCAACGGCGCGAAGGCGTATGGGTCTTGGTGGATCTCGACTCCACGAACGGCACATTCATCGACGGAGATCAGGTGAAAGGGGAGGCGCCGCTGGCGCCAGGAGCGAGCGTGCGGTTTGGGGACGTCTCGACCGTGTTCGAGCCGACCGACGACTCCGCAGCTGTGGAAAAGGGAGCCAGCACTCGGATGATCGAGGCGATGACGATGTCGCCGCAGCCTCCCAAGCCCCCCCCCGCTGCGGGCCCACCCCCTCCTCCCTCACGTAAGCCAGCCCCAGCGCCGGCAAAGGCTTCAGCGGCGCCGGCAAGGCCGGCGTCCCCCCTGCCCGCGCCAACGAAGCCGAAGCCCGGGGCCAGGCCGCCGGTCGCCCAGCAGCCCAAGAAGGGAAAGGGCTGTGGCGGGAGCGCCGCAGTCCTGGTGCTCGGGCTCATTGGACTGGTTTTCTGGGTGTTTATTTAAGGATCATCGTGCATATCACCTCCGCAGGTCGTACCGACGTCGGCGTCATCCGGTCGGGGAATGAGGACAGTTTCCGCATGATTCCCGACCGGGGGATCTTCGTCGTGGCCGATGGCATGGGCGGCCACGCGGCCGGCGAAGTCGCGAGCGAGATGGCGGTGCGCATCGTCGCCGACGAGATCCATTCGGTCCGTGGTCTGGGCGACGAGCAAGTGGCCGAGCGCATGCGCGGCGCCATCCGGACGGCCAATGGCGCGATCTTCCAGCGCACCCTCACCGAGCATGACAAGCGGGGGATGGGGACGACCGTCACCGCGCTGACACTGTACGAGACGCGCTTTCTGATCGGTCAGGTCGGAGACAGCCGGGCGTATCTGCTGCGGGATGGCCGTCTCAGCCAGCTGACGAAAGACCACTCGTATGTCCAGGAGCAGGTCGACGCCGGCTATTTGACTCCCGAGCAGGCTCGGACGCACCCCTACAGCAACGTGATCACGCGTTGCGTGGGTGCGAACAGCGACGTGATGCCGGACATCTACGCCGGGACGGTGAAGGCGAAGGATGTCTTCTTACTGGCGTCCGACGGACTGACCGGAATGTTAGAGGATTACCAGCTCGCGGAGCTGCTCTCCCCCGAGCGCATGCCGCAGGACGAGGTTGACTCGCTGATCGCGGAAGCCAACCGGCACGGCGGTCTCGACAACATCACAGCGATCATTGTGCGGATCGATTCGGTCGAAGCGCCGGTGCCGGACGATGAGAAAACGCAGCAGACGGTAACGAGACCTCGCTAAACCCGCAGGATCGCGCCACCACTCACCAGACGTGCCACCGCCTCCTGGCGAGGCAGCATGATCAGCTCGATGATCGGCCGCGCCGGCACCTCTACCGGCTCGAGCACGAACACACGCAAACGCTGCGCCGAGCGATGCAGCTCTGCTGCAACGCGGGGCAGCCCCAGGTGCTCGTCGGCGCTGCCGCTGCGTCCCACCACCGGCACGGCGACGTCCAGCATGTCGGGCTTCGCGGGGAAGTCCAGAAACAGCTGATCCGGGCGCAGTCCGACCTCGCGCGCGAGCCGCTCTTCCACGCGCTCCAGCAAATCGGGATCCCGCGATGGCCAGTCGGACGTATCTGGAGGCAAGTCGGTCGCGGGAATGTCCAGCGCCCGTTTGGCGAGCCGGCGCTCGCGCAGCGCCCGGGCCAGGCCGGTCTGATCGTGCTGCTGCAGCTCGTGGATCAATGCGTCATCGGTCGCCACCGCGATGACCTCGGGCGTCAGCCGGCGCGCGGCAATTGCTCGGCGCACGAGCCGCTTGAACATTGCCGTCGCGCTCCGCACCGCGTGATGCCAGTACACATTGCGATACATCTGGTACTTCGCGAACAGGAGCGACTCGAGCGCGGCCAGCCCTTTGGGGTGAAGCGCCACTCCCTCCGCAGACGGCGCGAGCGATGTGAGCAGCCGGTCCACGTCGATGACCCCGTACGGCACGCCGCACATCATCGCATCGCGCGACAGGTAATCGAGCTTGTCGACGTCGATCGATCCCGAGATTAACCCAGCGAGTCGTGCCGAGCTCGTGCCCTGGATCAGAGGGAGCAGGCGCTCGGCCGAGATCCCCAGGCTGTCGAGCGCCGCTGCCAGTGCGCCGCTGCGGAGATGCCGAGTGGCCAGGGTCTCGTGATGCGGCAGACCCGCCTCTTCGAGCGCGTGTGAAAACGGATAGTGGCCGATGTCATGGAGCAGCGCTGCGAGACGCACCGCGAGACCTTCTTCTGTATCGGCATCCCCGAGCTCGGCCACGACACGGCGCGCGAGATGATAGGCGCCGAGGGCATGCTCGAAACGCGTGTGCGTAGCGCCGGGATAGACGAGAAACGCGTGACCAAGCTGGCGCACGTAGCGCAGGCGTTGCACGGCCGGCGTGTCGAGGACGGCGAGCGCCTGGGGCTCGAGGCGGATGTTGTTCCAGAGCGGGTCGCGAACGACCTCGAACGACACTGAAGGGGGCTGGGGCCTAGGGCCTAGGGACCTGCGTTGCGAACTGCTCGAAATTCTTGCGGAAGAGGGCCGTGAGTTTCTCCGCCTGGGCATCGTATGTGGCTGGATCTTTCCACGTGGTGCGCGGATCGAGTTGGTCGTCCGAGACACCGGGCACATGCGTCGGGACCTCCAGTCCGAAGATCGGCTCACGTCGAGTCGGCGCACGGTCGAGCTGTCCCGCCAGCGCCGCGCGAATCATCGCCCGCGTGCTCTTCAGGTCCATCCGATGGCCCACGCCGTACGGCCCGCCGGTCCAGCCGGTGTTGACCAGCCAGCACTGCACGCGATGCCGTTCGATGCGCTCGCCGAGCATCTTCGCGTACACGGTGGGTGGCAACGGCAGGAACGGCGCGCCGAAGCACGCGGAGAACGTTTCTTTGGGCTCGGTGACGCCGCGTTCGGTGCCCGCGACTTTCGCGGTGTACCCCGACAGGAAGTGATACATCGCCTGCTCGGGAGTCAGCTGCGCGATCGGCGGCATTACGCCGAAAGCATCGCAAGTGAGGAAGACGATGTGCTTGGGATGTCCCGCCATCCCTTCCGGCACGTGGTTCGGGATGTAGTGAATCGGGTATGAGGCGCGCGTGTTTTCCGTGATCCGCTGCGAATTCAGATCCACGGCGCCGGTGGTCGGATTCACGTCCACGTTCTCGAGCACGGTGCCGAACATTTCGGTCGTCGCGTAGATTTCCGGCTCGCTGTCGCGCGACAGCCTAATCACCTTGGCATAGCACCCGCCCTCGAAATTGAAGATGCCCTCGTCGGACCAGCCGTGCTCGTCGTCGCCGATCAGGCGCCGCTCCGGATCCGCGGAGAGCGTCGTCTTCCCGGTGCCTGAAAGACCGAAGAAGAGCGCGCAGTCACCCTGCTTGCCGACGTTGGCGGAGCAGTGCATCGACAGCACGCCCTTCAGGGGCAACAGGTAATTGAGAATGGTGAAGATTGATTTCTTGAGCTCGCCCGCGTACCGAGTGCCGCCGATGAGAATCGTGCGTTGCGCGAAGCTCACGATGATGAAGGTGCCTGACCTCGTACCGTGGACCCGAGGGTCGGCGTGGAACTCGGGCGCATGCAGCACTTCAAAGCCGGGCGCAAAGCGCGACAGCTCGCCGTCCGCGGGACGCAGGAACATGTTATAGACAAACAGCGCATGCCACGCGTTCGGCGTGACGAAGCGAATCGGCAGCCGGAAATTGGGGTCGGCGCACGCGTAGACGTCGCGCACGAACAACTCCTGCCCGCTCAAATGCGCTTCGACGTCGGCCTTGAGGCGCTCGAACTTCTCCGGCGCGATCGGCTGATTCACCTTCCCCCACCAGATCCGATGTGTGGAGTCAGGCTCCTCCACGAGGAACTTGTCATTCGGACTGCGGCCGGTGTGCGGCGACGTCATGGCCGCGAATGGTCCCCCGCCGCCCCCCCGGCTGTTCGTCACGATCCCTTCGCCGCGGCGCAGGGCGTGCTCGTATAGCTGGGTCGGCGTCAGATTCCGGTGCAGGCGCTGTTCGGTCGAAATACCCATTGTCTATTTGGTTGAGCGGACGACGCGACGATGCTCCAAGGCGTCGACGGCCGCTATTACCGCCATATTCACGATGTCGGGGACTTCTGACAACCGTTGCAAGACATGAACCGGACGGTCCATCCCCACAAGGATGGGTCCAATCGCCTGCGCGTCCCCGAGCCGCGCCAATAGCTTGTAGGCGATGTTCGCGGCGTTCAAGTCTGGGAAAATCAATACGTTAGCAGGACCGCGCAGCTTCGAAAACGGATACACCCGCGTCAAAATCCGCTCCACCACCGCCGTGTCAGCCTGCATCTCGCCGTCCACCTGCAGCTCGGGCTCGCGTTCGTGTAGCAACGCGACGGCCTGCTGCACTTTCGTCGCGGCCGGGTGCTTCACCGAGCCGAAGTTCGAGAACGACAGCATCGCGATGCGCGGCTCGATGCCGAGGCGTGTCACGAACTTCGCCGTCGCAGTTGCGATCTCGGCGAGGGTCGCTGCATCGGGCTCGATGTTCACCGTCGTGTCGGCGAAGAAGAACGTCTGCTGGCGGAAGATCATCATGTAGATCCCGCTGACGTGCTTCCGGCCGGGCTCGACGCCGATCACCTCGAGCGCCGGCCGAATCGAGTCGGGATAATCGATTTCTTCCCCGGCCACCAGCGCATCCGTGCGGCCCGCCCGCAATAGCAACAAACCGTAGTACATGGGATTGAGGACTCGCTCCTTCGCTTCGCGCAGCGTGATCCCCCGCCGCTTCCGCAGCTGCCAGAGCTCTTCGGCCAGCTTGTCGCGGTCAGGGGCGGACCGCGGGTTCATCAGCTCGATGTCTTCGAGGGTCAGGGACGCATCGTCCGCCTGGCGACGAATGGCGTCGAGATCGCCGAGCAGGATGGGTCGCGCGATCCCTTCGTCGGCGAGAATGCGCGCGGCGCGCAGGATGCGGGGGTCGTCGCCTTCGGGGAAGACGATACTCGGCGGATCCTGCTGCGCCCGGGTGATCAGTCCCCGCATCACCTGTCGCTCGGGACCGAGCCGCGCCTCGAGCTCGGCGCGGTACTCCTCGACGTCGATGATCCGGCCCGCGCTGCCCGACGCGACCGCAGCCCAAGCCACAGCGGGCGCGACCCACAACAGCACGCGCGGATCGAACGGTTTGGGGATGAGGTAGTCGGGCCCGAACTTGAGCTTGTCGATGCCATAGGCGCGCGTGACTGACTCCGGTACGTCTTCCTTGGCGAGCGCGGCCAGCGCGCGCGTGGCTGCCATTTCCATCTCTTCGTTGATCTGCTTTGCACGCACGTCGAGCGCCCCGCGGAAGATGAACGGGAAGCCGAGGACGTTGTTCACCTGATTGGGAAAATCAGACCGGCCCGTCGCAACGATCGCGTCGGGCCGAGCCTTTTTCGCCTCATCGGGCATGATCTCCGGCGTAGGATTGGCGAGCGCGAAGATCACCGGCCTCTTCGCCATGCCCTGCAGCATTTCTCCCGTCACAATGCCTGCCACCGACAGTCCCACGAATACGTCCGCTCCCTGCAGCGCCTCGGCCAGGGTACGCGCCTTCGTGTCGACCGCGAAGCGTTGCTTGAACTCGTCGAGCCCGTCGCGGCCCTTGTAGATCACACCCTTGTGGTCCGCCATCACGATGTTTTCGCGCCGGACGCCGAGGCGCACATAGTGCTCTGCAGTCGCTATCGCGGCTGCGCCGGCACCGGCGAACCCGATCTTGACCTGGTCGAGATCTTTTTTCACCAGCTCGAGCGCGTTGAGCAGCGCGGCGCCGGAAATGATCGCGGTGCCGTGCTGGTCATCGTGAAACACCGGAATGCCGAGCGTGTCGCGTAGCTTCCGCTCGATGTAGAAGCAGTCGGGGGAGCGGATGTCTTCGAGATTGATCCCGCCGACGGTCGGCTCGAGCAGCTGGCAGAAGCGGATCACGTCCTCGGGGTTTTCAGAACCAACTTCGAGATCGAACACGTCGATATCGGCAAAGGCCTTGAACAGAATCCCCTTGCCCTCCATCACCGGCTTGCCGGCGAGCGCGCCGATGTTGCCGAGGCCGAGCACCGCCGTGCCGTTGGAGACCACGGCGACGAGGTTGCCCTTGGAGGTGTAGAGGTAGGCATCCTCCGGGCGCTTCGCGATTTCCAGGCAGGGCTCCGCCACACCAGGCGTGTAGGCCAACGACAGATCGCGCTGGTCCTTGAACGGCTTTGTAGGGGTGACCTGGATCTTCCCGGGCCGGCCCTGTGAGTGATAATCGAGGGCCTCCTGGCGGCGGCTCGGCGGGACCAAGGACAGAAGTCCTTTTTGGAGAAGGGGTTATGCTAAGAGCCCGTGACGGGCGCTGTCAAGAGCGAGTCCCGTTGGGGTATCAATCAGGTCCCCTGACGCTCATGAACCTCGGCGCTGGTGCCGGGTCGGACGGCTAACCACGGAGCTGGACGTTGTCAATCAACATCAGGATTTCAGCGGCAGCAGTCATCGGAAGCCTGCTACTGGCGAGCGCCTGCAGCAGCAGCAGTGCCGGGCCACGCCTCCCGTCCTGCGGGGCGCGCGGGACCCAGCTTTCCCTCATGGTCGCCAAATACAGCTCGATCGATCCAGCGACCGATTCCGGCTGCGTCACATTCCCGGCCAACACGGCGCCCGACACCGCGGAGTATCTCGTGCTGCCTTGGTCGGCGGGTGGCACGCCAGGGTCGTCGACTCCCTTCACGCTGCAAGCGGCCACACCTCAGGCCGTCATCGCAGCGCAGCTCGTCGCGCAGTTCGCGCCATCGCCCTCCCGCGGTGCGCCGAGCCCGCGGGGCCCGGCAGCCGTGACGTTCGATCGTTTCTTGCGGGAATCGGCGCGAGCTGGGCACTATGCGACTCCAGCGCGCTCGACCGGCGCGGCCGCTCGCGTGTCGGCGGCGGCGTCGTTGGCCGGACCGCCGGCGGTGGGGAGTACGCGCACGTTCAAGGTGTGCTCCAACACCACGTGCTCGACGTTCGACAATGTCGGTGCCGTCGCGCGCTCCGTTGGCACCCACATCGCCATCTACGTCGATACGCTGGCGCCGTCGCCCGGACTGACCACCACGAATCTCGATTCCCTGAAAGGCGTGTTCGATACACGGCTCTATCCGCTGGACACGCTGACGTTCGGTCATGTGTCGGACATCGATTCCAACACGGTCGTCATTGTGCTCATGACGAACACCGTGAACAAGCTCGTGAGCAAGGCGCGCTGCACGAGCAGCGGGTATATCGCCGGGTTCTTCTTCCCGGCGGACGTGGCTCCCGGGATTTCCACGAATTACAACAACGGGGAGATCTTCTACTCGATTGTGGCGGACTCGAGCGGAACGTTGAGCTGTGCCCACAAGCCATCTGAGGTCAACAACGTCACGCCGGTCACCTTTACCCATGAATTCCAGCACATGATCAATTTCGTCGAGCACGTGCTGGTGAAGAACGCCAATTCCGAGGAAGGGTGGCTGGACGAGGGTCTGTCGAAATACGCAGAAGAGATCGCCGGGCGCAGCTTCGGCGACAACGCGCATTTCAGCCAGTTCGCGATCGGGGACGTCTACGACGCCTACCAGTACCTGGCGGCGACGGGGACTTCGCCGCTGCTGATTCCCGAAGATACGGGATCGTTGGCGGAAGTTGGCGCGAGCTGGCTGTTCACCCGCTACATCATTGATCAATTCGGCGACTCATTGGCCGGGCGGCTGGTCCGCACCTCGCTCACCGGCGCCGCGAATGTCCAGGCACAGACCGGTCAATCGTTTGCCACAACGGTGAGCCGTTGGGCACTCGCGAACTGGGTGTCGGACCTCCCCGGATTCTCGGCGCCGAGCGAGCTGCAATACACGACCTGGCACTTCCGGACGACGTTCGGCAACCTGCACAGTCAGGACCCGACTGATTTTCCGCTCGCCTATCCGCTGGTGCCTCCGCTGGTGGCGGGAAACGCGGTGAATGTCAGCGGCAAACTCTGGTCCGGTTCGGGCGTCTATGTACGGGCAGTGCAGCCTCCCAACGGCGCGGCCTTCACGCTCCACCTCAGTGGTTCCAGTGGAGTGGCTGTATCGCCCGCGGTGATCCCCCGGCTAGTTGTGCTGCGGATTCGCTGAGAATCTCCGCACGAGCGCCGCCAGGATCAGGAGCAGCCCGTACATGCAGACGACCAGCGGTCCCGTCGGCAGATCCTTCGTATAGGAGAGCCAGAGACCGAGGATCGAGGCGAGCGCTCCCGAGCTCCACGCGATGATCGTGAGCCGCCGCTTGTCGGCCGTGAACAAATTCGCGATCACCGCGGGGACGACGAGGAAACTGAAGACCATCAATACACCAGCGATGGGCACCGCCAGCGTGATGACGACGCCAAATGACAGGTAAAAGAGGAAGTCCCACATGCGAATGTTCCATCCCTGCGCTTCCGCCTCTTCGGGATGGAAGGAAATCGTGAGGAAGCGGCGGCGTAGCACGAACTGAAAGACACCCAGTGCCGCGTACGCAATCGCCAGTTTCACGATCGTGGGCCAGGTGACCCACAGCAGACTGCCCACCAACGTCTTCTCCACCGCCTCGCCGCCGCCCGGCACCTTGTTGGCGACCAGCACGGCAGCCGCCGACGCCACGACGTACACGATGCCGATGAACGCTTCCTGTGGCACTCGGCTCTTGCTGGCTCCTGCGTGCCCCGACGTCCGCGTTAACGCGAATAGAAATGCGCCGATGGCCGTCGCCAGTAACGCAAACAGGTACGTCATCGGCGATTCCGGCGCCACGTGAAAGAGCAGCGCCGACAAACTCCCCAGCGCGGCCATCTGCGCGAGCGAGAGATCGACGAAGATCACCTCGCGCGCGATCACGTGCAGACCAAGGTAGGACAGCATGGCCACCAGGATCATGCAGGCGACGAACGGTGGCAGCATTAGCTCAAAGCCGCTCACGGAACCTCCTTCGCGCCGAACGCCTGGCCGAGCTCGGTAATCCAGAGATTCATGAGATCGAAGTACGTGTTCACGCCTGCCTGACCGCCGGTGTTGGAAGGTACGATGACCGCCTTCGCGCCTGTCCGTTGCGCGACATCCATGACCTGATTGCGGTCATAGTAGTTCGTCGACAGCAACACCTGGACGTGCTGGTCCCGCATGGCGGTGATGATTTCCTGCACGTGGCGCGGCGTGGGTGGAATGCCGGGCTTCGGCTCGATGTAGTCGAAGCAAGTGACCTGGAACTCGCGCGAGAAGTAGTCCCACTCCTTGTGGTAGCAGGCCACGAGCTTGCCGCGGAACGGCATCCCCTGTTTCAGCCAGCCGCCCAGCCGGTTCATGAGAGGAGTGCCCTGGTACTTCTGTTGATTCAGAAACGTGAACAGCTTGCCCTGGCGATCGAGGTCCGCGAGCGTCTCGCCGCCGATTAGCTTCACGAGCTCGTCCCCGAACAGCGCGCGATAAATTCGATCCTCGAAGTCCTTTTCGCGTGTGGTGAAGTAGTCCTCATCCTGCGGCGCGACACGCCTGAGGCCGCGCAGGATGTTGCGCGCGATCAGAACCGCGTTGAGCGGATCGGTCCAGATGTGCGGATTGCCGTAGACGTGGATGTCGCCCTGTGAGCGCGACAGGTTGACCGGGACGTCGAGCAGCGGCAAGCCCTGATACGCCGCGACGTATCCAGGTCCGCCTTCAGTGATCTTTGCGTTGTTCGCCTTGTCGAGCAGCGCCGGCACCCACAGCTCGAGGTCGAGACCCGTCGTCACGAACAGGTCGGCCTGCGCCAAGGTCGGCACGAAGCTCGGCTTGGGCTGCACGTAGTGCGGGTTCTCGTCGCCCACCGCGATCGAGCTGACTTTGCCACGGTCGCCCACGATTTCCGTGGCGATGGCGGCGTACGTGGTGAGCGACGTGACGACCTTGACCGGTGCTGCTGCTCGTGGGACGGGTAACGTGCCGTCGTGCAGGCCCAGGACGAGCAGAATGATTGTCAGTAGGTCTCGTGTTTATGAGGTCCAATGGCCCAGACCGCCTGAAGGGCGATCTGATGGTTCGCCGTAGCATTGGCGACTCGCTGCCACTGATATTGAGCGCGAAGGAAAACCCACTCGCTCTGCCACAGCGTGAGCGAGGGGACGAACTGTCTCGTGATCACCCCGAAATCCGGGGACTCGACGTAGTCGTACCGAGCACCAAGGATGAAGCGCTGGTTCAGCTTGTAGGTCGAGCTGACGTAGCCGCCGAGGCGCGTCGGCCCGGTGCCGGCAACCTGTTTCTGCAGCGCGAGCAGCTCGGCGCGCAGTGTCCATTCGTGGTACATCGCGCGCAGCGGCGGCCGCCACGTGAGCCGGAACTCGAGCCCGCCGACCTTGGTGCGCAACACCGAGTCCGGATCGGTGCCATAGAGCCCCGTACCGCCGATCTGCATATATGTCGAATGATTGAGCTGCCAGAAGTTGAGCAGGTGCAGCAGATACGTAGGTCTCCCGCTGTTCCCGAACAGCTCTGAGTCGCTCGCGCTCCGCGTCACCTGCGCGGTGAGCTCGTGAGTTCCCAGCCCGCCAAACGCGCGATAGACCGAAAGCCCGGTCCCGGAGAGGCCGTCCTGTCCGAGGAACGTCGTGATCGCGAGTGGATACTCGGTTTCGGGCACGGCATGGAGGTGCCAGCGATTGAGCTCGCCGAATTGCTGGCGGTATTTGCCGACATCGAGTCGGACATGTCCCGGCAGGCCGGTCCAGTAGGCGTACCCTTCCTCCAGACCGATGTGTCCGTCTTCGAGACTGATGAAGATCTTGGTGTGCGAGTAGGGGTCGAGGGCGGATTGAAAGCCGACCTCGAACTCTCGCGGATCGAAGTTATCGCGCTGCACGCCGCGCCCGGTCGCATAGCCGCGGATATCGCCCGTGACGCCGATCTCGGGATTGAGCTGGGCCTGGTTGCGCTCCCGGCCGACAGCTTGCGTCAGCGTATCAGCGGCCCGCGTGGTATCGCTCAGCCCCCGGCCCGCGGCCTGGCTCGCGGCCGCGCGCAACGCGGCGAGATCGTCACCCACCGGCGCCGCCGCTGCGGGTGCCGCAGGCTGCCGGCCCAATACGCGAAGTAAGCTGTCCAGCCTGGCGCGCAGCTGCCGGACCTGCGCCGCCAGCGAATCCATCTGGCGCTGCGTCGGTTGCTGGCTGACTGCCGGGGCGGCGAAGAACGCCACCGCAAGCAGCAGCGCGCACAACGTGCGTCTCATGTTGAGTTTCCTCTCCTGTGTGTGCGAAAACCCGATCGCTCCACCACGTGCGGAGCGGGTGCTGGTGCGTCAGGAGAGGAACAGCGGAGGTGCTCGAGCGGGGGCGGTGAGTCGAACAACCGCCGCGAGCGACGCGACCGGCTGCTCGGCGGCGAACCGGACGACGCCGGTCGGTTCGGGAATCGTGAATGTCTGGTGGGTAATGACGCGACCGCTCGCGTAATGGCACAGCGCGCAGCGCAGCTCATCGTGGAGAATGGCGCAACGCGCAGTGTGGCTCGCTTCAAAGCCGGGCGGGGCAACAAGCGCATCGCGGGCGTGCGCCAGCGTGATGGCACCGCCACCCAGGGCCTGGAGCGCGAGCAGAATCGCGAGAGCGAAACGCTTCAGCATGATCTCCTTCATACGCCGGCAGGTGCTCTGGTGTTGCCGCGGGCGTAGGCCCGCAGCCGCCGCAGCATCCGGCGATCGTGCCGCAGCGGATCGTCCCGCTTCGGCGTTTCGATAATCTTAACGACCTCGCTGAGATTCGGGTCACGCATGATGCACCGGAATGGCTCCGGCCCGATCTTCCCCTCGCCGATCCATTCGTGGCGGTCGACGCGCGAGGCGGCGGCGGCACGGGAATCATTGAGGTGCAAGCACTTAAGCAGACGGAACCCGATCACCCGGTCGAACTCCTCCCACACCGACTCGACGCGCGACAGGTCGTACCCAACCGCGTGGAGGTGCGCCGTGTCGAGGCAGAATCCGACGCGCGTCCGGATTGCGTCAGGCAGCGCGTTGCGCAAGTCCCGCAGCTCTTCGAACCTCGCTCCCAATGCAGTCCCCGATCCCGCTGTGCCTTCGATCCACACTTCCAGATCGCCGGGCACCGCGGCCAGGCATTCGGCGTAGCCCTGCGCATTGCGCTCGAGCCCCGGTTCGCGTTCGTCCATGTAATTGCCGGGATGCGAGACGACCGCACGCAGGCCCAGCGTTCGTGATCGCTCCAACTCCTTCCGAAAACTCTCGATGCTGCGGGCCCGCAGCACCGGATCAGGCGATGCCAGGTTGATCAGATAGCTGTCATGCGCCACGACTGCTTCGAGCTTGTGACGCATCACCGCGCTGCGAAATCGCGCGACCTCGTCCGCGTCCAGTACTCGCTCACGCCATTGATTCGGCGTCTTGGTGAAGAGCTGAATGGCGTTGGCCCGCAGTTGTCCGCCACGTTGCGGCGCGGCCGCCACGCCGCCCGCGCTCGAGACGTGCGCCCCCAGCATCACGCCGACGGCTCCTCCGTGAACGCGAGTCGCGAGATCAGCGGGACGAAGCGCACGCCGCCCGCATTGCGTTGCACCAGCTCCCCACGCGTGGACCGTTCCAGGATGACCAGCTCTTGCGACGCGAGGTCACCGATCGGGATCACGAGCCGGCCACCAGGCGCGAGTTGTGTCGTCAGCGGCTCCGGAATACGCGGTGCCGCCGCCCCGACGAGGATCCCGTCGAACGGTGCCTCCTCGGGCCAGCCGGCCGCGCCGTCGCCCAGGCGTGTGACGATGTTGGTCAGCCCCAGGCGCCGAAATCGCTCCTCGGCTTCGACCAGAAGGTCAGGCAGGCGCTCGACCGTCAAGACGTTGCCGCTGGCCGCGAGGTAGGCAAGAATCGCGGTCTGATATCCTGAACCCGTTCCGATCTCGAGAATGCGGTCCGTGCGGCGTGGCGCGAGCTGCTCGGTCATGAGCGCGACCACGTACGGTTGTGAGATCGTCTGGCCGTTCCCGATCGGCAGGGGAGCGTCGTTATAAGCGTCGCTCGCAAGGTGCGGTGGCAGAAACCACTCGCGCGGGAGCCAGCGCATCGCCACGAGCACACGCTGATCGCGGATCCCTCGGCCCGCCAGCTGTCGCATGACCATGCGAGTGCGGGCGCCGCGTGTGTGGGGGGCAAAACGAGCGAGCCGTGGCATTCGCTGAACATAGCGTGGCCCACGCACCACGCACGCCCTAGTCGAGCGTTTTCCGAAATCGCCGAACGGAGAGCGCGATGAGGACGACCGCGAAGGCCAGCAGGATCGCCATCTCGTTCCACAACTCGCGCACGCCCACGCCCTTCAGCAGAATACCGCGCAGCACCTTGAGGAAGTGTGTCAACGGCAGGAGCGCGCCGATCCACTGAAAGACCGCCGGCATCGCCTGGCGCGGGAACATGAAACCGGATAGGAGGATGTTCGGGAGGACGAAGAAGAAACTCGCCTGCATCGCCTGCTGCTGCGTTTGCACGAGCGTCGAGACGAATAGGCCGAGCGCCAGGCTCGCCACGATGAACACCAGCGCGATGCCGTAGAGCAGTAGCACGTTCCCCGTCAACGGCACATCGAACACGAACCGGCCCAGCAGCAGCACGGTCGTCATCTGGACGAGGCCCACGCCAACGTAGGGCGTGATCTTGCCGAGCATCATCTCCGTTTTGGTGACCGGCGTGACAATGAGCTGCTCGAGCGTGCCGCGCTCCCGCTCGCGCACGATCGCCATCGCCGTAACGAGGATCATCGTCATCGTGAGAATCACCCCCACGAGTCCGGGCACGATGTAATTCGGGCTGCGCAGGCCGGGATTGTAGCGGGGCCGAACGCGCGTTTCCAACGGGAGTTCGGGGCGGCGCGCCGCCGCGGAGAGAATGGCCAGATTGCGTACCTGCGCGACTCCCGCCGCCGCGGCCAGCGCCGCCTGCGAGGATAGCGGGTCGGAAGCGTCGACGATGACCTGGATCTGCGCGGTCGTGCCGCGCGCGAGGTCCCGCGGATAGTCGTGCGGGATGGCGATGCCCGCCTGCGCGTCGCCCCGCGCAATCCAGGCATCGAGCTCGTCTCGCCCATTGACATGGGCCACGATCCGGAAATTGCCGGTGTTCTGGAACGCCGCGATGGCGTCGCGGCTCGCCGGCGTGCGCGACTCATCCAGCACGATCGTGGGGATGTGGCGCACGTCGGTCTGGATCGCGTAGCCGAACAGCATCAGCTGGAGGACCGGAATGCCGACCATGATGCCGAGTGTGAGGCGGTCGCGCCGCATCTGGATGAACTCTTTCCGAAACATGGGCATGAAACGCCTCATTCGTCGCGCTCCTGAAGAATGACGAATGCGTCCTCCAGGGTTTTTGCTCCCTCTCCAACTTGCGTTGCGACCTCGCTGGGATGGCCCAGCGCGATGAGGTGCCCCTGACTGAGCAGCGCGACGCGAGTGCAGCGCTCCGCCTCGTCCATGTAATGCGTCGTGACGATGATCGTCGTGCCTTGCTCCGCGAGCATTTGGATGGTCTTCCAGAAGCTGCGGCGTGCGGCCGGATCCACGCCGGCTGTCGGTTCATCGAGGAACAGCACTTGGGGTTGATGCATCATCGCACAAGCGAGGCCGAGTCGCTGCTTCCAACCGCCTGACAACGTGCCGGCGAGCTGATTCAGGCGCCGGTCCAGCCCTAAAAATGACACCACGTCCGCGATGCGGCCGCGCTTACCAGGGCCTTCGAGGCCGTAGATCCCGGCGTAGAAATCCATGTTTTCGGCGACGGTGAGATCCTCGTAGAGCCCGAACCGCTGCGACATGTAGCCGATGAGCTCCTTGATGCGATCGGGGGCCTCGCGGACGTCGACCCCCGCCACGATGGCCGTTCCCTCGGACGGTGCCAGCAGCCCGCACAGCATACGGATGGTGGTCGTCTTGCCAGAGCCGTTGGGGCCGAGGAGCCCGAAGACTTCGCCTTTGGCGATCGTGAGGTTCAAATCGCGCACGGCGACGATGGAGCCGAAGCGGCGCGTCAGATGGCGAGTCTCGACTGCGACGTCGGTCACGGCAAGAACGGTATCTCGAGCTCTACCGGCATCCCGGCCTTGAGGCGGCCGCTCCCGCCGTCGGTGGCGACCTTGATGCCGAAAACGAGATCGGCGCGCTCGCGTTCAGTCAGCGCCGCGCGTGGCGTGAACTCGGCTCGTGGTGCGATCTCGCTGATGTGCCCGACGAACGCCGTATCGGGATATCCATCCACCCGGATATGGACTACCTGTCCGGTCCTGAGGCGGGCGACGTAGCGCTCGCCGACATAGGCGCGAATCCACGGCTCGCGGACCAAGCCTACCGACACCACCGGCACGCCAGCGGCGATGACCTCCCCGCGCTCGGCGAAGCGGGTCAGCACGATGCCGTCGGCGGGAGAGAGGACAACGAGCTGATCGCGGATGGATTCGGTGGCTGCGGCGCCCGCGCGCGCGGCCTGCGACTCGCGCACCGACGCGCGGACCGACGCGAGGCGTGCAGTGGACGTCGCAGCGGCCGTCTGCAACCGGTCCAGCTCCTGCGGCGAGGCGATGCCCTGCTGGCGCAGCACACGCGCCCGCGCCAGGTCATTCGCGGCCCGCGCGCTATCCGCTTCCGCGGCGCGGATCTCGGCGGTGCGGGCGGCGGCCGCTTCGGCAAGCGCCCGTCGCTGCTCGATCAATGCGGAGAGCCCGGGCTGGTCCAGCACGGCGACGGTATCGCCGGTGCGCACGGAGTCGCCTTCGTCTTTGAGGAGCCTGGAGAGCCGGCCGGAGGCCAGTGGGCTGAGCCGCACTTCGCGAATCTCGACGGTGCCGGCGACGGTGAGCGTGTTGCCGGAACCCGAGCACGCCGCGGCCCACAGGACGGCGGTGAGCGCTAACGCCGGGGTCGGGGAGAACGCAGCCAATTGCCGGGATCCAGCGCGATGCCGCCCTGGCCGCGAATTTCGAAGTGGAGGTGCGGGCCCTCGTCACTCGACGCACCGCCGAGGTGGCCGATCACCTGGCCGCGCAGGACGCGGTCGCCCTTGTGAACGGTGGCGTCGTTCAGGTAGGCGTAGAACGTGTAGTAGCCACCCCCATGGTCGATCAAGACCGAGGTCAGGTAGAGCCCCAGCGGTCCCGCGAGACTCACCGTCCCGCTCGCGACCGCGCGGACCGCGGTCCCCACCGGTGCCTTGATCCCGATGCCGTGCCGTGGGATGCGCGTATTGTTCGGGCCCGTCGTCGTGCCGAAGGGATAGATGATTACGCCCTCGACCGGCCAATCCAGGCCGCCAAGGTCGGCGGTCGTGATCGCACCGGCTCCGGTGCTGACACCGCGCAACTCCGCTTCGCGCCGGGCGCGTTCCAGCGCTTCGATCCGGTCGTTGAGCGAGCGCTCGTCCCGATCCAGACGCGTGAGGCGCTGCTCCGCCGCGCGCGCGCTGCGCCGGGTCGCGCGGAGGTTGGTTTCGCGCTCGTGCTCGAGCGCGAGATAGCGGCCAAGCTCATCGGTGCGCTCCTGGCGGCGACGGGCGAGCGTCTCACGCGCATCCACGAGCAGCTGGCGCTGGCGCGCGACGCGGTCGCGCAGCTTGAACATGTCATTGGTGAGCAGGCGGTCCTGCCGGCTGACGAGGAACAGGTACTTGTAGCGCGACAGCAGATCGCCGAAGCTCTCGGCGGCCAAGAGCACCTGCCAACCGTACAGCGCGCCGCGCTTGTAGATGTCCACCAGCCGTCGTTCGAGCACGGCCCGTTTCTCTAGCAGCGCGTCCTGGGCTATCAGCAGATCCACCGTGATCTGGTCGATCTGCCCGCCGAGTCCCGTGATCTGGCGGTCGAGCTCGTTCACGATGCGGTTGGTGCTTTGCTTTTGCTGCTCGATGTTCGCGATTTCGTCGGAGAGCGAATGCGCCTGGGTGCGAAGCCGTTCGAGCTCCTGCTCGACGTCGGATCGCTCACGCCTGATGCCTTCGAGCCGTCGCTGGTTTTCTTGCATCTGCTGTTGGTAGGGGCGCTGTTGTGCGACAACCGGTGCGGCAATCAGCAGGAGCAGCAGGGCCTTCATACGCGTTTGAGGTGGCGCCCGACACTGAGCGAGCTTCCGAGCAAGCCGATCAAGGCGCCGAAGGCCACGATTGCGGCAGCCTGCTCCTGCGTGAAGAACGCCGACTGCAACAGATAACGATTGATCAGCAGGTACGCGCCAAACGACAGGGCTATGGCCACGGCTCCGCCGAGCAACCCCTTGATCGCGCCCTGCAGCAGGAACGGGCGGCGGATGAAGCCGTCGGTCGCGCCCACGAGCCGCATGATCGCAATCTCGCGACTGCGCTGCAGTACCGCCATCCGGATCGTCGTGCCGATGATGATGATCGCTACCACCGCGAATGCCGCTCCGACCACGATGCCGACCGCGGCCGCCAGACCGCGCAGGCGATCGAGCTTCTCGACCCAATCACGGCCGAAGCGCACGTCGTCCACGAATCCGAAGCCGCGCAGTCGCTCCGCCACCGCGCTGACGTGATCCGTATCGCGAAAGCCCGGCTTGAGCTTCACCTCGATTGAGGCCGGCAGCGGATTGCGCTCTAACTCCTGCATCACGTCCCGCAACTCGACCAGCTCGGCGCGGGCGCGGGCGAGCGCGTCGTCTTCGGAGACATAGGTCGCCGACTGAACCTCCGGAAAGGCTTCAATGTCCTTGAGCGCCTGGGCCACCGCTTCGACCGGCGCGCCCGGCAGCAGATAGGCGACGACCTCAACGCGCTCTTCGACGCCGCGCAGCGCGTCCTGCAGGTTCACGACGACGAGACCGAACAGGCCCAGCACGAACAGGGAAAACGCGATGGTGGTGACCGAGAGCGCCGACAGCAGCGGTGCGCGCTTGAACGTCAGCATCGCCTCACGGAACGTCAGATTCATGGCGCCGCCGCCTGGTCACGAGGGGACGCCTCATCTACCGCCGAGTCGTAGACGAGCGCGCCTTCCTGCAGCTCGATCACGCGATACGGGGCCTGCCGCACCAGGTCGAGGTCGTGCGTGGCCATGACGACGGCCGTGCCGCTGGCGTTGATGTCGCGCAGCAGCTGGAACACACCGCGCGTCGCCCGCTCGTCCAGGTTCCCGGTGGGCTCGTCGGCGAGCAGCACCGTCGGTTCGTTCACGAGGGCGCGTGCGATGGCGACGCGCTGCTGCTCGCCGCCCGACAGCTCGCGGGGATACGCTTGCGCCTTGGCGGCGAGGCCGACTTGCGTGAGCACCCGCATCACGCGCGCCGCGATCGTCGATACCCTAGCGCCGGTGACCTCGAGCGCGAACGCGACGTTTTCTTCGGCGGTACGGTCCTCGAGCAGCCGGAAATCCTGGAAGACGATGCCGAGTTTGCGGCGCAGCATCGGGACGTCGCGGGGACGCATCTCGTTCACGTTGTAGCCCGAGACACGCACCTCGCCTGACGTGGGGCGTTCCTCGGCGTAGATCAGCTTCATAACGGTCGACTTGCCGGCGCCGGAATGGCCGGTGAGGAAGGCGAACTCCCCTTTGGCGACGTGGAAGGAGACGTCCTTGAGCGCCAGGCCGCCCTTGGGGAAGGCCTTGAAGACATTCGTGAATTTGATCATCTAGTGCCGCGCCAGGGCCTGGGCGAAGTCCGCGATGAGGTCATCGGGATCCTCCAGTCCCAGGGAAAATCTCAGAAATCCGTCCGGTATGCCAGCCTGGGCGCGCTGTTCCGCCGTGAGACTCGCGTGGGAGGTGAGGCGGGGCTCCGAAACCAGCGTTTCCACACCGCCGAGACTCGGCGCATGCGCCGCGATCGTCAGCGCCTTCAGGAACCGCTCGGCGGCTCGCACGCCGCCTTTCAGCTCGATGCCGAGCATGCCGCCAAAACCGCCGAGGGTCCGTTTCGCGAGCTCGTGATCGGGATGGGAGGGCAAGCCGGGGTAGTGGACCTTCGCGATCGAATCCTGTTTCGCGCACCACTCGGCGAGCGCAAGGCCGATTTCGTTTTGTCGCTGCACGCGCACCGTCAGGGTGCGCATCCCGCGATCGATGAGCCAGGCGGCGAACGGATCGATCGCCTGTCCCCATACCTGCATCAATCGCCGGACTTCTTCGACCACCTGATCCGTCCCTGCCACGGCGCCGGCGATGACGTCGGTATGGCCATTCAAATACTTCGTCGCCGAGTGAATGACCAGATCGGCACCATGCTCGAGCGGGCGGAAGTTGACCGGCGACGCAAACGTCGAATCGACGATCAGCGCGAGACCCTCGGCCTTGCACAGCGTCGCGACCGGCTCGAGATCGATGACCCGCAACAACGGGTTCGTCGGCGTCTCCAGGAACACCGCTCGCGTCGTCTTGCGCATCGCGCGCTTCCACGTGCGCTGCTGCGTCGGGTTCACGAACGCGACGTCGATGCCGAGTTTCCCGAACTCTTCGCGGAACAGGCGGTGCACGCCGCCATAAATCCATTCGCTCGCCAGCAGGTGGTCGCCGGGACGCAGGACCGCGAGGTGGGCAAGAGCCACCGCGCCCATGCCGCTCGCCACGAACAGCGCCGCGTCGGCGCCTTCGAGGAGCGCCAGCTTCTTGCCGATGTCGACTTGATTCGGGTTGTTGCCGTAACGGGTGTAGAGGACCTCGGCCGTCGACCCGACGGGATTCGTGAACGTGGAGCTTTGGTAGAGCGGGGGAGCGACCGCTGACCAGTCGGCGCGTGTCTTGGGATCGCCGTGAATGGCGCGGGTGGACAGCCCCAGACGGCGGCGTTTCACGCCGCGGTGAGTCGGATGGAGCCTCCCGGAATACGCGCCGCCAGCCGCCGCTCGATCAGCTCGTCGAGGAGCGCCGGCGCCGGCTCACTGGCGCCAAGCCCCTCGAGCACACCGTCGGCCCGCTCGCACAGCACCGCGAGCCCGGCACCGGCGAGGACCGGCTCGATCGCCTCACGATGGGCGTCCGTCAGCCCGCGCAGCAGCAGCACTTTCACCTTGTCCCGTACGAGTTTGGCCACGATCTCGTCCGCGCAGGAATAATCGAGGCAGCCGACGCCGGTAAAATCCATGACGGCGACGGTGCCTGGAGGGAGATCCCGCTCGATGTTTTCGCGAACCGCGCGCCCGGTGGGCCGCGTGACGAGGTCGGTGTAGAAACCGGCGACCGCTTGCTGCAGAACCGCATGCACCATGATATGTGGAATCACCGCTGCGACGATCCTCCCGCCTTCTCCGCCACTTGTTCTGGAATGATCAACAGAACCTGCGATCCCGGAAACGCCGGCAACCCCTCCTTGAGCGGGACATCGTCGTCCCAGCGTGGCACGATCGCGATCCGCGCGGTGCCGCTGCGGATGGCGACCTTGCCTTCCCAGCGTGTGAGGTAGCGCCGAATCCCGGCCAGTCCTTGCCCGCGGCCCGGATCGCGAAAGCGGCTCACACCCTGAACCAGCGCCGCTTCCAGCGCCGCGGCATCGCCCCAACGCTCGCCGAACCGCTTGGCCTGCGTGGGTTCCAAGGAATGCCGGAATCCGACTCCGGCGTCTGCGACGGCGATCACCACCACGCGCCGCGCCAGCTTGCGCCGCCAGTTGTACGCCTGCACCGCGACCCAGCCCCCGGTGCCCGCGTGCTCCACAATATTCTGACAAGACTCCGAAAGCGCCATAGCGAATCCCATGGTCGCCTTCGGATCGAGTCCCAACTCCGAGCTGAGAATCGCGGACGCGCGCTGCTGAATGGTGCTCACGACCGCATGCACGTCCTCGGCGGCCCGGACGGGCGTGACCGGCAGCAAGACTTCGCTCTCGGTCGCGACCTTCGTCCTGGGGACCTTACCGTGGACCTCGAACAGATCCTCGGCTTCCCGGAAGAAACCGGCGCGCGCCCAGTAGCTCACGACATCGGGGTTCGCTGGAGCGGTGAGCAGGGGGCGCTCACCCTTGCGTGTTGCCGCTTCGCCCGCGGCCAATAGGCCCACGAGTCCGTATGGTGACGCCCATTCGGCCGCGTGGGCGTCGAACAACAGCCGCTCCCCGTCACCGGCTTGTGCGTACGCCGCCGTGAATTGATCGAAGGACCGATCGTCGAACTGCGTGGGCACTTCGATCAGGCGGGTCATGCCGGCGAAAGCTTGCCCATCAAGTGATCGCGCAGCCCGCTCGCGCCGCGATGACTCACGTTGCGTGCGCCGAGTAGATTGCCGAGGCGGATGGCGTCTTCCAGCCCCGCACCGCCCAGGAGCGCCGCGGCCACCGCGCCGCCGAAGACATCGCCGCATCCTGTCGGGTCGATGACATGATCGAAGGCCGGCGGGTGCATGACCGGAGCGGGAATCAGCTCGGTCCGAATCGGATTGCCGGTGAAGTAGGCAGCGCCGCGCTTTCCCAGCGTCACGCACAACGTCGTGCAGCCCTGGCGCAGCGCGTCGGCGGCGATCGCGAGCGGGTCGGGTCCGAGCTGCTGTATTTCATCTTCGTTGAGCTGGACGACGTCGAAGCAGCCGAACCACGCCGGCGCCTGGGGGAGGGTGCGCGGGACGCGCAGGCCGTTCGGCTCCTTGCCCATGAAGAGACTATGCAGATCGGCGTAAATGGTGCGTGGAAAGCCGCGACGCAGCAGTTGCGCGGTTTCGAGATTCATCTCGAACCCGGAAATGAAGTTGACGTACAGTGCGTCGAGATCGCGGACGAGTGGCCCAAGCTCGGCCCAGGTCCATGGCGGCACGCCACCCGTCATCCGCTCGCAGCGCCGCTCTGTGGATTCGTAGCGCAGTGTGACCCGATTGTTGGGTTCTGGCACTTCGATAAAGCGGGCGGTGTTCGGCGTGTGGCGTATGGCGCGAAGAAACTCGTTCGCCTTGGCAGCGAGATCACGACCGACCTTGATCAATGGGGCAATTTGCCAGTCGTCCGGCAGCGTCGCATCGAGGGCGGCCAGCGCGTACGAGATCCCGCCCCACTCCTGGACCGCCGGCTGCGCGGGATCGCGGCCGTAAATCGTGTCCCACACCATGGACCCGATGACGCCGAGT
>Ga0209376_1001197_pt1 | contig 26755 bp, 21 predicted proteins | sample GraSoiAngelo_134_FD_185891 | JGI IMG/M metagenome (GOLD analysis project Ga0209376, IMG submission 185891) | Grasslands soil microbial communities from the Angelo Coastal Reserve, California, USA - 14_0929_05_30cm (SPAdes) (version 2) | ecosystem: Environmental > Terrestrial > Soil > Grasslands ... | reverse complement strand
TTTCGCGGGAATCGCGAGTCACTTCACGCTTTGTGCGCTCGAAGATCACACCTGCGCGAAAAAGCGCCGTCGCCGCTTCGCTTTGCCGGGCTCAGTCCAAAATGAGGAAGCGCCATTGGCGCTAAACCATACGACAGTCGCCCCTCCCAGTTAACCGCGTTGGTCGAGGAGGCGGTGGATGGTATGCCGCAGGCGTTCCCAATCGACTGGTTTGGTGAAATGCTCCGCGAAGCCCGCCGCTTTGGCCGCTGCGACATCACTGTCCGCTCCGAAACCGCTGAGGGCAATTCCACGCAACTGACCGGAATCGCCCAGTTCGCCCATCAAATCCAGGCCGCTGCCGTCGGGCAAACCGAGGTCGCTGATCACGAGTCGAAAACGGCGTTTCGCCGCCAGATCACGCGCGCTGGCGAGAGTCGATGCGTACCCGACCTGATACCCGGCATTTTCCAGCATCCGGCGCAACGCCCGCGCGGTGTCTTCATGGTCTTCCACCAGCAAGATTTCTGCGCTGTCCTCTGCGCTGCCGTCGTGATCGAGCGGGTACGCCGGGCCTTCCAGTAACGATGTTTCCATCGCCTTTAGCTTAATGGTGAAAGTGGCGCCGGTACCTCGACCTTCGCTCTGCACCGAAATTTTCCCGGCATGCAAATCGATAACGCGTTTTGAAATGGCGAGACCGAGACCGAGCCCGCCGTACCGATTGGTTACGCCGCTCCCGCCTTGTTCGAAGGCGTCGAAAATGCGCGGCTGCAGTTCGCGATTGATGCCGATACCGGTATCGGTGAAATCGATGACGATGTAATGCTCCGCGTCATTGCGTGTGCTAATACGGAGCTGGCCGCGGGCAGGAGTAAATTTGACCGCATTCTTGATGATGTTCCAAAAAACCTGTTGCAAGCGGGCGGCATCGGCCCAGCAATGATGTTCTTTGGCGGCGAGATCTAGCTGAACCTTGATTTGCTTTTCGTTTAAATCGCTGGCCGAAACTCCGAGTGCGTAATTGAGCGAAGCGTGCACGTCGATGGCATCGTTACGCAGCTCGAGTTTGCCGTGGGCGATGCGGGTGAGATCGAGGAGATCGTCGATGAGCAAAGCTTCGAGCTCGACATTGCGCCGGAGCACCTCCAGATCGCGTCGTGCGTTATCTGGAATGTCATGATTGCGCTGAAGCGAAGCGATGGTCATGAGCACGGGCGTAAGCGGCGTCCGCAATTCGTGGGAGAGCATGGCGAGGAATTGGTCCTTCGCGCGATTCGCGTCTTCAGCGTCCTGTTTCGCTTTTTTGAGCGCGTCTTCGGCAAGTCTACGTTCTGTGATTTCGAGAATGGTGCCGAGGAATCGCGCCGGCCGGCCCGCATCGTCGAGAAGGACGCGTCCTTTTTCCTCCAGCCAGCGTTCTTGTGAATCGGCAACGCCGATGGCCCGATATTGGATCTCGTAGTGGCCGGTGCTGCCGGGACTCAAAACCTCGCGGATCGTCTCGTGAATGATATGGCGGTCGTCCGGATGAATGGCGTTAAGGTACGTGACGTAGTCTGGCTTGGTGCCGGCAGGCAACCCGAACAATTCATTGCAGCGGTCGGACCAACGAATCACGCCGACGGCAGGGTAATAGTCGAAGATACCAACGTCGGCCGCTTCCAAGGCGAGGCGGATTCGTTCTTCCGCGACGTGAAGGCGCTGCTCACTTTCGCGCAACCGTTTTTGCTGCTCCATCATTTCGCCGATGTCGGCGCGATAAATGGCGAGCCCATCGCTGCTGGGATAGATGCGCGTATCAACCCAGCGCCCCCACGGTTTGTAAAAGACTTGGAAGTGATCGGGTTGTTGCGTCTCCATGGCGCGATGACAGCGCTGATAGAATTCGCCGCCAACCGCTTCCGGGAAAATTTCCCAGATCACATGCCCGATTAGCTCTTCTTTCCGCTTTCCCGTCAATTCGAGAACGCGTTTGTTCACGTAGGTATAGCGCCAGTCGCGATCGATGACGGAGAAAGCGTCGCTGATACTGGCGAGGGCGGCTTCGCGTTGTTCAAACAAATCGCGGACGGCGCGTTGATGCCAACGTGTTCGCGCTGCCGCTCGCAGTGCTGACAAAAGCGCGATTATTCGCAACGGAGGTGGGAGGGCGAGCACGTTGGCATCACCGAGGATTTGAAGCGCACCCTGGCTGGCCTTCTTTCCTTGCCTCCCGGCCTTTGCCAAAAAAATGACGGGTACGTCCGACCAGGGCGGCTGCCTTGCGAGGGCCTTGGCCAAGAGACGCATTTTGGATGGGATTAGGGTGGTTTCTCCGAGAACAATGGCATCGGTAGAGCGATCAAAGCGCTTGATCAGCTCAGCGAGATTCTTGCAGGACCGTACGCGGAAGCCGTGCTTCGCCAGCGTTGACATCAAACCCTTTCCACCCGGCACTGCGACTAAAACGGTGCCAGCGGTTTCACCCGGCTTTTCCATTTTCGATCAGCGGCCAATTTACTTCACGGCGGATTATTAGCGAGCGCGATCCTGGGCTTGGCTTGGGGAGCGCACGCGCCCCCGCGTGCTGTCGTTGGCGCCTCGCCAACGACTTTGTTTGGTTGAACAAGAGAAGCATTTCGGCGAGGCGCCGAAATGGGCACGCGAGGCGCGTGCGCTCCCCAAACTCAGAGCGAAAAATTTCCGCGCCCCGATTGCCTGCGCCACGTTTCGATGCTGTTATCGCGCATGATGGAAGGAACTCCGGCCGAGCTTGGTTATCGGATGCCGGCCGAATGGGAGCGGCACGAGGCGACATGGCTCTCCTGGCCACAGCGGGAAGGAATTAGTTTCCCGGGATCGTTCGATCGGGTGTTGCCGGCCTTGCGCGCGATGGTCGCAGCGCTGATCAATTGCCAGTCCGGCTCGGACTCGGAACACGTTTGCATTAACGTTTGTAACGGGGCGCACGAAGCAGAAGCGATGGAAGTGCTGCGCGGTCTCGATCCCGCGCGTATCACTTTTCATCGCATCCCGACAAACGAACCGTGGTGCCGCGACCACGGACCGATTTTTCTAACGAGAAATAAACAACCGCGCCTTGCCATCGTGGATTGGGATTACAATGCCTGGGGCGGCAAATATCCGCCCTGCGATCTCGATGAAGTAGTGCCCACTCGTGTCGGCGAACTCCTGGATGTTCCGGTGTTTTATCCGCGCATGATTTTGGAAGGCGGCTCGATTGAGGTAAATGGGACGGGCGCGTTACTCACAAGTGAATCGTGTCTTCTGAACGAGAATCGTAATCCTCAACTCACGCGCGATCAGATTGAACAACGACTGCGCGATTATCTCGGGGTGCACCAAATACTTTGGTTGGGCCAGGGGATCGAGGGTGACGACACCGATGGTCACATCGATGATCTGGCGCGTTTTGTTCGCGAGCGCGCGGTCGTGACGGTGGTGGAGGAAAAGCGCAACGGTCCGAATTATCAGGCGTTACAGGAAAATCTTGCGCGCTTGCGTTCAATGAAGATCGACGGAGAGCCGCTGGAAGTTTTCGGGCTCCCGATGCCGAGGAGAATCGTGCGCGAAGATTTAGTTTTGCCCGCGAGCTACGCCAATTTTTATATCGCCAACAATTGCGTTTTGCTGCCAACGTTTGCCGATCCGATGGACGAACCGGCACGCGAGACGCTGCAAAAACTATTTCCGGACCGAAAAGTGATCGGAATCGATTGCCGCGAATTAATCTGGGGCCTGGGCACGTTTCATTGCCTGACCCAGCAACAGCCTGCGTTGTAGGTCCGAGCGGGACTGGCGGTTTCGAGCTCTCCACGGCGAGTCTTCGACCGGACTGGCGGTTTCGTCATCCCGAGCGGAGCGAGGGATCTCGCCCATGATCAATGGCCCCCGACCTTTATGAGATTCTTCGCCCGCGCGCCTGTCTGATTTGCGCGAGAGGGTCAGTCGACGCTAAACACATACGCGGTCGTAAACTGCCGCTACAGGTTATCCGCAAACGGTGCCGGCTTGTAACCGCTGCGCAAAATCGCGCCGGCGGTCGTGTCGCACGCATGGGAAGCGCGGGTATCTTGCCCGCAAGATGCAGGCGCGCAGAAGGGATGCGTGATGCCCGGCCATACTTGATCGCATCCAATTACGCCCGGACATTTCTCGACGCACTCGTAGTATTTTTTACTGCGCCGGCAAAGCGAAGCGACGACGGCGCTTTTTCCTCACGTTCACTCTTTCGCCGAAGAAAAGCGGTGTGGCGCTCCGCTTCCCACCGCACTCCAAAAGCTGGCGTCTGTTTGTAATGTTCCGAAATCTCGCGAAGCGTCTTGGAGTGCGGCAGCCCGCTACGGCCTTTTGGCATTCGCCCTACCTCGCATTAGCAGGCTTTGTCGCGATCTCGCGTGCGATCGGTTCGAGGACGCGCCAGACGTTTTCCACCAGAATTTTATGTCCAGCAGCATTCGGATGAATGCGATCGGGTAGGTTGAGTTTTGGGTCGCCGACAACGCCGTCGAGTAAATTCGGTACCAGCGCAGCGTGATTTTTCTCGGCCAGTTCAGCAAACATTTTTACAAACGCCGCGGCGTATTCGCTGTCCGGTGCGGCGATCGGAAACTGCATCCCCACAATCACCATCGACGCACTTGGATTGCGCGCTTTCACCTGATCGATCATCGATTGCAAATTCGCGCGGGTCTGTTCGACCGGAATGCCGTTGAAGGCGTCATTGACCCCAAGTTCGAGAATAAAAATATCGATGGAATGCTCGAGGTGCGGTGGGAGCCGGCGCAGCCCGCCTTCGGTCGTGCTCCCGCTGGCGCTGGCATTGATCACGCGAAAATTTGGAGCGATCGGGTGCAATTTCTCGACCAGCAGCATTGGCCAGGCCTGGCGCGGACTGATGCCAAGGCCTTCTGATAGACTGTCGCCAAAGACAAATATGGTTTTCATTTGCGATGAATCGGCCGCCGGCGCGCGGCCAACTTGCCCGCAGAAGCAGGAAAACCAGAGCGCTGTCACCACTCCAATTCGCCATTGCCTCGGTCGTCTCCGCATTTTACTTTCTGCGCTCACTCGATTCCGACATTCTCGGAAAATCGCGGAACCTGAAAATATTTTATTATTATGGCAAATTACGGCATCAACGGCTTCGGGCGCATCGGACGCAACGTTCTTCGCGCCATGTCACAAAGCGACGTCAAACGCGTCCGTGCGATCAATGATCTTACCGACACCCGCACCCTCGCGCATTTGCTGAAATGGGATTCGGTCCATGGGAGATTCGATGGCGAGATCAGTTTTGATGAGCAAAACATCATCGTGCGCGGTCACAAGATTCGCATTCTGAAGGAACGCGATCCGGGTAATTTGCCCTGGAAAGATTTGGGCGTTGAAGTCGTGCTCGAATCGACCGGATTTTTCACCAGCCGGGACAAGGCGGAACTGCACATCAGCAAAGCAGGCGCCAAACGCGTGCTCATCAGCGCGCCGGCAAAAAATCCCGACGCGACCATCTGCATCGGGATCAACGACGACATTTACGACCCGGCGAAACACACGGTCGTTTCCAATGCCAGTTGCACGACCAACTGTCTCGCGCCCTTGGCCAAGGTCCTGCACCAGACGTTCGGGGTGCAACATGGTTTCATGAGCACGATCCACAGTTACACCAACGACCAGCGCATTCTTGATTTTCCGCACGACGATTTGCGACGCGCCCGCGCCGCGGCCATTAACATTATTCCATCGAGCACGGGCGCGGCCAAGGCGATCGGCGAAGTAATTCCAGAATTGAAAGGGAAACTAAACGGCGGCGCGTTTCGCGTCCCGACGCCGGACGGTTCGGTGACAGATTTCACCGCCGTGTTGGAAAAAGATGCGACGGTCGATTCGATCAATGCGGCGTTTAACGAGGCGGCTGCGGACAAAAGCTATAAAGGCGTGCTTGAGTACAGCGACGAACCGCTGGTATCGCAAGACATCGTGGGCAATCCGCATTCCTGCATCTTCGACAGCAAGCTTACGCTCACGCTCGGCAATCGCTTCGTGAAGGTGGTCGGTTGGTACGACAACGAATGGGGCTACAGCAATCGCTGCGTGGAATTGCTACAGATGCTGGGGGGATAGCAGCTGGATAGAGTGATGACGTAGTGGAGCAATGAATTCACTTACCTTTCCTAATCGTGCTCGTGCTCGTGCTCCTGCTCGTAATCGGCTCTGATTGAAAAATGAAAATCTATTTCGATCACGAAAAGTTGGATGTTTATCGGGAAGCCATCAATTTTTGCGGGTGGGTTGGCGAATTTCTCGCATCGATTTCGGCCAAGGCGGCAGCGAAAGATCAGCTCGACCGCGCATCAACCAGCATCCCGTTAAATATCGCGGAAGGTAACGGCAAGTTCTCGGCCAAAGACCGCGCTCGTTTTTTTGAGATGGCGCGCGGATCGGCATTGGAATGCGCGGCCTGCCTCGACGTTTTGCTCGTGCGCAAACTTACGAAAGAAGAACCGGTGGCCGCACAGAAGGAACGCCTTGTCAGGATTGTGGAAATGCTTGTCGGCTTGCTGCGCAGATTTTCCGACCGTGCAGATGTGTTGCGGGAGGAAGCGCCGGATTATTTATCCGAGCACGATTACGAGCATGAGCACGAGGGCGAACACGAGCAGAACGAATGAAATTAACCCTGCGCGATCTTGAAGTTCGCCGGAAACGCGTGCTGGTCCGCGTCGATTTCAATGTGCCGGTGGAGGAGCGCGACGGAAAAATTGTCATTACCGATGATACCCGGATTCGTGAATCGTTACCTACGATCAACTGGCTGCGCGAGCACGGCGCGAAAACGATTTTGATGTCGCATTTTGGCCGGCCGAAAGGCAAACGGGTCGACAAGTACACACTGCGACCGGTGGCTGATTATTTGCACACGTTGATTAATCAGCCGGTTATTTTCAGTCACGACACCATTGGTGAGGTGCCGGAGAAAATTGTCGCGCACATGCAAGAGGGCGACGTGGCGTTGCTGCAAAACCTGCGTTTTCAGCCGGGCGAAGAAGCGAACGATCCAAACTTTGCCGAGGCACTGGCAAAGCTGGGTGATCTTTATGTGAACGACGCCTTCGGTGCGGCGCATCGCGCCCACGCCAGTACCGCTGGGATCACAAAGTTTGTCCCGAAGGCCGCGATGGGTTTGCTGATGGAAAAAGAACTTCGCTATTTGCACGAGGAGCTCGATCGCCCGGGTAAACCATTCGTCGTCATCATGGGCGGGGCAAAAGTGTCGGATAAAATCGGAGTGCTAAAGGCGCTGATGAAAAAGGCCGACACGATTTTGATTGGCGGCGCGATGGCGAACACGTTTTTCAAGGCGCAGGGGATTTCAATCGGCGCCAGCCGGGTGGAGGCGGATAAGGTTGATCTGGCCAACGAACTACTCGCGCTCGCGAAAAAGCGCGACGTGAAACTAGTGTTACCGGTCGACGCCGTTATTGCCCAGGAAGTTCGCGCGGGCGCGCCCAGTCGCAAATCAGGACGGCTAACACCAGATCACGGAATTCCGGATGGCTGGCAAAATCTTGATGCCGGGCCGGAAACAATAGCGCTCTTCGAAGGCGAAATCGCCCTCGCAAAAACTATTTTATGGAACGGGCCGCTCGGCGTTTTTGAAATTCCCGATTTCGCCAAGGGCACTTTCGCGATCGCGCGCGCGCTCGCGCGATCGAATGCGACCACAATTATCGGCGGGGGCGATTCGGTGACCGCGGTCAGGCAAGCGGGAGTCGCCGATAAAATGACGTTCATTTCTACCGGCGGCGGCGCATCGCTCGAATTACTCGAAGGAAAAGAACTTCCTGGTGTCGCCGCACTAACCGAAAAGTCTTAAGCTTTAAGCTTTAAGTTTTAAGGAGAAACGTCATCCGCGATACCGCCCTAAAGCTTAACACTTAAAACTTAAAGCTGATTTCTCATGAGAAAAAAAATCGTCGCTGCTAACTGGAAGATGAACATGCTGCAGGCTGAGGCCGCCGAGTTCGTCAAAGATTTGTTGCTGGAAATTGACGACATGTCGGGGGTCGAGGTGGTGGTCGTGCCGCCCTTTACTGCGATCGCCAAAGTGGTCGAATCGCTGGACAAGGCGCAGAACATCAAAGTTGGCGCGCAAAACATGCATTGGGAGCATAGCGGCGCGTTCACCGGCGAAATTTCCGCGGCCATGTTGCGCGATCTTTTCGTTCGTTACGTCGTGCTGGGTCACAGCGAGCGACGCCAGATGTTTCGGGAGACCGACGAAATTGTGAACCGCAAGGTGCGGGGTGCGCTGGAGGCGACACTGCGGCCGATTGTTTGCGTGGGTGAAACGCTGGAGCAGCGCGAGCGAGGCAGTGTGGAAAAGATTCTGTCGCTGCAACTGCATGGCAGCCTCGCCGGGCTCAGCAGCAAAGATCTCCACGAAACTGTCATCGCCTACGAGCCGGTCTGGGCCATCGGCACTGGCCACAATGCCACGCCCGAACAGGCGCAGGAAGCACACGCATTTATTCGTGAAACGCTTACAGAGTTGTCGGACGCGACAACGGCCGATCGCGTTCGGATTCAATATGGTGGCAGCGTGAAACCGGAAAATGCGGGCGCGCTGATGTCGCAACCGGACATTGATGGGGCGCTCGTCGGCGGCGCCAGCCTCGATCCCCGGAGCTTCGCCCAAATTGTGCAGGCTGCCGCTAAAGAGTAACCGACCTATTGCGGATAGTGAATGGCGCAATCGGGCTCGTAGCCACCGGTGCAACGTTTTGTGCTGAGGCCGTTACGGAAATCGCAAAGCAATAGGAAATCGCCAGCGGCAGATTTCTCGTCATTGGAAGGTTTTGCTTAACCCAAGATTCGCTTCAGGCAAGGGATGCCGGCGGCTTACTCTAAGCAGGCTGATCATCGCGAGCGGAGGTCGAAGATCCCGCTGCGAACCCTTAAGTTACCTCGTAATTTCGAGATAAGTTCGCGCGGTGGCACGGCCTGACTGCGGATCAATCCTCTCCACGCGCATTTGTTTCAGATACCAGCGGTTCTCGATTTTCTGCGCGGAAACCACTTCGAAGCGTTTGATCATTTTCCCCGCGGAATCATAACCCTCCATCCGCATGAGAGCACCGTTGTCCTTGTCGACCCACAACAAAATCGAGCCATATTGCGAGTCGCCGGTGGGGGGTCGCAATTGCATTTTCCAGCAATTGCGAGTGCGGATGAAATCGGCGCCGATGACCCGTGCGTTCGGCCAGTAAAGAAATTTCAGCGCCAGATCTTCGTAAGTGATGGCCGTGCCGCGGACCGGCTCATTTAACTGTGTAATCTTTTCCGAACCGCTGCGTTTGATTTCATCCAGGCGTGAATCATTGGCCCCGATTCGCAACTGCAAGGTTTCGTCCGGATTGCTAAAGATGTAGCGAACAACCGGCCCGTTTTGCACGAGATGAAACGGGACAACTCTTGCCTCTTGCCGTAGTTGCCCGTGCAAATCGATCTCCTGTTGCGATTGATGCAGGCGCACGTTTGCTAGTAATTCGTTGGCATCGGGGAAACGTTGCGCCCACGCCGCGGTAGCCGGCAAAAGCAGGGCGACCACGAGAGTGGCTTGTTTCATTCGCCGTGCGCTTTTATTCTCGGTGCGCGGCGGCGTGAGTGAATGGACGAGAAACTTTTTCATTTAATTAACGAGCAATGGACGAACTCTGCCTTCGATTTGTTCATGCCGCTCATTAGTTACGCCGAAATCTGGACGCCATTTTTTCTACTCGCAGCCGTCGCGCTCCTCATCTTCGGCGGTTTTCGCGGGCGCGCATTTGTCTTTTGTACCGCGGTTGCACTCGGGCTTTCAAATTTGGCGGTTGATCCGGTTAAACACGCCATCGGACGGGCACGCCCGAAACAGGTGCAAACCGTGCGGTTGATCGAGCTGGAAAAAACGCGGCCCATGATCCTGACCATTTTCAAGAAACCGCGCGTCCGTGTTTCAAACGCAGCGGAACGCGCCCGCTCCGGTGCATCCTTTCCATCTGGCCACACCAACAACAACACCGTGATCGCGATTTGCTGCACGATTTTTTATCGGCGTTGGGGGAAGTTCTATTGGATCATCGCTGCGGCCGTCGCCTATTCGCGAATTTATCTCGGTGCGCATTGGCCGAGCGACGTTGTCGCTACTTTTTTTCTCGCCGCTGGGGAAACATTGCTCATTCTCGCCCTTTGCGAATTGATTTGGCAAAAAATCATCTCCCGCCGGCTTCCTGAACTCGCCGCCCGCCATCCGCGGCTAATCCCTGCTTCGGCGTCGTGAAGATCGAGCGCGCGGTCTGGCTTTTTATTCTCACGATTACCGGTATCCGTTTGGCCCTGCTGGCCACGACCGATCTCCAATTCGACGAGGCGCATTATTGGATGTGGTCGGAGCGACTCGCGCCCGCCTATTTCAGCAAGGGCCCCGGCGTGGCTTTCGCCATCCGTGCCAGCACGATGATTTTTGGAGCGAACGAGTTCGGTGTGCGCTTTTTCAGTCCGTAGCTTGGCGCCGGAACAAGCCTGCTTTTGTTTTATTTGGGGCGCCAAATGTTCAACGCCTCAGCCGCGCTTTGGGTGGTGATCGGATTAAACGCCACTCCAATTTTCAACCTTGGCGCGTTTCTGATGACGATCGATCCGCTATCTCTCTTTTTCTGGGTCGCAGCCATGTTCTCGTTTTGGTGCGTGGTGGAGAAGAGCCCAGAGTTTTCCTGGCACTGGCTTCTGACCGGCGTTCTTATCGGTCTCGGGTTCCTGTGCAAATACACCAATGTATTTGCGCTGCTCTCCATCATCGTCATTCTCGCGCTCATCCCGAAATTGCGGGTGGAATTTCGGCGACCCGGTTTTTATCTCGTGCTGCTAATTTTCGCGACATTTTGTGTGCCGCCGGTTCGATGGAACCAGGAACGCGCCTGGGCGACGGTAGCGCATCTGAAATCGCGCGGCGGCGTCAACCAGGGTATCGGTTTTCATCCGCTGGAATTTCTCTCGTTTATCGGGGAACATTTTATCGTCTATTCGCCGCTGCTTTTTCTCGGCCTTGCCATCGCGGTAATCGGACTGTGGAAACGTTCGCAGCAGCAGCCGCGCCGGCTTTTTCTGATGTGGTTTGGCCTTCCAGTGTTCGCATTTTATGCACTGCTCTCGTTCAATAAAGCCGCCGCGCCGAACTGGGACGCGCTCGCTTTTCCCAGTTTTGCTCTGCTGGCAGTCGCTTTCTGGCGGCCGCATTTGGAGGCAAAACAGATCTGGCGATCTCTCGCCGGTTGCGGCCTCGGCCTGGGACTAATCATGAGCGTGCTGGCTTTGGATAGCGACATCCTGCGGAGTATCGGGATTGAAATTAAGCGACGCGACCCGTCTGACGGCATGCGCGGCTGGAAAAGCGCGACCCTCGCGTTGGAAAACTTTCGCATCGGGTTCGAGCGAGAGACGCAGGAGAAATTTTTCCTGATCGCCGACGAACGCGATCGCGCCTCCGAGATCGCATTCTATCTGCACGATAAACGCAGCGAAGGGCCGGGACACCCACCTTGTTACATCGTCGAGTCCCAGGACGTGGTGAATCAATTTTCGTTCTGGCCACGTTACGATGAATTTGTCGAACGCCCGCCCGGCAAGCCAAATCCTGAAGACCAGAGCTATACCGAAGAAGGCGGCGTCAATTTATTTACCGGACGGAGCGCTCTCTACATCCAGGATGCCGGGCGCAAAAGAATTCCGCATAACCTTCAGGCCGGTTTTTCCTGGGTCGATCGCGTCGCCAGGATCGAAGTACGCCGTTTCGGAAGAGTGATTCGCACCTGGGATGTTTACCTTTGCCTGCATTATCGGACGCTGCCGCTATGACCAACGTCTCGGTAGTTGTTCCGCTCTTTAATGAAGAGCAGAGCGTCGCGATCTTGCAGCGCGAACTGGCCGACGCCCTGACCGGGGTCGATTACGAAATCATTTTTGTAGATGATGGTTCGCAGGACGAAACCGTCGCCCGCATCGCGACCGATCCGCGGACACGGCTTCTGCGCTTCGAAAAAAATGCGGGACAAAGTGCGGCTATTTTCGCCGGTCTCCAGGCGGTTCGCAGCGAGGTCGCGGTTTTAATCGATGGCGATTTGCAAAATGATCCTGCCGATATTCCCCGCCTCCTCGCGGAAATTTCGCGCGGCGCCGACCTGGTGTGTGGGTATCGCGCGCAACGCAAGGACACTTTGCTGAAACGCATCACTAGTCGCGTCGCTAACTTTGTCCGGAGCCGTTTCACGCGGGATGGCGTCCGCGACACCGGTTGCACCTTGAAGGCGATGCGGCGGGATTGCATTGCGGCGCTTGTTCCGTTCAAGGGCATGCATCGTTTCATCCCTGCGCTGGTAAAAGGAGCAGGATATAGCCTGGTTGAGATTCCAGTAAATCATCGTCGGCGTCGTTTCGGCCAAAGCAAATACGGCCTGGGTGACCGGGCCCTCCGCGCCACCGTCGACATGTTTGGCGTGCGCTGGCTTCTCTCGCGCCGACTCAATTATAAACTGCGCGAGCCCTCGTAGCCTCGCTCAGAGTCCGCAAGATACGAGCGCGCCGCGGGGGCGATTTATCGCGATTTTGGGGTTCTCCTCCGGCTCCGAACAACATTCGATTGGCGCCAAATCAACCTTGTCATCCTAAAGCGACACGATAAGCTTCCCGCTCCACTGGAGTCTGCATGTCGCTGGCTGAGCTTCTTTCCGCTGATCAAATCATCCCTGAAATGAAGGCGACCGAGCGTTGGGACGCCATCGTTGAGCTGATGGATTTGCTGGTCGCGCGCGGCCAAATCAAACCGGAAGATCGTGATGGAATTCTCGCTTCGCTCAAACAACGTGAAGAAACGATGAGCACGGGCATCGGCTTCGGTATTGCCATTCCGCACTGCTCATCGGACCGGCTGGAAAAAGTGGTGGCGGCGTTTGGCCGTTCCAGCACCGGGATCGAATTCGACGCACTCGACAACGCCCCGGTGAAGTTTGTGGTCCTTTTCATCGTTCCCAAAAATCAATTTCAAACGCATCTGCGCACTCTCGCCTCCATTGCAAAGTTTTTGAACGACCGCAGCGTGCGCGATCAGCTCGCCAACGCCAGTTCAGCCGACGAGATCCTTTCAATCTTCCGCGCTCGCGCCCAGGCGACATCGTAGCTGCTGTAGCGGTCGCCTTGGTATCTGTTTAGTCGTCGACCTCAATTGAGGAGTAAGTCGCGAGCGTATTTTAGAGATCTGCTTCTAGAAATCCCAAGATCCAAAACTCAGATCCCAGGGAAACGCCAAACTCCAAAGCTTGAAAGGCGGAAAAACACTTAACTGAGGAAAGCTTTAGCTGCGAAAGGCTCAGCGGCTCGACGGAGTCTCGCCCTACCAAATATGTGTTTGCGAAAATTGCAGTGGTAGGGCGACGCTCTGCGGAGCCACAAGCCAAGCTCGATGGGGGAAGGCCGTCGGCGCTAAGCTGACACTCGTGCCGTCGGCGACGCTGCAGGCGACACGCCTGCCGCCACCGCGCCTCGCTTCGCACAGCGAAGCGGCTACAATCAGAACGCGATGGAAATATTTCAGTCGCAACTCACGCGAAAACTTTCCAAGGCGCTTGCAGCGGCCGGCTTTCCGCCGGCTGGCGACGTGTCGCCCGCGACTGATCCGCGCTTTGGCGATTACCAAAGCAACGCTGCGCTCGTTCTCGGGAAACAACGCGGTGAAAATCCACGCAAAATAGCGGACGCGATCGTCAGCCGCCTCGACGTTGCAGAAATTTGCGAGCAGCCGAACGTCGCTGGCGCCGGCTTCATCAACTTCACTCTCAAACGCGAAGCGGTTGAGAAAAAAATCGCGGAAATTCTGCACGACGAGCGCCTCGGAGTGGCAAGCGCGACCTCGCCACGAAAAATCGTAGTCGATTTCGGTTCGCCCAACGTGGCCAAGCCGATGCATGTCGGTCACATCCGCAGCACTTTCCTAGGCGACGCCCTCGCGCGCATCGCGAAATTCCTCGGCCACGACGTTATTCGCGACAATCACATCGGCGATTGGGGGACGCAGTTCGGCATGGTCATCTGGGGTTGGAAAAATTTGCTCGATCTGGAATCTCTGAAACGCGATCCCATTGCCGAGCTGGTTCGCATTTACAAAGAGACCAACGAGCGCGCGACAAAGGATGAAGCCGTGCGCGAAGCCGCTCGCGCCGAACTGGTGAAATTGCAGGCCGGCGATCCGGAGAATTACTCGATCTGGAAGCAGTGCGTTGATCTTTCGATGCAGGAATTTTCAAAAGCCTACGAATTACTCGACATCCATTATGATATCGTCCGCGGCGAAAGTTTTTATAACGACCGGCTGCCGGCTGTGGTTGAGCGTCTGCTCAAAAGCGGGTTGGCTGAAATGAGCGAGGGCGCGGTCTGCGTTTTCTTCCGCGATATTCCCGAGTTGGCAGATAAACCTTGCATCATTCGCAAACGCGATGGCGGTTACAATTACGCCACCACCGATGTGGCAACGGTTGATTACCGCATCAATGATTTGAAGGCCAATGCCATCTGGTACGTAGTGGGCGCGCCCCAGATTTTGCACTTCAAACAAATTTTCGCGATTGCTCGGCGAGAAGGTTACGCCGCTGACTTTCATCACATCGCTTTTGGCAGCATCCTCGGCGCCGATCGCAAGTTGATGAAGACGCGCTCCGGAGAAAATGTGCCGCTCCATGACTTGCTCGAGGAGGGAATGGTGCGCGCGGGCGGAATCATCGCGGAAAAGAATCCGGAGCTGGCGGAATCGGAACGAAATGAGATCGCGAAGATTATCGGAATTGGCGCAATCAAGTATGCCGATCTCTCGCAGTACCGCATGACCGATTACATTTTTTCGTGGGACAAAATGTTATCGTTGCACGGAAACACCGCGCCCTATTTGCAGAACGCCTACGTCCGTATTCGCTCGATTTTCCGCAAAGCAGGAGCCGTGTCTCTGCGAGAGGCGCCGGCGTTGAGTGAGCCGGCCGAGCTCAATTTAGCGAAACGCCTCTGCCAATTTGCCGAGATCGTTCCGCAAGTCCTGAACGATTTTCGCCCGAATATTCTGGCCAATTATTTGTTCGAGCTGGCGAACAGCTTTCACACGTTTTACGAAACCTGCCCGGTTTTAAAGGCGGACGAACCGGTGCGCGCATCGCGACTCGCGTTGTGCGACCTAACCGGGCGCGTCCTGCAACGTGGCTTGAAATTGCTCGGCATCGACGTGCCAGAGCGGATGTAGGGGCAATTTGTCATTCCAAGCGTAGGCGACCGGTTGGATATTAACGACCCGAATGCACTCATAGCCGTATTTTGCACTGCGCCGGCAAAGCGAAGCGACGACGGCGCTTTTCTCGTACGCTAACCTTTTGCAGAAGAAAAGCGGTGTGGCGCTCCGCTTCCCACCGCACTCCAAAAGCTGGCGCTTGGTCCGACCAGCCTCCAACTTCGCGAGGGGTCTTGGGCTGCGGTTGCGCAATTGCGGGACCGCCTTTGTTCCTAGCATGCCCACCATTCTGGGCACAACTGAGGAATAATCCCGTTGCGTTAGGGTAAAGGTTGCGCAACGGGATGTCTCGGCTTTCGCTCGACATGACAAACGTACGCATACCAACCGCGACCTACCGGCTGCAGTTCAACAAGAACTTTACCTTCCGGCAGGCGCGCGAAATCGTGGCCTATCTGCACCATCTCGGGATCAGCGATGCTTACGCCTCGCCCTATTTCCAGGCTGGTGCCGAAAGTTTACACGGCTACGACATTACCGATCATAACAAGCTCAATGCCGCGATCGGGTCGCGCGAGGATTATGATGCTTGGGTTGCCGAGCTCCACGCTCACGGCATGGGACAAATTGTCGATTTCGTCCCCAATCACATGGGGATCAACGATCCGCAAAATACTTGGTGGCAGGACGTGCTCGAAAATGGACCGAGCTCGCTTTACGCACCCTATTTCGATATCGATTGGCGGCCGCTCAAGACCGATTTGCACGATAAAGTGCTGCTCCCGATTCTGGGCGATCAATACGGCCGCGTACTCGAACGCGGCGAGCTGCAGGTGCGCTTCGATGGCGGCTCGTTTTCGCTCACTTATTTCGATCATGTTTTCCCAATCGCGCCCGGCACCTACCGCTATATTCTCGAATTGGCACTCGAAAATCTGGCGGAATTCCGCGACGAAGACTTTTATGCAGAATTTCAGAGCATTCGGACCGCGCTCGAATATCTCCCGCGGCGGACCGAGACCAATCCCGGGCGAATCAAGGAGCGCGCGCGTGAAAAGGAGATCATTAAGAAACGCCTGGAACGGCGTTGTGCGGAAGCGCCGCAGGTGCAGCGGGCGATTGAAAAAGCGGTCGAAACCATCAACGGGCATGTCGGCGATCCGCGCAGTTTCGATCGACTTGATGAATTGCTGAATGCGCAATCCTACCGCCTCGCTTTCTGGCGCGTGGCGGCGGAGGAAATCAATTATCGGCGATTTTTTGACGTCAATGATCTGGCTGCCATTCGGGTGGAATTGCCGGAAGTTTTCGACGCCGCCCACAAACTACTTTTCGAGCTCGTCGCTAGTGACGCTGTTAGCGGCTTGCGGATCGATCACCCCGACGGCCTGTATCGGCCGCTCGAATATTTCGAGAAGCTGCAATCACGCTGTGCCAAGGCCTTGCGCGTACCCTTGCCAAAGGATGGACGCGCCATTTATCTAATCGTGGAAAAAATTCTGACCGGCGACGAACAATTGCCGCAAAACTGGCCGGTCCACGGCACCACCGGTTACGATTTCGCTAATCAAGTCGCGGGGGTGCTGGTCGATCATAACGCGGAAGGCGCCATCACCAAAATCTTCAAGCGATTCATCAGTCACTCGCTGCATTTCGGCCATCTGGTTTACGCGAAGAAGCGATTGGTCATGCGTATTTCGCTGGCCAACGAAGTTAATGTTCTCGGCAATATGGTTGATCGGTTGTCGGAACAGAACCGCTGGTTTCGCGACTACACCCTGGAGGCTCTGGCGCGCGCGGTGCGCGAAACGATTGCCTGTTTCCCCGTCTATCGAACTTATCTCGAACCAGGGAAACCAGTGAGCGAGGAAGATCGCGCAGTCATCGAGCGTGCAGTGGCGGCGGCGAAACGGCGCAATCCCGCGATCGAAGAATCGGTCTTTAATTTCTTGCTCGATCTTTTGCTTTTTCGGTTTCCGGAAAACCTCGACGAAGAGCAACGCGCCGCGCACGCCCAATTCGTTCTCAAGTTCCAACAATTCACCGGACCGATCACGGCGAAGGGACTCGAGGACACGGTCTTTTATATCTACAACCGGCTGGCGGCGCTAAACGAAGTCGGGGGCGAACCGCAACTTTTCGGCCTCAGCGTGGAGACGTTTCATCAACGTAACCTTCGCCGGGAGCGCGACTGGCCGGCCAGCCTGCTTGCCACTTCCACGCACGACAGTAAGCGCAGCGAAGATGTGCGCGCGCGCATGCTCGCGATCTCAGAAATTCCGCAATTGTGGGGGCGCTCGTTGCAAAAATGGCGAACCACTAACCGCCGATTCAAGAAACAGATCGATGAGGCTGAGGCGCCCGATGCCGGCGAAGAGTATTTGCTTTATCAAACGCTGCTCGGGACCTGGCCGGTCGATCTCGACGGTGCGCCGGTTTCGTCGGTCGGTCAGGAATTCGTTACCCGAATCCAGCGTTACATGGCTAAAGCCTTGAAGGAAGCAAAGCTGAACACAAGCTGGATTCAACCTAACGAGAATTGGGATGACGCGATGCGAGAGTTCGTGGCCAGGATTTTAGAACCCGGTCCGCGCAATAAATTTTTGCCGATCTTTCTACCGGTGGCGGCGGAAATCGCGCGCCTCGGCGCCATCAATTCACTCGCCCAAACCGCGATCAAACTGACCACGCCGGGCGTGCCCGACATTTATCAAGGCACGGAAATTTGGGATGACAGCCTGGTCGATCCGGATAATCGGCGCCCAATCGATTATGCTCGGCGCCGCGAAATGCTGGCGCAGATCGAAAAGGTTTCGGCGAACGAATTGATGCAATGCTGGCCGAACGGCCGGATCAAAATGCGCCTAACCCAGCGCTTACTGCATTTGCGGCGCGAAAATCCGGAGTTGTTTCGCGAGGGAAATTATGAGTCGCTAAATTTCGGAGGCGAGCTTGCCGAATGCGCGATCGGTTTTGCCCGGCGTCACGGGGACCGTGCGATCATTGTGATCGTGCCGCGATTATCGTCGCAGGTCGGTTTTCCGCCGGTTGGTGATAGATGGCAGGATACCCATGTCCTTCTATCATCCCAACTGACTGGTTTGCGCGATGTTTTCTGCGATCGCGAACTTCGCGCCGAGAATTCGCAGCTGAGATTGACGGAAGCAATGTCGCAGCTTCCGTTTGCGGTTTTCCGGAATTGGTAGGTGATAGATCGAACCAAAGGTTGCGGGCCGTGCCACGTGAACTCCGGAGTAGCGCATGCGTGTCGCGTGTGCCTGCGCTCCCCGGAGTCGAAGAGGAGTGCGCGACCTATTGATTCGGCAAGGTCGTCGGCATGCCATGACCCCCCGTAAACCGATTCATCAAACTGCCGACCCATTCCGAAAAACTGCGCAAATTTTCCACCAGATCGGCGCCAAAACTGGCAAAGGTAATTTGCGGCGATGCGATCACAAGCAAGGTACTCAAAAGCACCAGGTTCATCACATAAATAAAAACGAGGGAAAAAAATGTCCCGTGGTCGCTCAGATCGGTCTGGTTCTTTGGAATCATCCAACAGGTGAAGGTGAGGTGAAAGGCCCAGGTAATACCGAGCGTCGCATAGAGCAATTGGCCATAGGGAGCGACATTGAAGAATAAACTCGCGATCCCGTAGGCTGCGATCACGAGCACGCTGTAAAGCGGGAAAAAATAAGGGGCGAGCGCGATCAAAAAATTTGTCCGGTTCGTCACGATGTGACCGCCGTCGCCGCTGACCCGAAATTTGCTCACCCGTCCGCCCATTAACCAAACCCAGAGCACATGCGTCAGTTCGTGACCGAAGACGTAGATAATGACTGGTCGAGGCAAACCGAAGAACGCAATCAGCCAAAGCACTGCGCCGAGAGTAAAGAACCAAAATTCCGCGCCGGCCCAAAGTTGTTGGTGAATTGTCGCGCGGGTGAAAGCGGTAAAAAATGTCTGGGTGAGAATTGCGCACCACGGCAGCAAAAAGAGCGCGATGATATTTTTCACCCAGCGCGTCGGCACCATCAGTGGCATCGGATGATCGGAGGCTCGTCGCGTCGTCGGCACGACATAGCGGACGATTTTTACTCGTGACGGCTTTCGACGATGACGTTGACTGGATGACCTGCGGTACGGCATGAAATTATTTTGTCATGTCGAGCGAAGCCGAGACACCTCTAAATATACCTGAGGAATAACGAGAGATTCCTCGGTCCGAGCCGGACTGGCATATTCGGCTCGGAATGACAAAAAAGAATTACGCGCGGCCCATGTAGGCGCCGGTGCGGGTATCGATCTTGATCGTTTCGCCTTCTTTGATGAAGAGCGGGACGTTAATGGTTTTACCGGTCTCGAGTTTCGCCGGCTTGGTCACGTTGCTGGCGGTATCGCCGCGGACGCCCTCGGCTGACTCGATCACTTTCAGGCTAACCGACGCCGGCAATTCCACCTGCACCGCTTTGCCTTCGGCGTAGAGAACCTGCACCGGTAAATTCTCCACCAGGAAATCTTTGGCGTCGCCGAGCAAATTATCGTGCAACGTCACCGTTTCGTACGTTTCCGGATCCATGAAATGGAACCCGTTGTGATCCTTGTAACTGAACTCGAGGGTCGCGCGGTTGATATCGACGAGCTCGACTTTGTCGGTTGAACCAAAACGCACGTCGGCGCTTTTGCCAGTGTTGATATACCGAATGATCGCTTGCACGAACGCCCGCAAATTTCCCGGAGTGCGATGATGGACTTCGAGCACAATGGCAGTGTTGCCGTTGTATTTAATCGCCATCCCTTTTCGGAGATCGTTTGCCGCAGCCATTAGAACAGAGGTTAATCGTGAATCGTGATCCGTGAATCGTGAAAAGAGGCGGATTGTGCCACGGGGTATTCCCTCGTGCAAGTACCCGGGTCATCCCCAGTCCGGCGGCTGCCGGATCGAGGGATCCCGAGATGTTACCTTGAAGCTTTCGCGGCGGAATCCCTCGTCCGAGCCGGACTGGCGTTTTCGCTCGGGATGGCGGAATTACAGCAACTTCAATCGCGTCAGATCTTGTGAATCAACAATGCCGACCGGCGCGTTGTCATCGTCAACGACGACAAGATCGTCGATGCGATGGCTTTCCAGAAGATTGAGAACTTCGACCGCCAGCTTGTCTTTGTGCACGCTTACCGGATTTAATGTCATCAAATCCGCAACCAAACGCTCGCCTACTTTGGGATCGTTTTGAAAATGTCGGGCGAAATCGCCATGGGTAAAAATGCCGAGTAGTTTTCCGTCGGTATCGGCGATCACCGCAGCGCCGGCGCGCACCGCCGTCATCGACTTCAGCACGTCGCGAATCGGAGTATCCGATGCGACCAGTGCGAGCGCCTCGCGCGGCCGCATCACCTGGTGCACGCGCATGAGCAAACTACGCCCAACCATGCCGGCCGGATGAAATTTGGCAAAGTCTTCCTTTTGAAATCCGCGTGCTTCGAGCAGCACCATCGCGAGCGCATCCCCCAGCGCCAGCATCACTGTCGTGCTCGAAGTCGGCGCCAGGTTCAATGGGCACGCTTCCTGTTCGATGTTCACATCGAGAAAAACGTGCGCGTTTTTTGCCAGAGTGGAATCGGCGTCGCCGCAAATCGCGATGATCTTTACCTGAAAGCGCGCGATCGCCGGCAAAATCCGCAACAATTCCTCGGTCTCGCCGCTCGCGCTTATGGCCAGAACCGCGTCACCGTCCGCCACCATTCCGAGATCGCCGTGCAAGGCATTGAGCGAATCGAGCACGACTGCGGGCGAACCGGTGCTGGTCAGGGTCGCGGCAATTTTGCTGCCGATGTGTCCCGATTTTCCCACCCCGAGCACGACGATTTTTCCGCGCGCATCAACCGTCGCTTTCAGCAATTCGATTGCATCACCGAAACTTTTGCCGAGACGCTGCCGCAATCTTTGCAGCTCAACGATCTCGATTTCGAGCACGCGTGCGGCCTTTTCAAGGTAATCCATCGAAATATAATTGAGCCGGAGGATGAAACCGGGCAAGAATGTTCCGTTAGAGAAGGGATCGTTATGAAAAAATTATTCGCAATTCTGATAATGACATTGATCGCAAGTGCCGCCTTCGCCCAGACATACACCGCGCCGGTTGCTCCGCGGAAAGCGGGGAGGCCGCAAAAACCGCCTCCGCCACTACCGGCACGGGAGCCTGGAGGAGTGATTCCGCGTGCAGTTCGCGGCGGCAATCCGCTGCAAATGTTGAACCCGTGGGCACCCGCTCGATATGGCACCGCGCAACAAAGCGTGACGGTCAAGCCGGAAGATCCCGGGAAATGGAACGGCATTAAGCTCTTCGAAATTTATTTTTAACAGTCTCCTGAAAGACCGGACTTCGGACGGCCCCGTGGTCGGGTCGTACTGCGCGACCTTTCTAAAACCGGAGATGTTGCATATCTACCGGCAAATCACTTCTCTCAGACGGGTACGGCCGGTGGTGATCGCACAAAAATTAGAAAACAGGGAGTGTTTTCCATTCCGCGACATTCACATCATCAGAAAACCAACGTTCCATTTTCTGCGGCGGATCTGGTTCAAACAAATTGCCGATCGGCCATGGCAAATTTCTCCCGCTGAAGTTCGCGGAATTGAGCGCGCCCTCACTGAAAGTAATGCGCAGTTATTGCATATTTATTTTGGTCACATCGCTGTGCTGCTGCGGCCGCTGGTTCATCGTTGGCAAAAACCATCGCTGGTCTCGTTTCATGGCGCGGACGTTCTGGTGGACATGGAGAAACCCGCTTACCGACGCGCAACCGAGGAAATGTTGTCATTGGTAAAACGCGTTCTGGTGCGGTCCGACTCGCTACGGCAGGCGGTGATCGATCTCGGCTGCGCCACGGAGAAGGTCGAAATCCAGCGGACCGGAATTCCGCCGGCAGATTTTCCATTTCGTGAACGAGGCATTCCTGGCGACGGTCAATGGCGGTTGCTGCAAGCAGGTAGGCTGATTGAGAAGAAGGGATTGAAAACGGCGTTATGCGCGTTTGCCAAATTCCGGAAAGAATTTCCAGCCACGAGACTCACTATTGCTGGCGAAGGACCGCAACTGGAAGAATTGCAATCGCTCGCGCGCGAACTTCAGCTCGCCGGCGCTGTCGATTTTGTGGGTTTTGTCTCGCAAGAACAACTGCGGGAGCTTTTCTATGAGGCGCATATTTTTCTGCATCCGAGCGAAACCGGCCGGGACGGAAATCAGGAAGGCGTCCCCAATTCCATGCTGGAAGCGATGGCGACCGGACTGCCGGTCTTTGCTACCCGGCATGGTGGAATCCCCGAAGCAGTCGAAAACAACGTTAGCGGTATTCTTGTAAATGAACGCGATCACCGCGCGTTAGCTGACGCGCTGATCGATTGCGCAAAAGATTCCGCTCGCCTCGCCGCCATGGGCCGCGCTGCATCGGAAAGCGTCGTGAAGAATTTTAACCAGAAAGAACAAACTCGCCGGCTCGAGGAGATTTATTTGCGCGAGATCGGGCAGTAACGAGAGATGGAACGGTCATCCCGAGCGGAAGTCGAGGGATCCCGTCGCGTAAGCTTTAAGGTAACGTAACTTCTACGCGATCCCTCGAGTAACGCTCGGGATGACGGGGGGTTAGAAAGCGCAGCTCGCGAAAAAATGCGCGAGAGTTGCGCGACCCGCGCGAAAAGAAAGTTTTTCCTTCGCGATGTTGGTTGCGCGTTCGGCGATGGCTCGTCGCTCGGACTCATTTGTCAGCAAACGCTGTGCAATTTCGACCAACTGGGCGTCCCTCCGTTTTTCGCCACACGTTTCTGGAAACGCGATCCGCTCAATCGCACCATCACCGCCCACGCAAGCGGAGCGGCAGAGGAGAGCGTCACCTGCCACTTGTCCTGGAACGCGGCTGCGATCGAGCTGGAAAATAATTTTATGACGCGCTACTTCGCCCAAATAGGCGCGATAGCTCATCCTTTTTTCGTGTACCCGAATTTTTCGAAAGCCCATTTCGCTAATGAGCTTGGCCCCGCGACGCCGATCGAAATTGAAAACCGTCACCGGCTCTTTGGTCACATCGCTCAACCTTTTTACAGCGACAAGGGCAGCGAGATGATTCCGCGAAGGCACTGCGAACTCACGTGTTCCAACAAAAATTCCCGAACGATTTTCCATTGCCCAATTCCAGTTCTCGTCCTCGACGGGATAGGGCGTTGGGACAAACTCGATTCCATTATCGCGAAATAAGCGAAAGAAGTCGGCAGCTTCCGGTGTGCTGGCGATGCCACCATTCGCTTCGCGTAGGATCTTGAGGAAGCGAGCGAATCGCGCCGGATCGCTCAGCTGGTGTGCAATTTGATGTGCGCCGGTTTCTTTCAACGCCACCACAGTTTTGCGTTTCAATTTCTTCAATTCCGCGAGCGCGCGTTCGCTTGCGCGAAAATCGCCGCGCAAGAGCAGCAGGACCGGCCATTCAGTCGCGATCGCGCGTTTCGTCTCACGAAAAACTGCACCGTGCGTGCACGCCGCATGGGCATGAAAATTCACCGGCGCATGCTCGTTGGCCGTCGCGCTCCGGTTCTCAGCAAAATATTGCTCGTGATCGCGACCGCCCGGATTCAACACCGCCAGCCGAAAATTTTCCGCGTCCTCTGACGCCATTCTAATTGCTTTCGTCTTCGTCTACCGGCTTTGCCCGGCGGACTTCCGGCTCAGAAGCTTGTGGGGTTGGTCGCGCTATCGGAATGGCGCGGCGGACTTCGACGGGGGAGCCGGATGGCTTCATCACCTTTGTTACCGTGTCTGTCGGTAACGGTGCAGGACTCGGCGCGCTCGCTTCCCCTTCCGCGGGTTGCACCGGTATCGCTTTCAAAACCGGTTTTGTTGGATCGGGCATTTCTTCTGACGTCACCGCTTTTTCGGCTTCGGGCGAGGGCGAAGACGCGGGTTTCGGATAAACCGTCGCGTGCACGGAATTATATGGGTCGCGCGTGGCCAGGAGCGTCGGCCCTTTCGGCGTGATCGGCGTCACCGCGTTGGTGTCAACCGCGAGGGCCGCCCGCGGAAATTCCGACGGCGGCAGATCGCGCGTGAGCGAAGCGTGCAGTTCTCCGTGAACATTGCATGGCTCGGTTGGTTTTTGGTCGGACGTCGCGAGCTCGAGATAGGTTGTTTTCTCTTCGGTCTCGCCCTCACTCGTTTTGATTTTTTCAACGCATTTGTCGGTCGCAAGCAAACCGGATTTCGCGCAAATGCTCACTCGCTCCAGACCACGCGGCTGCGAAATCTCCTTCGGCGGATAATGCTCGGTCGAGGCGTTCATTACATCGACCCATACCGGCAATGCGATGTCGTGCCCGAAGGCGCCGCGAAAAATTCTCTGCGGCTTGTCGAACCCAGCCCAGACTGCACAGGTGATCGCGCTATCGTATCCTGCGAAAAGCACGTCGGTAAAATCGTAAGCGGTCCCGGTTTTTCCGGCTGCTTCCATTTTCTTCAAACCGAAGTTCGGGCGCGCGGCATTACCGGTCCCTTTGTCGAGCGCGTCAACCAGACACGAGTGCACTTCGTAGGCGATCTCAGGTTTAATTACGTTCTGCTTGCCGTAATCGTGTTGCGCGTGCCAAACCGTCCCGTCCTTTTCTTCGATCCGTTCCAGAACATGCGGCAGTTTCGGTCGCCAACCGCCGTTCGGGAAAATGGTGTAGGCCAGTGCCAGTTCCGCCAAAGTAACTTCACTGCTCCCAAGAAATGTCGCCGGATAAGGGCGCAGCGGCGATTTCATTCCGGCGTTACGACAAAGCTGGATCACATTGTCGACTCCGGGATTCATCCCGAGGCGCACTGTCGCACCATTTTTCGATTTCGAGAGTGCCTCGCGTGCGGTGATTGGCCCCTCGTAGCGGTTCTCCGCACTCTCAGGTCCCCATTCACCGAGAATTCCAGTCGTCCCGCCGATCATGACAGCGCGATTATCGAGCGCGGAATCCTCCACCACTGAGCCAGGGAACATTCCGTTCTCAAAGGCGGCTGCGAAAACAAACGGTGTCATCGCTGTCCCAGCCGGACGCCGGGCCTGCAACGCGCGATCGTATTGGTTATGCTCGAAATCACGGCCGCCCACCAGCGCAAGCATGCCGCCGGTCGCGTTATCCAGCACGATCACTGCGCCCTGCAAATAGTCGGGGACCGCTGGCGGGCTGCTTCCCGGGCGCGCCTTGCGGAACGTCGCGGTGTATTCCGCATAGGTCGGATGCCCATAGTCAGGATGCTTTTCCGCACGATCGAGGTGTGACCGCAACGAGTCCTCGGCCGCTTTTTGCAGATCGGAATCGATTGTGGTGTAAATGCGAAAACCTTCGTTCATCGCGCGGTCCCATCCCACCGCCTCGATCACCTTCTGGCGGATGTAATCGACGGCGTATGTTTGTCCCTGAGCATTCTGCCGGTTACCGATAAGGACGTCTTCCGATTGCGCGGCGGCGCAACGCTGGCGATCGACGAAACCGAGATCGCGCATCCGACCCAGGACGACGTTGCGCGATTCACGCGCCGCCGCCCGGTCCGCCCAGGGCGAAAGCCGATTCGGACTTCTGATGATGCCGGCCAGAGTCGCGCATTCCACCAGCGACATCTCGCGCGCCGGTTTATCGAAATAACCGCGCGCGGCTGCTTCGGCCCCGTAGAGTCCGCCGCCGAAGTAGATTCGGTTCAGATACAGCTCCATGATTTTTTGTTTGTCGAAATGCTGCTCGATTCGTTCAGCGACGAAGATTTCAAGAAGTTTTCGCCGATACGTTCTCTCTTTGAGAGCGAAACTGTTGCGCGCCAGTTGCTGGGTGATTGTGCTAGCGCCCTGGCGGACGTGGCCGGCGAGAAAATTTGCCAGAGCCGCGCGCACGATGCCAAAGAGATCGTAGCCGCTGTGCTGATAAAATTTGGTGTCTTCCATTGCGACCACGGCGTTCACCAGGTCGCGCGGCAATTGATCATAGGGGATGGTCTCGCGGTTTTCGACATAGATTTGGCCAAAAATTTTTCCGTTTCGATCCAGAATCACACTGGCCGATTCCATCTGTTCTAGCTTGCTCAGATCGTAGGTCGCGGCTTCCGCCTTCAATTCCGACGAGACAATTCCGAAATAGATGGCGCCGAAAATTATTACGAGCAGCACAATCAGCGCGGGCAGGTAAAATTGGGGCCGGGCGTACCAGGGCCGCCGGTAGCGGTGTGGAAGAGTTGGCATCAAAAACGAAACAGGCATGCGGGGACGTAAAAAAGAGAAATAGACTTGGAGGGAAAGCTTAGGCGCAATTCGCCCGAAAATCCAAAGGCCAAAGAACCGTGGCAAACTCCGAACTAATCCAGATTATCCGTGCTGAGATTGGCGCGAACGGCCCGATCTCCTTCGCGCGCTTTATGGAGCTGACGCTCTATCACCCGAAGTACGGGTATTATGCCAGCGGAC
>Ga0209376_1001196_pt1 | contig 26758 bp, 20 predicted proteins | sample GraSoiAngelo_134_FD_185891 | JGI IMG/M metagenome (GOLD analysis project Ga0209376, IMG submission 185891) | Grasslands soil microbial communities from the Angelo Coastal Reserve, California, USA - 14_0929_05_30cm (SPAdes) (version 2) | ecosystem: Environmental > Terrestrial > Soil > Grasslands ... | reverse complement strand
CCCAGTGGGGCCCGCCGCAGAACGCAGAGGCCTTCGCACAAGCGTGCCTGACCATCTCGCAGATGCGAACGTGATGCTCCTTCCACTCGTAGGACGCATAGCCGAGAGGATCCCCGAGCATACCATGCTTCGAATCTACGATTACCCCAGTTTCGCGCGATTTCTGCGCAGTGTAGCAAACCGCTTCGTGCCGGACGGATTGACTGAGGTCCGGGTTGCCGGAGGCGAGCTGGCGGGAACCCGTCTGTTCCTCGATCTTCGACGGGAGAAGAACCTGTGGCTGGGCACCTTCGAGCCTTGGGTGCAGGAGGCAATAACCACAAACCTGAGACCCGGTGAAGGAGCGTGGGACGTCGGAGCCTTCATCGGGTACCACACAATCCTCATGCAGCGTGCGGCTGGAGTAGGCTGTGTGGCCGCATTTGAGCCGAACCCCATGAACCGGGTCCGTCTCGAAAGGAATCTTGCTTCCAACGCCGCCACCGATGTGCGGGTGGTGCCAATGGCCGCTGGAAAGTCGCGAGGATACAGCAGGATGTGGCACGATTCAGTGCTCGGATCGGGGTCGCACCTTGGACCGGGGGGAGAAGTAGAGTGCGAAACTATTCCGTTGGATGCTCTCCTCCCGGAGCTACCTGTGCCGCGACTCGTTAAGATCGACGTCGAGGGAGCCGAGACCGACGTCCTTGCGGGAGCGTATCGCCTCGTGCATGAGGTACGTCCTGTATGGATTGTTGAAGTCCATGGAGCAGATGGATGGATCGCGATTGATGGTTTGCGATCCGCAGGTTACCGTGTGCGGCGATTCGGGAAGGGCATGGACGTGAAGACGAATCTGCCCGTAGGCGGGCCCGCGCACGTTATCGCTAGCCCGTGAACGTGTTTTTGAGATCCCCATCTAGACTTTCCAAAATGAAAATTCTCATCTACACTCACGCGTTTGCGCCCAGAGTGGGTGGTGTCGAAACTCATACGATGCTCCTGGCCCAGGGGCTAGCGAAGTCGCTGAAGCAATGGGGTAAGGAAAACGTAACAGTGGTTACCTCAGCACCCGCCGACGGATTCGATGATCCGGGGCTACCGTTTCGACTAGTACGACGGCCAAATTTGGCAACAATTTGGCACCTCGTGGGCTCCACTGATCTGATACATCTAGCCGGTCCTGCCCTCTTACCTTTGATTCTAGGATTACTGCGGCGCAAGCCCGTTGTGGTGGAACACCACGGCTTTCAGGCAGTCTGCCCGAACGGACAATTGTTCTATGAACCTCTTCAAGTCCAATGCCCTGGCCATTTCATGGCGGGGCGCCATCGTGAGTGCTTTCATTGTAATGCAAGCCGCGGGAGAGCAAGCAGTTTCAAATTGTGGTTGCTCACGTTTCTGCGTAGATGGCTGTGCTATCGGGTATCTGCAAATATTGCTCCCACGTCTTGGCTCGCGGGTCTGCTGCAGCTCCCAAACACGAGCGTTATCCATCATGGTCTTGCCGGCAATGGCGAAGAGAAATCCTATCTGAACCATGTTCGCGAGCCGGTGACATTCGCTTTCATAGGTCGTCTAGTCAGCACGAAAGGGGTTCACGTTCTGCTACAGGCTTCTAGCCACTTGAAGGCGATGAATTTGCCGTTTCATTTGAAAGTCATTGGCGACGGGCCAGAACGCCGGGCCTTGGAAGAGCAGACAAGATTCCTAAATCTCACCGACCGAGTGGATTTTCTGGGATATTTGCCTGTAGCTGATCTGAAACGGGCTCTCGCCGATGTCGTGGCCATAGTTGCACCGTCGTTATCCGGAGAAGTCTTTGGGCTCGCGCTCCTGGAGCAGATGAAAGAGGGGCGCATTCTTATCGTTTCAAACATCGCTCCTTTTGATGAAGTAATAGGGAATGCCGGAATGAAGTTTTCTCCTGGAGATAGCAGCGCGCTCGCCCAACGTATGATGCAGGTGGTAGCCAACCCGTCTCTCATTAAGACGCTTGGAGTGAGAGCCCGCATGAGAGCGACAGAAACATTCGGGTTGGAGGAAATGACGCAAGGGCATCTTGCTCTTTATCATGCGAGGGTTGAGAAAGTGCACAATTGCGTACATTAAGCGGGGATCTCATCTGATTACACAAGCACGCCCATCGAGCAACTCCGCTTCGATACTCGGCGTTTGGATTTCGGCCCTGGGTCTGGCAATTCTTGGCGTCTTGGTGATAACGGGCTCTCTTAAGGGCCTGCCTCCGGTCGCTTTGTTTGTGACTCCTATCGCCGCGCTCGGGATGGTCGTACTGGCGAACTGGCGGACAGGAACTTACTTCTTCCTGACATGGCTTGTGGTCGAGGACCTGCCGCGCAAGTTTCTGGGCAATGACATGCGCCTGTATTTCGCCAAGGACGTGTTGGCGGCCATCCTGTACCTCGCCTTCCTTGCCGGTCTAGTCCGCGGAAGGGTCCCCCGCCTGAAAGCCCGGTTTCTGGGACCGCTTCTCTTGTTTATCGCCTGGGGCGTGCTGCAGGCGTTCAACCCGGAGTCGCCTAGTCCCGTTTACGGCCTACTGGGCCTACGCATGTATTTCTTCTACATTCCGTTGCTGTTTGTAGGATATGCTCTGCTCCGCGACGAGCGCGACTTGCGCCGCTTCCTTGTCTTCAACCTTGTGGTAGCGGTTGTCATCGCAGGCCTGGGAGTTGTGCAGGGAATCGTTGGACTAGATTTTCTCAATCCGGCAGAGCTCGCGCCTGAACTCACACTGGCGCACTACGAACGGCAGGCCCCGATATCGGGGACGTTGGTTCCGCGGTCCACGTCAGTCTTTGTCAGTGACGCTCGGTTCGCCTGGTATTTGCTGCTGATGTTACTGCTGGGGATTGGAACTGTGGCCTACCTGCTCGCTCGACGCCAGGGGACGCGGGTGGCTGTGGCTTCCGTAGGCATCATCGCCGCGGCCATCGTCTTGAGCGGATCGCGGGGCACGTTTATGTACGCGGTAGGGAGTACCGGCGTCCTTGCCGGCGCCTTCTTGCATATCGTTGGTCCTCGGCTACGCAAACGTGTGGGTCGTGTCGTAACTCTGGGGGTGACAGCAGTTGGGCTCGCTGTTGTTGCCTTGTTGGCCTTCTACCCAGAGGCGCTAGGAGCACGGTGGTCCTGGTACTATGAAACGATCGCGCCATGGAGCTCGGAGTCGGAACTGGCCTGGCGCATCTGGGGCTACCCCGTGGCCAACTTCCTCGGTGCGTTCTCATTTCCGGGGTGGCCGTCGGGCTACGGCATTGGGACTTCCTCTTTAGGAGTCCAATACGTCACCGGGCTCCTGGGCCTGCCTGATCCAGGAATTGCCGTGGAGAGCGGATATGGCACGCTCATCCTCGAGCTCGGGATCATAGGGCCCTTGCTGTGGCTGCTGTGGACAGGCGCCCTGGTACGAGAAGGCTGGAGGATGGTCCGGCGACTGCGCGGTACACCTTTCTTCCCTGTGGGTTTTGCAATCCTGTGGTTCGCGTTTCTCCTGCTCTTCCCGTTTACCTTCGGCGGCATGCAACCCTATCAGAATTTCGTTTTCAACGCATACCTGTGGCTGTTGACTGGAATCCTATTCCGGTTGCCATCACTGCCAGTGATCGCCGGGAGTCGATAGTGCGGCGCCTCAAGGTGTGGGTTGCCACACCTGAACTTCACCGGCGCGGAGGCACGGAGCGATGTCTGGCAGAGCAGATGGAGCGGTGGCGGGAGCGGTTTGACCTCCGACTGTATACGATGCGGGTCCAGGACGTAGATCTTCGAGGTACCGTGGTGCGCCGGATCCCAAGATTGCCTGGGCCCCATCTGTTTCGGTACGTCTGGTGGTTCGTGGCCAACACTCTGGTGCGTGCGTGGGATGCCGGACGGCTAGGGCGACCGGATGTCGTGCACTCCACCGGCATCAACTCTGCGGACGCCTCGGTGATGAGCGTCCATATTGTGTTTGCGAAGTATTGGCGCCGCGTGCGCTCCCGTATCATGAGAGACTTTCTCACGCCGCATCTTACGTTACGAACCATGCACCGTGTGGTGTTCTGGAGTCTAATCAGAGCGCTGGAGCGGTTCATCTACGGAGGGCCGGCTAGCATCTGGGCGATTTCACGTGAGGATGCTAGTGAACTGGAGGCGCGTTTTGGTCGGCCGGAGGGATCAGTGCGGACGCTTCCTCACGGCGTGGACGGTCGCCGTTTCTCCCCTGAGGCCAGGTTGCGGACGCGGCCTACAGCGCGCGAAACGCTTGGCGTCAGTCAGCGGCGCGTAATGCTTCTTGTAGGAAATGACGCCCACAAAAAGGGAGTGAACACGGCTGTCCGGGTGCTTACCTTGTTGCCCGGCGATGTCGTATTGGCAGTCGGAGGGCGGGTAGACGCGGAACTGGTCCGCGCATGGGCTCGGAGTGAGGGCGTGGAGAGTCGCGTATTGCTTTGGCCTCACACGCCCGACGTGCTCAACTACTATGCCGCGGCAGAAATGTTCGTTGCACCGTCGCGCGAGGACGCTTTTCACCAGCCGGCGCTGGAGGCACTAGCCTGTGGCCTGCCGGCAGTTGTGAGCGCGTCCGCTGGAGCGTCTGAACTTCTGGAAGACGGTCGCCACGCACTCATCCTGCACGATCCCGAAGATGCTGTTGAATGCGCTCGACTCGTGCAACGAATCTTGGGCGATCCGGCTCTCGCGGAGCATCTGGCTCACGAAGGCCGTGCACTTGCCGAGGGTTGCTCGTGGGATAGTAACGCGGAGCGGGCTGCGGACCTCATCGAACGAGAAGCTACCACCCCGCGGGTTCTTGTGCTGGCGCCCCACCTGTGGGGGACAGGCGGGATCGAACGTGCTGCCAGGACTCTCGTAAGCGCGCTGGGTGACCTCTACGGCCCGGAGCGTGTGGGAGTCCTGTCTGTCTGGGGAGGGAGCGGATCTTTGCCATGCCGGACGCTTTGGCGAGGTCCGGAAGGTGAGGGAGCCGTACCTGTGAGCGTATGGACCAAGGTGCGCTTCACGGCTGCCGCGCTTGCCGCTGCGCGGCGGTGGCGACACCGGCTGGTGATTGTGGCGTGTCACCCGCATCTTTCGCCTGTTGCCAGGGTCTGCTCTCTAATTTCGGGAGCTCCATACCTCGTGTGGTGTCACGGGGAAGAGGTCTGGCGGCGGCAGCGCGCTCTGGTTCGATCCGCGCTGCGTTCGGCCGATGCAGTGATGGCGCCCAGCTCTTTTACCGCCTCAATGGCGCAGCGGACCGCGGGGCTACAGGCAAAACGGCCTGTTGTTATACCTCACCCGCTGCCACCCGAAATCACTTTCCCGCAGGTGCAAGGTCAGCAGGGTCAGACCAAGGTGCTTTCCGTGGCGCGGCTCGTGGCGGAGCACAGATATAAGGGAGTCGACACCCTGATCGCTTCCTGGCCGCGTGTACTGCAATCCGTCCCCGAAGCTGAGCTGCTGATCGTGGGGGATGGATCTGATCGTGCTCGCCTTGAGGCCGACGCGGCGCGGCTTGAGTTGAACGGGCAGGTGCGGTTTGCAGGGAAGCTCGACGATTCGGCGCTTTCCAAGGCCTACGCCGAGGCTGCTGTGTTCGCGCTCCCTGTACGCACTACGGTGGGCAACGGGTCCGGTGGAGAAGGCTTCGGTCTTGTCTTCCTGGAGGCAGCAGCCGCGGGGCTGCCCGTCGTGGCAGGTGACGGTGGAGCAATCCCAGAGGTTGTCCGCGATGGTGAGACAGGTTTCCTGATAGATCCAGCGGCGCCAGATGCAGTGGCCGATGCAATTGTCAGGCTGCTCCGCGATCCGGCGCTTGCTCAAAAGATGGGAGAGGCCGCAAGGCGCCGAGCATTCGAGGAGTTCTCCTATGATGCATTTCGAACCAGGATTGGTGACCTGATCGAGAAGGTCAGACAGGATTTGTGAGCCCGCTTCGCATCCTCAAAGTCACACAAGTCTATCCACCATTTTATGAAGCCAACGGTCAGGCTCTGACGGTTCAGGCTATTGCCCGCCGTCTTGCGCGGCGCGGGTATCGAGTAACGGTGCTGACCGCGTCGAGAGACCAACGTCCCGAGCCGCAAGTGGATGATATCGAAGTCGTGTGCGTGCGATCGATCGGGATGTACCGGGCGATCACTCTGAGCCCCGGCGTGGTGCCCTTCTGTCTGCGGCGCTTGGGAGAATTCGACATCGTTCACATATACGGCGTTTATGACCTTCTTGGGCCGATTGTGGCCGCCATGTGCCGCCGACGGAACATCCCCTACATTCTGGAGCCTCTTGGAATGTTCCGTCCGATTGTTCGCAGTCTCTTCAAGAAGAGGATCTATCATAGGCTGATTGGCCGTCGCTTCTTCGCTGGAGCGAGCCGTGTTATCGCGACCTCCGATCAGGAGCGGCGTGATCTAGTCGATGGCGGAATCGCCCCCGAAAGAATCGCCGTGCGACGGAATGGGTTTGACCCGGGGGAGTTTGAACCGCTGCCCCCGCGGGGAGGCTTCCGCTCCGAGATCGGGATCGGACGCCAAACGCCCCTCGTCGTGTTCCTAGGCCGGCTCTCACGGAAGAAAGGCCTGCCGCTCCTCATCAAGGCGCTGGCGGGATTGCCTCCAGATGTCCGGCTGGCGATCGTGGGCCCAGACGACCATGACGGCGCCCTTCAAGATGTAGAGCGCCTCAAGCGAGAGTTCCAGCTCAACGGCCGCGCGATCGTGACAGGGCCCCGCTATGGGGCTGAGAAAGTCCAGGCGCTGGTCGACGCTGATGTTTTCGTCCTGCCGTCCCTCAACGAGAACTTCGGGAACACGGTCGCAGAGGCCATCGCTTGCGGTACGCCCGTCGTCGTTTCCGACCAGTGTGGTATTGCGCCCCTTGTTCGCGACAGGGTCGGGTTGGTCGTTCCTTACGACGCGGATGCTCTCCAGAATGCGCTTGCGCGCCTGTTGAGAGATGAGGGACTGCGTGAAACGTTCCGGGCCAACGCCCAGGGCGTCAGCCGGGAACTGTCCTGGGATCAGCCCATCGCGGAGCAGGAGAGGCTCTACGAAGAACTTGTCGTGAAAGCATGAACATCCTCGGCATCAACGCCTACCATGGGAACGCCTCTGCCGCCATCGTCTGCGACGGTCAACTCGTGGCCGCGGCCGAGGAGGAGCGCTTCAATCGCGTCAAGTATGCCGCGGGCTTTCCGGCCAACGCGATACGTTACTGCCTTCGGGAGGCAGGCGTTACGATTTCCGAAGTCGACCATATCGCCGTTCCTCGAAATCCCTGGGCGCGGCTGGGCACAAAGGCGCTCTATGCCATTCGCCTGCCGCGCTTCGCGCTGGGCCGTTCCAGGGCGATGGCTCGTTTCGCCTGGATCCTCGACGAACTGGCTGAGGCCTGCGATCTGGACCCCTCCCGCATTCGCGCGAATGTGCACCGCGTAGAGCACCACCGGGCGCATCTGGCCAGCACGTTCTTTGTCTCGCCCTTCGAGCAGGCCGCGGTGCTCTCGGCCGATGGGTTGGGCGACTTCGCCAGCACCATGTGGGCCACGGGGCGAGGAAACCGGATCGCGGTTCACGGCGCCGTGGTCTTCCCTCACTCGTTAGGGCTTTACTATACAGCGCTCACCCAGTTTCTCGGCTTCTGGAAGTATGGAGACGAGTACAAGGTAATGGGGCTGGCGGCCTATGGCGAGCCTGCCCATCTCAATGAGTTCCGCCGCATCGTCCGCTCAGCCAACGGAACCCCATTCTCTCTCGGGCTCGGCTATTTCATCCACCACCGGAACGGACCCGAGATGACATGGCGAGAGTCGGACCGGACGCCCACGCTTGGTCGGCTCTTTTCTTCCTATATAGAAGAGCGGCTGGGTGCGGCACGGCAGGCCGGCGCCCCCATCGAGCAGCGGCATCAGGATATCGCCGCGACGCTCCAGGCGCGGCTTGAGGAGGTGCTGTTCGACCTGTTGAACGCCCTGCATTCGCGTACGGGCCAGAAAGCGCTGTGTCTTGCGGGCGGAGTGGCCTTCAACTGCGTCGCCAATGGCAAGATCCTCGACGTGACCCCCTTCGAACGGGTTTATGTTCAGCCGGCCGCAGGCGACGCAGGGCTGGCGGTAGGCGCCGCATTCTATGTCTACCATCAGGTCCTCGGCTTCCCACGGTCATTCGTGATGGACCATGCCTACTGGGGCCCCGGTTTCTCCAGAGCAGCCATCAAGCAGGTCCTCGAGCAAAGAGGTCTGCGCTACCGTGAACTCCCAGAAGAGCAGTTGTGCCGCGAGACAGCACAGCACATTGCTGACGGAAAGGTGGTCGGCTGGTTCCAGGGGAGGATGGAGTGGGGGCCGCGGGCGTTGGGCAACCGCAGTATCGTCGTGGACCCGCGCCGGCCCGAGATGAAGGACACTCTCAACAGCCGGATCAAACACCGCGAGCCGTTCCGGCCGTTCGCGCCTTCGATCCTTGAGGAAGCGACGGCGGAGTACTTCGAAAAATCCCATCCTTCGCCATTCATGATCATGGCCTACCCGGTGCGTCCGGACAAACGGTCGGCCATCCCGGCGCCGACTCATGTAGACGGTACGGGTCGGTTGCAGACAGTCAGTCCACAGACAAACCCTCGTTACTGGCGCCTGATCAAGGAGTTTGAAAACGTCACCGGGGTGTCCGCAGTACTAAATACTTCTTTCAACGAAAATGAGCCAATCGTCTGTGCGCCTAACGAGGCGATCGACTGCTTCCTGCGGACGAAGATGGATGTACTCGCAATAGGGGACTACCTGGTAGTGAAGGAGAGCTAGACAGACGATCCCCCCTCACCCGCACCCTCTCTCCCCATAGGGGGAGAGGGAAAAATGGACCGCCTTCATCTCCTGCTGATAAACCAATACTTTCCGCCCGACACTGCCGCTACTGCAAAGATGGCGGCGCTTGTGGCGGGTGCCCTCGCAAGGGAGCATCGGGTCACAGTGCTGTGCGGACGGCCGTCATACGACCCGACTGAACGTCACCCCTACTACTTGGGCCACCGCGAGGTACGAGACAATCTTGTCGTTGAACGTGTTGGCTCCGCGACGTTGTCGAGGCACCGGATGCGCGGGCGCCTGGGCAACTACTTGTCCTACTTCGCGCTGGCCGTTCCACGGGCTTTGGCCTTTCGCGCTGACGCCGTGGTCGCCATGACCGACCCGCCGGGGGTAGGGATCGCGGCCGCCTTCGTGGCTGCGCTCAAGCGCGTGCCGTTCATCTACAATATCCGCGACCTTCACCCTGACATGGCCGTGCAGGGGGGACTGATCCGCGGCGGCCTGGTGACGGCTGTGTGGGAGCGCCTCCACAGGTGGGCGCTGCGCCGGGCCGACCGGGTGATCGTGCTTGGGGACGACATGCGCGAGCGCATCATCGCCAAAGGCGTGCAGCCCGCTCGAGTCGCCGTGGTGCGCGATGGCGCAGCCATTCCGGATGTCCAGCCGGCCCGCGACCATCCGGTGGTGCAAGAAATCCGATCCGGCTTTCGCTTTGTGGTGCTCCACGCCGGGAATTTGGGATTCTATGGCGCGTGGGATACGCTTTTGAAGGCCGCAGATTTCCTCAACGGCAGGCCCGTTGGAATGATCTTCGTGGGCGGCGGCGCCGCCGAAGGCCGCCTGCGTCATCTGGCCGGTTCTAACTCCAAGGTGCGTTTTCTTCCCTTCAGGCCCGCATCTGAAGTACCCTACGTGATGACGGCGGGTGACCTCCATGTCGTTACTGTCCGTCGCGGCCTCGAGGGTGTAGTGGTCCCGAGCAAACTGTATGGGATCCTCGCAGCCGGCCGCCCCGTGCTAGCCGTTGCTCCTGAAACATCCGACGTGGCACGGATCGTTCGCCGGTACGACTGCGGTTTTGTCGCGGATCCCGATGATCCTCAGGCGGTCGCTGCTGTCATTCATGAGGCTATGGCGTCCCCCGAGCGCCTCACCGCCATGGGCGCCCGGGGTAGGGCGGCCGCGCGCGGATTTGAGCAGAGTGTCCAGTTGCAACGCTATGTGGGGGTGGTGGAGGAAGCGATGATGGAGACGCAACAGACCCCTCACCCTCACCCTCTCCCCAGGGGAGAGGGTGATCTAAATTGGAGATGACAGGATGACGACGCGTGTTCTCGTGACAGGAGCCGGAGGTTTCATCGGACACCACCTGGTGCGGTATCTGCTGGAGCACGGACACTGGGTGCGCGCGGTAGACGCCCACCCGCCGGAGTACGACTCGAGCCCCGCGCATGAGTTCAATGCGCTGGACCTCCGGCGCTGGGATGAATGCCTGGTCGCGGCGCTTGGAGTAGACGAGATCTACCATCTGGCGGCTGACATGGGGGGTATCGGCTACATCACGGCCTATCACGCTGAGGTCGCCCGCAACAACGTCTTGATCAACGCCCATATGCTGGAGGCGGCGCGCCTCAATGGCGTGCAGCGATTCTTCTTCGCCAGTTCTGCCTGCGTCTACCCGCATTACCGCCAGGATACGCCCGACGTGACACCACTACGCGAGGATGACGCTTACCCTGCGGAACCCGAGGAGGGCTACGGTTGGGAGAAGCTTTTTGCCGAGAAACTGTGCCGCTACTACCGCGAGGATTTTGGATTGGACACGCGGGTGGCACGCTTCCACAACGTCTATGGTCCGCTGGGGACCTACGACGGCGGCCGGGAGAAATCGCCGGCGGCAATCTGCCGCAAGGTTGCGCTGGCTGCGGACGGGGATGAGATCGAGGTGTGGGGCGATGGAAGACAGACACGTTCTTATATGTACGTAGATGATTGTGTTGAAGGCATCTATCGGCTGACACAGTCTGAGTACTCATCCCCGCTCAATCTGGGAACCGACCGGCTGGTCACCATCGACGACCTCGTGGACATCGTCTGCGGCATTGCCGGCAAGCGGCTCGTCAAGCGGCACAACACCAGCAAACCCCAGGGAGTCCGGGGCCGGAACAGCGATAATACGAAGCTTCGTGAGGTCCTCGGCTGGGAGCCTCGCGTTCCGCTAGAGGAAGGCCTGAAACGAACCTACCTATGGATCGAGAGTGAGCTGGGGAAAGCGGGGCGAATTCCGGAGATCGCCACGCCCCTGTGGGGCTCGCGATGACGAGAAGTTTGTCATTGCGAGGCACGAAGTGCCGAAGCAATCTCCGGACCCGGCGCTAGATTGCTTCGCTCCGCTCGCAATGACAAGTGAGTGTGTGCGGGCTTCGCCCCTTCGGGGCTCGCAATGACTGGATGGTTCGGGTACTCGCGATGACAAGCTGATGAAAGCACTCATCACCGGCGGGGCAGGGTTCATTGGATCGCATCTGGCCGAGGCGCTGCTAGCCTGCGAGCGGGAGGTCGTGGCCCTGGACGACCTCTCCACGGGGAGCCTGCAAAACATTCTTCATCTCATGCGACGGCCCGGGTTTGAGTTCGCGCTGGGTTCGATTATGGATGAAGAGGCGGTCGATCGGGCTGTGGCGGCCTGCGATGTTGTTTTCCACCTCGGCGCAGCAGTGGGTGTGCGGCTGGTCTTTGAGCAACCCGTGCGTACGATTGAGACAAACGTCAAAGGGACTCAGCACATTCTGGACGCGTGCCTGCGGCACGGACGGAAAGCGCTGATCGCGTCCACGTCCGAGGTGTACGGCAAGGATGTGCACAACGGCACCGGCCGGTTTCGGGAAGATGACGACATCACCATCGGGCCCTCGATCAGATGGTGCTATGCGACCTCGAAGGCGCTGGACGAGTTCCTCGCCCGCGCGTGCTGGAGCGATAAGGGCCTGCCTGTGGTCATCGCGAGGTTCTTCAATACAGTCGGCCCCCGCCAGTCGCCGGCCTATGGAATGGTGATGCCCCGGTTTGTTGAGCAGGCGCTGCAGAATAAGCCGCTGACGGTCTACGGCGACGGTTCACAGGTTCGCAGTTTTACATGGGTCGGAGACGCTGTAGAAGCGATCATTCGTCTGATGGAGACGCGTGCCGCAGAGGGTGACGTGTTCAACGTAGGATCGGAGGAGGCCATCACCATCGGCAACCTGGCAGAACGGGTGCGCCGGATGACGGGATCCTCGTCCGAAACCGTGTTCGTGCCGTATGAGGAAGCGTATGGGCCGGGGTTTGAGGACATCAAGTATCGCGTTCCGGACATCAACAAACTCCGAAAGTTGACAGGCTACGCGCCGACGCTTTCGATCGATGAGATCCTTGAGCGTGTGATTGAGTACACGCGCCCCCGTCTGTCATCGCGAGCCCCGCAGGGGCGTGGCGATCTGTCCGTTACGCCGTCATCGCGAGCGTAGCGAAGCGATCTCCTCTAAGGTGGAGATTGCCACGGGGCTTCGCCCCTCGCAACGGGCGAGATTGCTTCGTCGCTTCGCTCCTCGCAATGACGAACCTCTGTCATCGCGAGCCCCGCAGGGCCGTGGGGATATCTCGTCACAGGAGATTGCTTCGTCGCTCCGCTCCTCGCAATGACGAACCTCTGTCATCGCGAGCCCCGCAGGGCCGTGGGGATATCTCGTCACAGGAGATTGCTTCGTCGCTTCGCTCCTCGCAATGACGAACCTCTGTCATCGCGAGCCCCGAAGGGGCGTGGCGATCTCCTTGGCCCATTGACATGGTCATCGATTCTGTAGCCCGAGATCTCGAAGGCAAGATTGCGGCGGGGACCGCGACCGTGGCGGTCATGGGCCTTGGATACGTGGGGCTGCCGCTGGCATTGAATCTGGTCCGCGGCGGCTACTCCGTGATCGGCCTCGACATTGACCGCGAGAAGGTGAAGGCGCTGCAGGCCGGTCGCAGCTACCTCCGGGATGTCCCGGCAGGCGAACTGCAGGCGAGCCTGGCCACAGACCGGCTGGCGGCGACGTCGGACCCGTCGGCGCTCGCTGAGGCAGATGCTGTCTTCATCTGCGTGCCCACGCCGTTTACGGTCCAAAAGGAACCAGACACGACCTACATCGCTCGCGCTGCAGAGGACATTGCGGCCCACGGGCGGGAGGGACAACTGGTCATCCTGAGGAGCACGAGCTACCCCGGGACGACGCAGGAGGTCGTGCAGCCGATCCTCGAGCGCAGGGGCCGGCGGGTTGGAATTGACATCTTCCTGGCCTTCGCTCCTGAAAGGATCGATCCGGGCAACGCTCCCCTTCCGGCCGACCAGATTCCGGTCGTCGTCGGCGGCTGCGAGGCCGACAGCACCCGCCTGGCCATGCTGTTGTTCAGCCGGCTCACACGCCGCGTGGTTCCGGTGTCGTCCCCCGCTGCCGCCGAGATGACCAAACTCCTGGAAAACGTTTTCCGGAACGTCAACATCGCGCTGGTCAACCAGGTCACGCAACTGTGTGACCGCATGGGGCTCGATGTCTGGGAAGTGATCGATGCCGCGGAGACCAAGCCATACGGCTTCATGTCCTTCAAACCGGGTCTGGTGGGCGGCCATTGCATCCCAGTGGATCCTTACTACCTGTCTTGGAAGGCCCGCGAGTTCGACTTCCACATGGACTTCATCGAACTCGCGGCCCGTGTCAATGACGCGATGCCATATTACGTCGTTAACAAGCTCATGACGACGCTGCACGACAACGGCGGCAGCAACGGGCACGAACGCGTCGCGGTGCTGGGCGTCGCGTTCAAGAAGGATGTCGATGACGCGCGTCACTCGCCGGCCATAAAGGTCATCGAGCTGCTTAGGAAACGGAAGATTGAAGTCGCTTACCATGATCCCTACATTCCCACGCTGCAGGTGAACGGCGATCTGTTCGACAGCGAGGCGCTGACGGATGAGCTACTGCAGACGGCAGACTGCGTCCTCATCCTGGCGGATCACTCGTGCTTCGACTACGAGTTGATTGTGCGGAAGGCCAGGATGGTGTTTGACGCGCGGAATGCGACGCGGAACGTGACGATGGGTAGGGAGAAGATAGTCAGACTGTAACCCCTCACCCTCACCCTCTCCCCATGGGAGAGGGGAACTTCTTGGAATGAGTTACTTGTTGCTATTCATAGTCTCATTCCTTTTGTCGTGGGCGCTGGCGTGGGCGATGCGTTTTGTCGCGCCGAGGGTTGGCCTCATAGACCTTCCGCGTGCGGATCGGTGGCACCGCAGGCGGGTTCCGCGCGCGGGAGGCGTGGCGATATATCTGGCGTTCATGATTCCGTTGCTCCTCAGAGGACCTAACCTCCCTCAGCTGGCGCCGCTGATTGCGGGTGGCACGGCAATCTTCCTCGTCGGGCTCATTGACGATTTCTTCCATCTGGAGAACCGGTCCAAGCTGATGCTGCTGATCGTGTGCGCTGTGATCCCGGTGCTGCTTGGGCTCAGGTTTGAGATGGTCCCTCCGGTCGTGGGGATTCCGCTGGCGTTGGTGTGGATCCTCGGTGCCACCAATGCGTTCAACTGGCTGGACAACATGGACGGCGTGGCGGCCGGCGTTGGGGCGATCGCATCGGCGAATCTGTTTGTGCTCTCTCTGGGAGGGCGCAGCGAGATGGCCTATGTGCCGGTACTCCTAGCCGGCGCCACACTGGGGTTCCTGGCTCACAACTACCCGCCCGCTCGGATCTTCATGGGCGACAGCGGAAGCGGATTCCTGGGTTTCGCATTGGCCACGCTCGCCCTCATGGGGTCGTACAAGGATGTCTCGAACGTTCTGGCCACGCTCCTGACCCCCGGGCTCATCCTGGCAGTGCCGATCTTTGACACTGCCGTTGTAACTGCGCAGCGCCTGCTCAATCGCCGGCCGCTATTTCAAGGCGGGCGTGATCATCCCGCTCACCGGCTCGTCGCCTTGGGCCTGCGGGAGCGGAAGGTGGTGCTGATGCTCTATGGTCTGAGCATCCTCTCAGGTGTCGTGGCCCTGGCGGCTTCGTTCCTGAGCCCGCCGGCCGGTTTGAGCATGTCCGTCCTCTTCGCGCTTGGATTCGTGGCCCTGGGATTGGTGCTGTCCGAGGTCCGTACCTATGACTCGCATCCTGCGGGCAACGGAATCACCCCGCTGCCGTTGCCCTTCCAGAACAAGAGGTGGATCTTGTTCATGTGTGTTGACCTCGCACTGATCCCAATCGCATACTACGGCGCCCACCTGCTGCGTTACGACGGGGCGTTGTCTGCTTCGGTCACCTCGGTATTTGTAAGGACTCTGCCAGTGGTTGTCGCTGCCAAGATGGTTGGTTTCTATGCGACAGGCGTGTACCGCGGCAACTGGCGGTATGCCGGGGTCCTGGATTTCGTGAGACTGGCTCAGGGTGTGCTGGCTGGATCGCTGATCAGTGTCGCGGTCGTGTTCTTCTGGATGCGACTGCAGGCATTCTCAAGGGCAGTGTTCGTGCTGGACGGGATTCTCACGCTTACGCTGATCGCCGGCAGCCGGATTTCGGTGAGCGCGATCCGCGACTACCTGGTCGCCCACACAGAAAACGGACGCCGGGCGCTGATTGTCGGCGCAGACGGGCAGGGTGCGCTGCTCGTCAGGATGTTGCGCGATAACTCCGCCCTTGGCTACCGGCCGGTGGGATTCGTGGACGACGATCTTTCAAGGATGGGCAGCATGGTGCAGGGACTCGCCGTGCTGGGCAGCCGTAAAGATCTCGGCCGGCTCATCCGGCGGCATCACGTGGAGGAGGTCCTTCTGGCGACCCCGGCATGTCCACCTGAGGTAGTTCAAGAGATTCGGGCGCAGTGCGACGTGAGTGGTGTCGCGATGAAGCAACTAGGACTGACCCTGGGGTAGCCAGGATGGGGGTTGGTCTTCGAACGATAGAAGACAGGTGTTCTTCATGCGAAAGGATTATTGGCGGTCAAGTCGTAGTTATTAATAACCCCCGCAACCCTTGACCTACACTCCTAATCCCCCAGGCGGGGCAGTAACGCTGGAGCCGATCGGTGAGTTGGTGCATCGGCCGATGGGGATTCGCGTACTCATCGTAGATAACCAGGCTCTTGTCCGCCGAGGGGTTGCAGAACTGCTGCGCCTGTCGCGCGACATTGAGACCGTGTCCCAAGCCTCAGGGAAGCAGCAGGCAGTCCAGACGGCCAGGGAGCAGCGGCCGGATGTCGTGATCATTGAGCCGCAAATGCCGGACGGCGATGGCCTTGCCACGATCAAATCCCTCCGGCAGCAGTGCCCGGATGCGAGTATTTTGGTGCTCACCCAGAAGGAGGACCCAGAGGAAGCGATCCGCACGCTTGAGGCGGGGGCTGTGGGCTATGTGCTCAAGGACATCGAACCCGAGCACCTGTTGAGCGCGATCCACCATGTCGCCAGCGGCCGGGCAATGCTGAATCCCAAGGTGGCCCGGCACATCCTCGCCCGGCTGGCCTCCTCTAACGGCGTTTCGCCGAGCGAAAATCTGCGTGGGCGGGGCCTGACTGAGCGAGAAATTGAAGTCCTGGCGCAGCTCGCGAACGGCCTTACCGATCGAGAGATTGCCAGCAGGCTTTTTCTGTCCCAGGCTACGGTCAAGACACACCTCAAGTCGGTCTTCCGCAAGCTGGGCGCGCGGAACAGAGCCCAGGCGGCCGCGGTCGCAGCGGTTTCTGGTCTGACCTTCCACCGCCCTCCCCAGGTTTCATAACCTCAGTCGAAGGAGGTGAAACTGAATGACTGTAGATCCTACTCCTCTCGTCGCCGGGCTGATCCTTCTTGTCTGGTTGATGCGCACGTTGACCGGTCAGTAGCCTCCTTCCTCGTTCTTGGGTTGGCCGCGGTAATGGGTCTCGCTTTAGCGCCTGCGGCCTCCGCGTCTGTTACTCTTTCCCCGCTGTCGCGTGATGCTCTCGACTATCTGAAGACCCGCGGTATCTTACCATTGTGGTTAGGTGCAACTCGACCGATTCTCTCCTTGGGCCTGCAAATCGATCCATCCCCCCCCGCCGCACCTGATCGCGAAACGTTACAGTGGTTTCTTTCCACCACTGGCCCGACGGCGAGGGTGGAGGGGGCGATGATGGCACCCTTTGGAGTACTTCGGTCGCGTGGCGTATTCTCGGAGTTTGCCGCCTCATCTGGATGGGCGCTCGGGTGGGCGGTCGACAGTTACACCGCGGAGCTGGCGGGCAAAATAGGTGACATGAATGTTCGGGCAGGAAGACTGACCCTGGGCTGGGGCCCGGCGCCGTCAGGTGACGGACTCATCTTCGGCGAGAGCGCCGGAGGATTCGATGCGCTTGAACTCTCATCCGTCTGGCATCACGTTCGGTTCACAAAAGTCGTCGGATGGCTCGACGCAGGGCGGTCCATTATTGGAACCAGAATGGATATCCCCTACCGGCCGAATCTGCGGCTGGGGTTCAGCGAATCCATCGTGATGGATGGCGCGCCCTACGTGCCGTATGCATTGGTTCCCGTACCCATCAGCATCGATCCAAATCTTCACAAGCTGCTCCGAGCACCGCAGGGTATCGACGATAACTTCTTTCTAGGATTCGACTGGGAGTGGGTTGCTCAACCGGGCCTGCGCCTTTTTGGAGACCTGCTGATCGACGATTTCACGATCCCCACGCCCACGGTGAACTTCCCTTCCAGGTGGGGCTTGACCGTCGGATTTCACTCCGTCTCGGACGGTGGGGCAGGCTTCCAAATGATGTACACGATCGTGCCGAACTGGACATACTCGGCCACCAATCCAGCACTGCACTACCTGCTACGGGACCTGCCTGTTGGGCCAGTGCTGGGCGACGACTTTGATCTCATCCACGTACGTTGGATGCCGTCTCATCCACCTTCCACGTCGTGGTGGGCTTCATATATCCGAAAAGGAGAGGGCATGGTCGGGCGCATCTGGATCGATGAAGCGGAGGCCCGGCAGTACATCTTCCTGCGAGGAGTTGTCGAATATTCGCTCGTTGCCGGAGTTAATGTGCCCTACACCATCGATGGCTTGTCGGGAACGGTCGGACCCTGGCTCGCCTACCGGAACAACGCCGATCATATCGCAGGCACCTCTCGACTTGATTGGGGTATCAGCCTGAGCGTCACCGCCGCCTATTAGTTCCATATCACTCGCCCGCTTCCGTTGAGCGCTGAATTGACCTACACCGACTATAAGCTCAACGCCCCGATCGATCCCTCGATCTTTGCGCAGGATCCTCGCCCCTAAGTAACCCCAAGTCACACAATCTACACAACCTACACAAGCTACATAATCACCTACACAGCCCATGAGGTGGGGTCGTGGCTAGCTGGCGGTCTGCGGTCTCTTACGGCCGGTCAAGTACGAGATGAGGCCAGAAATCTGCCTGGTGACTTCATCCGCTAGGTCAAACGTCGCCTGGAAAGTCTCATCGTCTAGATGGCTCCGGTCGAGGGCCACGAAAAGATGGCTCTGGACCTCGGCAGCAGACCCCTTAGCCACAAAGAGAAACTGTGTGAGTTCCCGGTCATACCTGCGTGCGAACCCTTCGGCTATGTTCGCCATGACGGATGCTGCAGCATCGCGTATCTGCTCGCGGAGTCTCCAGTCCGTCCGAAACGTCCCCGTGTTTGAAATTGTGTAGACTGCCCTAGCAAGCCTCCGAGACGCTTGCCAGACAGGGAGGTCATAGAACTTCGGATGGGGCATGGCCAGGCCATTTTCGACCGCCTCTTGCCATGACGCAATAGCCCAGATGGGTCATTTTGCCAACCGATGCTTCTCTCGAAGACCGAAAGTTTGCTGGTGATTGTGTAGGTTATGTAGCTTGTGTAGGTCGTGTAGGTCAAGTCGCTTCGGATCCAATCCAGGCTTCGCCCGAATCCCACACCTCTTTCTTCCAGATAGGTACGGTCTGCTTGAGTGTGTCGATCGCGTAGCGCCCCGCTTCGAACGCTTCCTTTCTGTGGCCTGACGAAACCGCGATGGCGACGCTGATGTCGCCGACATCGAGATGCCCGAGCCGGTGCACGATGGCGATGCCGAGCAGCGGCCAGCGCCGCCGCGCCTCCTCCACCACCCGGTTCATCTCTTTGAGCGCCATGGGCTGGTAGGCCTCGTACTCGAGAAACTTTACGTGCCGTCCCCGATCGTTATCGCGCACGGTGCCTAAGAACAGAACGACCGCTCCCGCCTTCGGATGGCTAACCTTCTTAAGCAGCGCATTGACATCAATCGCCCGGTCCGTTAACTCCACTGATTCGGCAGTCGATTGTGTAGGTTGTGTAGCTTGTGTAGGTCGTGTAGATTTTGGTGCTCCCCCACTCACCGGAGGTATCAGCACGAGCTCGTCCCGCTCGCGAAGCGCGTAGCTCTCCTCGATGTATTCCTCGTTGATGGCAAACGCATGGGGTTTCGGCAGTCCGGCGAGCCGAGGATATCGACCCAGCAGGCGATCCCACACCTGGCTTGGCGTGCTTCCTGCGGGAACGTCCATGCGAACGCTGGGCGCGCCAATCGCTTCGCGGTACGATGCAAATGCCCGCACTGAGATCCACATCATGAACAGATTCTACCAGGGTTCAATCCCCGCCGCTCCGAAATCAGGACCTCGTGACGCTGCAGATCGACGATCCGTACGCCGTACCGGGAGAATTCCGCAAGGCGCAGCTCCACTGTCACACGACCAACTCTGATGGCGCTTTTTCACCCGAAAAGTTGCTCCGAATGTACCGGGATGCAGGATATTCATTTGTGTGCATTACAGATCACAATCGAGTGACAAGGTACGAGGAACTCAACGGCCGGGACTTCGTGGCGATCCACGGCACCGAGGATACTGTGTCGCGATTCCTGCCTCCGCTGGGGCCGCACATGGGACGCCTGTTCGTTGATGCGCCGTTGCGGGATGGCTCGGCTCAGCGGCGGATCGATCAGACTGTGGCCGGCGGCGGCATCGTGTCGCTGTGCCACCCGTCGTGGACAGGGAATCTGTGGACAGGTGCCTGGAGCCGGGAAGCAATTGATCACCTCAGCGGGTTTCACCTGGTCGAGATTTGGAATCCTCATTCGAATTCAGATGAGGATGTACGCCGCTGGGATACGGCCCTCCGCCATGCGGGCCCTGAACAACCGGTTTGGGGGGTGGCCGTGGATGACTGTCACCGCCAGGATCAATTCAACCGGGGCTGGATCATGGTGAAGGTTTCTGAAGTTTCCGCCACAGGTCTCCGGAACGCCCTGCTTCATGGATCATTCTACGCTTCGACGGGTCCGTCGGTGGATTTTGGCGTTGACGGCGGCACTGTGCACGTCAAGGTCAGCAGCCCGGGGCGCATCCGGTTCGTTGACGCCGGCGGCCGGACTAGACTCGAGGTCCAGGGCGGCAGCGGCCGCTATCAGGCGGAGGGCAAGGAAGGTTACATCCGCGCCGAATGTGTCACGGACGGTGGCCGCGCCTGGTCGCAGCCTTTTTGGGTCACCGGAGTCCAATAGTGCGCGTTCGTGGGCAGGATATACGGGAAAGGATTTGTCGGACCAGAGAGAAAAAACCCCTATCAGGTCCGTCGAGGAGGGACTGCGCATGATACTAGACATGGACGTCGTCTATATCGTTGCAGGGCTAATTGTCTTTGTCTGGCTAGCGGGGGTCGGTCACTGATCGAGAGTTCCTGCATCAAGGCGTCTTGTGGGGTTGGGGCTGCATCCCCAACCCCTTTGCATTGACGGCGCGAAATGGACCATGACCAGATAGTGGGGGGAGAGCGGTGGTTCCGCTGGATCGGGGCTGCCGGCATTGCGGTTCTTCTGGCTGGACTTGCCCTTCCATTGACAGATGGGGACACAGCCTTCTATGCCACGGTCGCGAGAGGCGCGCTGAAGTCCGGCGAGTGGGTCGCCCTCTACAGCCCCGGCGGCCAGGTCTTCGACAAGCCCCCATTGACCATCTGGCTGCTGGGCTTGTCGATGGCCGCCTTTGGATCCGCGGAGTGGGCATTGCGGCTGTGGCACATCCTCCTCGCTCTCGCGACCGTGTTTGTTACCTATCGCCTTGCGCGGCTCACGCTTTCGGTGAGGCAGTCGCTGGCCGCCGCGCTTGTATTGCTGACATCAGGACAGTTTTTCTATCAGAGTCTGGTACCCCAACAGGACATTCCCCTCACGCTGTTCCTCGCGATGGCGATGTATTGGTATCTGCGATGGGAGCAGGCAGCCGACACCCGGGCGGCGGTGCTGACCGGCATTTCCTGCGCGCTGGCGGTTCTGTCCAAAGGCCTTATCGGCATGGTGCTGCCGGTGCTCATTGTCGTAGTGCACCTCGCTCTTGACCGGCCGACATGGCCTCGGTCTTGGCCACGGCACACGGCGGCAGCCGTCCTTGCCTTCTTCATTGTCGCCGCTCCGTGGTTCGTGGTCGCAGGCCTGCGGCAGGGCAGGGCATTCGTGGACACGTTTTTCCTCAGTGGCGCCCTCGGGATCGGACGATTCTTTCACCCTGCGCTCTCCAGTCCTAGCGCGACGCCGGCCTGGACGGGGATGCTCGCGTATCTCATTTTCCTGCCGCTGGGGATGCTTCCGTGGACGGGGTGGTTGTGGCCCGGGTTGCGCGACGGCTGGCAGGCGCGCGCCGGGGGACCTTCGGTGTTGCGGTTCTGCACCGTGTGGCTCTTGACGGTTCTGGCGTTCTTGACGCTGTCGCCGGGGGACAAAGTGATCCGGTATCTCCTGCCGGCCATTCCAGCAGCGGCGGTACTGATCGGCCACGCGACGGATGGCGATCGGTGGAGCAAGCTCGCCAGCCGGGTGTCGATCGCTATTGGTGGATTGCTCAGCGCAGCACTGGCATGGCTATCGCGGCAGTCGCTGCCTGCAGATGCTGCCGCGTATCTGCCCCTCGTTCTGGCATTTCTCCTTCCGCTCACGGCGGGACTCATCGGGGGGGCATTGCTCCTGTTCCGGAGTCAGAGGTCGCAGGCACTAGTCTTCATTTCGACGTTGACACTGATCGCATACGGAATGTTGACCGCAGCGACTGTAAGGCAGTGGGACCGCATCTCACCGTGGCGTCCGATTTCCCGCGTGATCAATCAGATTGACGCTCCTCGCGTCCTCATCATGGGAGAGAGGTCTCCGTTCGCTGAATTCTATGTCGAGCACCCGGTCGAGTTCGTGGATCGCGAGGGACTGATCGAAAGATGGCGGGCAGAGTCAGTGGTGGCGGTGATTCCGGTCGATGCGCTGGCCTCGCTGGCGGGGGGTCCCGTGCCAGTGATTGTGGGCCAGGCCCCTGGGCGGCTTCTGATTATCAGAAACTTCTAGCGCTCCCGCAGGAGAGCGAGAATAGTTTCCGCGATTCTCGCGACCCCTCCCGTTCCTCCCATCCGCTCCCGTCCAGCAGTGCCTCGCGCGGCACGTTCCTTCGGGTCGTTCAACAAACGGATGACGGAGTTTGCGGCATCTTCCCACGTCTGACCTGTGACCAGCGCCTCACCGAGCAGCCGCTTCTGAAGCCTTACGAAATGCGGGGTGATCTGCGAGCCCGGACCGGCGAAGGTGACGACCGGTTTTCCCAGCCCGGCCGCCTGCTCGTTGGCCGTCCCGGCCAGCCCCACCACGACGTCCGCGGCCTGCACCGCGTCACCGAATGCCCGGGTGAGCCGCACGGTCGCGCCTTCTCGCTTCAGGAGGTCTCCGGTGGCCTGCCACCCCGCGGCCTCGACAGAGGTGCGCGCCCGATCGACGTCGATACTCGATGCCAGGGCGCACAGAAAGTTTGCCTGCACACGGCTCGCCACCGCCGCGCACAGGTGTAAGAGCGGTTGGAGGTTTGTATACGCATCGGCCCGGCTGCCCGGGAGGATGGTGACGGTGGGCCCGGTGGCGTCCGGCGAGACCAGTGTTCCGGTCAGGCCGATCGTGTCCATCAGCGGGTTGCCGGCATACGTTGCCGGGAGCCCGGCGCGCCGCAGCGCATCCGCAGTCGCCTGGTCACGTGTGAAGACGGCCGCGGCGTGCCGGCGAATGAGCATCCGCTCCAGCCAGCGATGCGGCTCGTTGTATTCCGATTTCGCCGTGGCGATGAATACGAGCGGGCCGCCCGCTCGTGCCGCCATCCACAGACAGTAGACGTCGCCGATGGCGACGACCAGGTGGTGCCGTCCACGCAGTTGTCGCAGCCTCGCCCGCTGCCCCAGCCAGAGAGACACGATGCCGGCGCGCAAGTCCGCCCAGATCGCCCGCCACGAGCCCCGCAGCCCAAATCCACCAGACGGCAGCTGGCGGCGCGGATCCAGCATGGGAATGCCGCGGTAGGCTGCGCCCGCGCCGGCCAGCGGGAAGGCCGCGAGCTGCGCGACGCTGCCAATCTCTGCGGCGAGCGCCATGCCGACCGCGTCTTCGCCGTGTCCGTTGCTAACGATGAGCACGGAGGGCAGTGTAGGCGTAAGATGTCACCCGCGGTGCCGAGACTGGGCGAGTTCATCGTCGAGTCGTTGCACGTAGTGACGATTCAACACGCCGCGCATCACAAGTTCTGCCAGCCCATTGCGTCCACTGCGGCGCAGACGCGCCGCAATGTGTTCCACGTTCGTGGGTGTCAGGAGTCCGAATCCGGATTGGATAGAGTAAAGCAGTCGGTGCACAGACGTCGCCTGGATGAGGAGCCTGACTTCAACGGTAGGATGTTTTCGGTAGAAGTACACTGCGCTCTTCGCTCGCTCGTCTTCTTTCCGTAGCAGGTTTTGGATGCTGGCCTGCGTGATGGGCGGTTGCACGTGGAACCCGACGGCCTGACGGCAAAACACTCGGCGAATGCCCAGCCGCCTCAGCCGGATGCCAAGTTCGAAATCCTCCCATCCGTAGCCGGGGAACCGTTCATCGAACAACCCTGCCTTCAACAGCGCCGACCGCTCCACCGAGGCGTTTGCCGTGTCGAGGAAGGCCGGCGAACTTGTCAATCGCGGCGTGGGGCTGTCACGAGCAGTCTGTACGTCCGGCACAAGCACAACCGGTCCACGGGAGAGCACCCCTGGACCATGGGAGCGATAGGCATCCAGGTGCTGGGCAAGGAAATCCCGTCGAACGAGGATATCGCTGTCCACAAACGTCACCAGCCGGCCAAGGGCATGACGGATCCCCTCGTTTCGGGCAGCGCTGCGCCCCCGGTTGGCCGGAAGTTGCACGGTTCGCACCGGTCCCGCGAACTCCCGGAGCACCGCCGCGGTATGATCCGTCGATCCATCATCCACGACGACAATCTCGTACGAGTCTTTCGGCAGCGTCTGATCGACAAGTGAGCGCAGATTCTCGCGCAGAAGGTCGGCTTGATTATATGTAGGCACGACGACGCTTATGTCCGGGGTCTTCTCTTCATGCATGGTCTCATGCTATCATCCCCGGGAGGATACGAGAATGCGCGTGTGGTTTCTCGCCCGCAACCATCTCCCATTTTCTCCCAGCAGCATTCACAGACGGCAGGTTGGTGGCGGCGAGATCGCGCTGTATTACGTCGCCAAGGGGCTCGCCGGACTCGGCCACGACGTGGCAGTGATCAATCACTGTGGCCCTGAAGCCGGTGGCTATGACGGCGTTCTGTACTATGATGCGGCGGCCAGCCCGTCCCAATGGCAGGCCGCAGCGCGTTCGCAGCCACCCGATGTGCTTGTGGTGTGCCGTCGCATGCTCGACGTCCTGGCGCGAGTTCCAGCGCGATCGAAAGTATTTTGGGCACACGACTCCCAGGGCGTCCCGATGCAGGCGCCCCGGACTGGAACAGGACGGCGGCTAGCGATCGGGTGGGGGCGAACGACGGGGCCGTGGTTCCATCAACGCGTTGACCGGATTTTTGTCATCAGCCGTTACCTGGCCGATGTCTTTCGCTGGCTCTTTCGCGCTCCTGCCGACAAGCTTGTGGTTATCCCGGTCGGAATTGAGCTTGATCTTTTTAGCGGACCGCCTCGACCGCGTGTGCCCTTGCGATTCATTCATACGTCTGTGCCGGACCGCGGCCTCGTCCATCTCCTGCGGGAGGTCTTCCCACCTCTTCGCCACTCGTTGCCGGCATCGGAGCTGCACGTGTATTCGTACCGGCCTCTGGATCCGTACACGCGGTATTCCACACCTGGAGTGCACTTCCACGGGTGGGTACCCAAGCCGGAACTGGTCCGGGCTCTTGGAGAGAGTACTTTGATGCTCTATCCCGCGAACGCAGAAGAGATGGGTTGCATCGCGGTCCTGGAATCCATGGCCGCGGGGACACCGGCTGTGACCAGTTCGCTGGGCGTCCTTCCTGAGCTCGCGGGCGATGGAAGCTGTGGCGTGGTCGTCGAGGGATGGCCCGGCACGCGCGAGTTCTCGGGCCGCTATGTCGAAGCCACAATGAACTTACTCGCAGATCCCGACCGTCTTGAGCGGATGCGAGTGGCCGCTCGCGAATACGCGATTACCCGTCACAACTGGGAGGCTATCGCCGTCCGCTGGCAGGAGATGCTGCGGGCGACGCTTCAGGATATGAAGAGTGGGCGGCAAGTCAGGTAGCGGCTTCTGCTAGCTGCAGTCCTGCAAGCTTGGCATACACGCCGCCCAAGGCCATCAGTTCATCGTGTCCGCCTTGCTCCACAATCCTCCCACCCTCCAGCACGACGATCCGGTCGGCGCGGCGCACAGTGGAGAGACGGTGGGCGATGATAAACGTGGTCCGGCCTTCCATCAGTCTGTCGAACGCCTCCCGGATCAGGCGTTCGGACTCGGCATCCAGCGCTGATGTGGCCTCGTCCAGAATGATGACGCGGGGGTTGGTCAGCACGGCCCGCGCGATCGCCAGCCGCTGCCGCTGCCCGCCGGACAGTTGCACGCCGTCCTCGCCCAGCACCGTCTCGTAGCTCTTGGGCAGGCTCAAGATGAACTCGTGGGCGTTGGCGATTTTGGCCGCCGCCACCACCTCAGTCTGTGTGGCCTCCGGCCTGGCGTAGGCAATGTTGTCGCGGATCGTTCCGATGAACAGAACCGTTTCCTGCGGAACGAGGCCGATCTGGCGCCGGAGCGATCGCAACTTCAGATTTCGCACGTCTCGCCCATCGATCTCAACGACTCCATCTGCCGGATCGTAGAATCGGGGGATCAGGTTGACCAGGGTAGACTTCCCTGCTCCGCTGGAGCCGACGACTGCCACCCGCTCACCTGCTTCCACACCGAGCGAGATGCTCCGCAGCACCGGTGTCTGGCCGTCATAGCTAAATGAAACGTTTTTGAACCTGACGACGCCGCGGATCGGCGGCGCGTCCACGGCTCGCGGGAGGTCACTGACGCCTTCGGGCACCCGCAGCACCTCCAGTACACGGTCCAGGGCGCCCAGCCCTTGGCGCATCCCCGCATACAGGCGCGACAGTGTCGTCGCCGGTTCGATAGCCATACCGGCAAAGGCCAGGAATGAGACCAGCGTCCCTGGGGTGATCTCGCGGGCGGTGACCATCCCGGCGCCGCGCCAGATGACCGCGACCAGCCCCAGCGCCGTAAAGAAGCTAACGATGGGGACCTGGACGGCGATCAGCTGGCTAATCCGCAGGTTCTCGTGAAACGTGCGCTCATTCTCGCGCAAGAACCGGCCAATCTCGCGCTCTTCCTGGACGAACGCGCGGATGACGCGCGCCCCGCCGAAGGACTGGCGGAGAAGCGAGGCCAGATTCGCGATTCGTTCTTGGGCGCGTTGCGACACGTGTTGGATTTCATGGCCGAAGAGCCGTGCGGCCGTGAGCAGGAGAGGGATGACGACGAGCGTAAAGACCGCCAGCCGCCACTCGAGGACAAATAGCATCACGGTAATGCCCGCGACGGTGAGTGCGGTTCCGATGAAATCGAGCAGGCCGACGAGCAGCGCGCCCTGCACGACCTGCGTATCCTGCAGGCTGCGGGTAATGA
>Ga0209376_1001192_pt1 | contig 26801 bp, 27 predicted proteins | sample GraSoiAngelo_134_FD_185891 | JGI IMG/M metagenome (GOLD analysis project Ga0209376, IMG submission 185891) | Grasslands soil microbial communities from the Angelo Coastal Reserve, California, USA - 14_0929_05_30cm (SPAdes) (version 2) | ecosystem: Environmental > Terrestrial > Soil > Grasslands ... | reverse complement strand
CTTCCGCAACGGGATCACCTCACTCCGCATAGGCGGACAAGGGCGCGGCGGGGTCAATCGGTTCTTCAACGGGACCATCGACGAGGTGCGTCTGGACAACCGCGCGCTCAGCCAGGCTGACATTCAGAGCGACATGAACACCCCGCTAGCGCCTCCAGCCGATGCGACCCCGCCCACCGTCTCGATCACATCACCGCTCGGCGGTGCAACGGTGGCTAAGACCATCGCGGTCGCCGCTGACGCTTCGGACAATGTCGGGGTCTTGGGCGTCCAGTTCAAACTAGACGGCATCAACCTTGGCTCCGAGGATCCGACGAACACCTACTCCGTCTCGTGGGATACGACCACAGCCGCCAACGGCACCCACATCCTGAGCGCGGTGGCGCGCGATGCCGCCGGGAACTCTGCCCCCTCGGCCGGGGTCACTGTGATGGTAGCCAACGACCTCGCCCCGCCACTGATCTCTGTGGTGACCATATCCTCGATCACCTCCTCTGGCACCACCGTAAGCTGGGCCACCGATAAGGGGAGTGTCACGCAGGTGGAGTATGGCCTGACGACCGCTTACGGCAACGCAACGGCGATGAATGCAAGTCTTGTCACCGCCCATTCACAGGTGTTAAGCGGACTTTTGGCCGACACCTTGTATCACTTTCGGGTGAAATCCAGGGATCAGGCGGGGAACTTGGCGGTTTCGGCCGACCAGACCTTCACGACTGCAGGAATAGCGAAGCTGCTGTGGGATCCTCATTCAGAACCAGACTTGGCTGGGTATAAGGTTTATGTAGGAACGAATCCGGGCGTATATGGCGCCCCTGTCAATATAGGCAACATTACAGAATTTGAAGTAACGAACCTGTCCCGGGGCAAGACCTACTACTTTGCTGTGACAGCCTATGATACCTCAGGAATGGAAAGCGGTTTTTCCAACGAGGTGAGCAAAACGGTTCCGTGAAAGCCGGCAAAGAATCTATCCGCCCGTATTTGCTCGGAGCTGGCGGGTCAAGCGAAGCGAAGAATTTAAGCTTACTGGTGGCAAAAGAGCTATCCGCGGCGATTGAGCAGCATGCAGACCGACGATCTCCTGGACAGGGCCCGCAGCGGTATGGTAAGGTGGCGGCCACCTCGCTGCACGGATGCGCCTGTAGCTCAGCGGATAGAGCACTAGCCTCCGGAGCTAGGGGCCACAGGTTCAAATCCTGTCAGGCGCGCCAGTCCTTAGAGGAAGGCTAAGGTTGAGGTTGAGGCTCAGGTAAACCGAAACTGCCAGACGGACGCATCGCCTCCATCTCGACCTTAACCTCAGCCTTAACCTTTCCCCAATCCGGTGGGCCGTTAGCTCAGGGCCGCAGGTTCGATCCCTGCACGGCCCACCATACCAAACTTCGTTTGATCCGCCGCGTTCGATCAACTCGCGGCGGATAGTTTTTTTGCCACCAGTAAGCTTAGATTCTTCCCCCCAAACTTCGTTTGATCCGCCGCGCCTCCGCGCGCCGACCTGCCCGCCGCCTGGCTTCGGCAGGCGGGAGCGCTCTGGCGCGCAGGCGCGTTCGATCAAGGGAAGCTGCGGAAAGGCTCCGGAGAGTTCGGGGTTTTAGACGAGGTCGATCTCAGAAGAAATGTCCTGGAGTTCTACGATCAGCTCGCCTTTGGGAGAAAAGAAACCCTGCCCGTCCACCTGCACGAGGCCGGTGCACTGCTCCTGAAAGAACTCCAGAATCCAGCCGTTGAAATCGTATCCCTCTTCCGTCACGTCGGCTTTGACGAGACGGGTGGTGGCGATGAACCGGCTTCGTGTCACCTGCTCACGGGCGAGCTGGCCTTCGATGTCGTCGAAGACCGAAAGCCGGTCCAAAAAGTCCGCGCGCTCTTTCTCGAAGACATCCTGATAACTGCCTCGATCTCGGATACAGAAGAGCTGGATGGGCTTTCGCTCCCGATGGTACCCCAGCGAAACCCGCACCCACGCCCAGTCGTCCAGGGCGGCGGGATCCATCTTCGGAACAAAAGGAATCTGCCCCTTCGATTTGAGGTAATCCAGCAGCAGGCGCAGCGGGGGAGAGTTCTCCCGGCTGCAAAACACGCGCGAATAGATGAATTCCTCTTGCCCTCCGGGCTGCTGCGGAGAGGATGGGAGGATTGGAAGTTCTTTACCCATGCTGGGGCTACTGTACCCTCTCCTCGGCCGGCGTGCAAGACGGTCCCTTGTACGACCCGTTCGTTGCCCTCATCAACCTGTTTTTGTGGTTGACAGGGTAAGGGACATTCGTTACACTCCCGTCCGGTTTTACTGGTTATGGCCTGCTGTGCTGAGGCCCGCTAGCCGATACCTGCGCGTATTCCATTGGTTCAACCGCATCGAGACAGGCTGCCGCAGTTCACCTTTATCATGTTGAGGAGGTCCGTATGGGAAAATCGATGACGAAATCCCAGGTTGCCGATCACGTGGCGGGCAAGGCTGGCATCACCAAGAAAGGCGCGGCCCAGCTCTTGGATGATCTGGCTATGCTCGCCTACAAGGAAGCGAAGAATACGTTCGTGATTCCAGGGATCGGCAAGCTGGTGCTCGCGAACCGAAAGGCCCGCATGGGACGGAATCCGCAGACCGGCGAAGCCATCAAGATCCCGGCGAAGCGGGTCGTCAAGTTCCGCGTGGCCAAGGCCGCGAAAGACGCCATTCTGGGCAAGCGCTAACCTCTGATCCACCCCCTCGCGCTGATCGCAGCCTTTCAGCTCAGTTCAGACCTCATTCGGGTGTCATGTTCACGCGGGTCGGCCGGCTCCTGGGGAGCCGGCCCTCCCGGGTGAGTGCCCTTCACCAGAGTCGGCTCGGTGCCAGGCTCGAGCGTCCGATCACAAAGTGGGGGCAAGCCCGCTCCCACCCATCCCGTCATGCGCGACCAGCTTGATCGTGTCGCCGTCCTGGACGCGTGTGTCCTCGCTCGCGATTCGTTTGTTCACGGTCACCATCAACTTCTTCTCCCTCATGAGCTGCAAGACCTCTTCAAGGATCGCGCCTTGCTGCTGGATCAGCTGTCTCACGGTGGTCGGTTCAGCGATCTCACAGGCAAGCTCTCGCTCGCCGTCAGCGGTCTGAAGCTGCCCCATGAGCGTGATGGTCACCATCCGTGCGGCCTGTCTGAAGCGAGGCGGCAAGAACCCGTTGACTCATCGGGCTGAGTCTGATAAGAGCGACTCATGCAGTCGCTGGACATCCATCGCCCCGGCATGCCGGACCTCCAGTTCGTCCTCCTGGTGGTGGCGCTCTGTACCTCCCGGCTGTCGTCCCTCAACGTGCCGGAATCCTTGCGCGCCACGATCTTTGATCGCTGCTGGGCTCTGGTGAATGAGGGTCCCCCGCCCACTCGGCCTGAGGAGCGTGTCTTGGACCTCCGAGCCAGCACGGACGTGGCCCTGGAAGCGATCGTCGAAACGATCCGGGGTCTGCTCACCGAGGCCGGCATCACGATCGTGACGTGGGAGCATCCGGTGAGCGAGCCGACGCGGACCAGTACTCCGGAAGCCCTGCCGCTGATCGAACGACTGCAGAAACTCTACCCTGACCCGCCCGATATCGAGAATCCCGGCAACCCAGCGTGAGCGTGATCGGCTGCGGTCCCAACAGAGGTCAGGGGACCACGGCGATGATGCGGACCGGTCCCCCGGTTCCCCCTCGAATCTTGATCGGTAGGGCGAAAACAGTGGCGCCTCGGGACGGCAGTCGGTCCAGTGCAGCCACGTTCTCCAGGGCATAGACATCGGCGCCGTTCAACACGCGGTGAGCCGGGAAATCGCGGGAGCGGCCGGGGTCGATGCTCGCCGTATCGATGCCGACCCCCCGCACTGTCCGTCGGGACACCAGAAACTCGGCGGCCTCACGGGAGATCCCCGGAAAGTGCAAGGTCTGCGGGTTGTCGGGCGTGTCGCTGCCCAGATACCGCCTCCTATCCGGCCACCGTTGACCCCAGCCGGAGAGGATGAGAACCAGGCTGTTCGCGGGGATCGGGCCGTGCCTGGATTCCCAGGTCACGAGGTCTTCAACCGTCAGCTCGTAGTCGGGATTGCGACTGCACTGGGCGCTGACATCGATCACCACGGCGGGCCCGATCAACCGCTCGACAGGGATCTGGTCGACGGCGCTTCGTCCCTCGCCGAAATGAATCGGCGCGTCAATGTGCGTTCCCCCATGCTCGGACGCCGAGAAATTCGCGGAGGCATACCAGTACCCCGATGAGGTCATCCCCCAGTCCGTTTTCTCCCGCTGGAAGTGTTTATTGGTGGGCCAGTAGATCGTCTCTTCGTCGAAGGCGTACGTCAGATCCACGAGGGTCGGCGTCCGGGCCGGCGCGCATGCGGACAGGAGGCCTCCGCAAAGCGATCCGAAGAAGAGACACAACATTCGCCAGGCGATGCGCTCCATCATGGTGCCTCCTCCGCACTGTCGCTAGCGGTGAGGGCTCGAACCCTAGCAGGTTGCCCCTCTCGACGCAACTCCACCTTCTTCTTTCCTCCCGAGTCGGAACAGGTTAAGATCAGCGGCGCCAGAGCGTCAATGAGGCGAGTGGGGGGCGGGTCGTGCGGTTTCTCGAAACGGAATTGAAGGGCGTGATCCTTGTTGAACCCGATGTCTTCGAGGATCCTCGCGGGTTGTTTCTGGAGACCTACCACGCCGAGAAGTACGCGGACGGAGGCATCCGGGGACCGTTCGTGCAGGACAACTTCTCGAGATCCGTTCGTGGGACGCTCCGGGGCCTGCACTACCAACTGAGGCAGCCTCAGGGAAAGCTTGTGATGGTCGTCGAGGGAATGGTCTTCGATGTGGCGGTTGACGTACGAACAGGCTCGCCGACCTTCGGCCGGTGGGTGGGCGTCGAGCTATCGGCCGAGAACAAACGGCAACTTTACGTTCCTCCCGGATTTGCGCACGGGTATTGCGTGGTCAGCGCCACGGCAGGGCTCCTGTATAAGTGTACGGCCTTGTATTCACCCAAGGACGAACGGGGCATCATCTGGAATGATCGGACCATCGGCATCCGCTGGCCGGTGACCCATCCGCTGCTCTCCACGAAAGACCAAGCCTATAAAACCCTGGCGGAGATGACCGGTGAACTGCCGGTGTACATACCAAGCTTCGCTTGAACCGCCGCGTTCGATCGCTCGACCCAGAGGCTCTCGACGGGTCAACTCGCGGCGGATGAGCACTTTGCCTCCAGTAGGCTTAGGCTCCTGACAGGCTTGCCCCAACAGCGGATGTGCGATTGCAGCAGGTGCGTTCATGGATAATCCGGGCTCAGTACCTTGACAACGAGATGAGCGCTGCGGTACAGAACATGCCGTCACGAGGCACAGTTCACAGAGCGTGCACACATCGCCGACTTCGGTCGCGGGTCGCCGAACGGACACGAAAGGAGATAAGAGCGTATGATCCTGCAGACGGGTAGACAGACGAACGCCATTCTCGTGGTCGCGGCGGGGCTGGTTCTGCTCGTGAGTCCCTCCAGCAGCCTGAGCGAGGAGCCGAGCCTGGCTCTCGGCCAGTTGCCCAACGTTCCGATTCCCTCGCACAATTTGCAATTCAATTCCAAGGTTGAGCTGGGCAAGCTCCTGTTTTTCGATCCTCGTCTCTCAAAGGACGGCAGCGTCAGTTGCGCCAGCTGCCACGTGCCGGCGGCCGGTTTTGCGGATCCTCGCCAGTTTTCACTGGGCGTGGGGGGCAAGCAAGGCGGACGGAATGCGCCGCCCGCCATGAATGCCGCGTATAACCATCTCCAATTCTGGGATGGGCGCGCGGGCTCGCTGGAGGAACAAGCGCTCGGGCCGATCCAGAACCCGATAGAAATGGCCGAGACCCTCAACGGGGTTGTCACGAAGCTCAGCCGGGTCAAGGTCTACCAGGCTCGCTTTCAGGCAGTGTTCGGGGAAGATGTGTCGGCTGACGGCATCGCGAAGGCCATCGCGGCCTTCGAGCGGACCCTGATTTCCACCAATTCCCCGTTCGATCGGTCCATCGCCGGCGACACGACGGCGCTCTCGGCATCGGCGCAACGCGGGCTCGACCTGTTTCAGGGGAAAGCCCGCTGCGTGCTGTGTCATAACGGACCGAACTTCACCGACAACAAGTTCCACCACATCGGCGTCCCGCAAACGGGGCCCCTGCAGGAGGATGTCGGCCGCTACGCCGTCACGAAGCGGGAAGCCGATCGGCGCGCGTTCAAGACTCCGTCGCTGCGCAGCGTGGCGTTGACCGCTCCCTACATGCACACGGGAGGCTTCAAGACGCTCGAGGAGGTCGTGGAATTTTACAACAGCGGGGGAGAAGCGGTGCCCGGGAAGGATGCCTTCATGAGCGCCCTGAACCTGACGGACCAGGAGAAGAAGGATCTTGTCGAGTTCATGAACGGCCTGACTGGCGAATTGACGAACATGGCCCCGCCGAAACTGCCATGACAGAACCGAGCAGCGAACCCTTCATAGATCGGAGGTCAGATGATGCGCAAGGCGTTGAAACCATGTGTGGCTGAAACCATCGGCACCTTTGCGCTGTGTTTCATCGGAGCCGGCTCCATCTGTGTCAATGCGGGTCTGGTGGGAGTCGCCTTGGCGCACGGGTGTGTGCTGGCCGTGATGATTTCGGCCCTGGGCCACATCTCCGGAGGCCATTTCAACCCGGCCGTGACCCTCGGGGCGTGGGTGGGCGGCAAAATCTCCGTTCCGATGGCCGGCTGGTATGTTGCGTCGCAATTGGGCGGGGCTGTGGTGGCCGGCGTACTCTTGCGGCTCGTCATTCCGGAGGCGAACTGGAGGGCCGCGAACCTGGGGACCCCCGGATTGGCTCCGGGAATCCCGATCGGGACCGGCATCGTGGTGGAGATGGTGTTGACCTTCTTCCTCGTCTTGGTCGTCTATGGTACTGCCATCGATGAGCGAGGGACCTGGAAGGCGATCGGCGGATTCGGGATCGGGTTCACCGTGCTCTGCGATATTCTGATGGGGGGCCCGTTGACCGGCGCCTCGATGAACCCCGCTCGCACCTTCGGCCCCGGGCTGGTAGCCGGCTACTGGGACAACCACCTGGTGTACTGGATCGGGCCGTTATTGGGCGGTGGGTTGGCCGGGCTGGTCTATGGGCGGTTTCTCATCAAGTCGTAGGGGCATCCCGGAGCATGGGAGAGGCAACTTGGACCGCCGGTTCGCCAGGGGCGGGTGGAGGGCTCCAGAACTACAGGCCTGATAGAGGAACCCTAGCGAAGTCAACGGCTTGCGCTTAGGAGAGCGAACCATCCCCTCCTTGAACATGGGGGACTGTTTTCAGGCTCCGGGTTGACTTCACGGCACGAATGGCGATATAGTTTTCATGATATAATCGCGAAGGCTGTCAGGATTGACGGTAGGGAGGGAGGCAGACGATGGTTACCATCACCGCGGTGGCGGAGCAGAAGATTCGGGAACTGATGCAAGAGGAGAAGGACGTGGTCGGCCTGAGGGTTTACGTGAAGGGCGGCGGGTGTCACGGCTACCAGTACGGGATGGCGTTCGAGTCCAAGATGGGCGACGATGACACGGTGATCGAGAAAGGGGACGTGAAGGTTATCATGGATTCGCAGAGCGTGCCGCTCCTGAACGGGGCGGAAGTGGACTACGTGGACAGCCTGCAGGGGTCGGGGTTTGCGATTAAGAATCCGCAGGCCAAGACGACTTGTGGGTGCGGCAGCTCCTTCAGCGCGTAATTCCTCAGTCAAGTTGACGTTCAAGACAAGGGCCGGGGTCATTCACCAGCGCGGTGAGACGTGACCCTGGCCCTTTCTTCATGGACAGGGTCCTGAGATGGCCAAAGTCCTCCTGACCAAGCGGATCGAATTCTCCTCCTCGCATCGATATCAGAATGACGCCTGGGATGCGGCACGGAACCGGGTGGTATTCGGAGCCTGCAACAACGAGCCGGGCCATGGGCATAATTACCTGCTGGAGGTGACCCTCGCGGGAGAGGTCGATGCCGACACCGGGATGGTCGTCAATCTCTATGACCTGAAACAGGTCCTGAAGCAGGTTCTGGAAGAGTTCGATCACAAGCACCTCAACCTCGACACCCCGTATTTCAAGGGGACGATCCCGACGACCGAGAACATCGCTGGCGTGCTCTGGAAGATTCTGGCGGCGCGTCCCGAAATCGGAGCGCTGGAAAACGTCAGGCTCTTCGAGGACGAGGATCTCTTCGCGGAGATTACGGCCGCGGATGTCAGGGCCGGGGGCGCTGGGATTGCGCGCGCCGGCGTGACCCGCCAGTATTATTTCTCGGCGGCGCATCGTGTGCACTCCGGGCACCTCTCCGCCGCCGAGAACCGGCGCCTGTACGGCAAATGCGACAGCGCGAGCGCCCACGGCCACAATTACGAACTGTCCGTCAGGGTTCGTGGCGAGATCAGCCCGGACACCGGCATGGTCACGGACACCCCGACGCTGGACCGGCTGGTTCAGGAGCTCGTGGTGCGACGGTTTGACCATCAGGATCTGAACCGTGATCCTGACTTTTCCGCGCTTGTCCCCACGGGTGAAAATCTGACGCGGCTCATTTGGAAGCGGTTGGCTGGATCGATCCCGGCCGCCCGGTTAGACCGGATCGGGCTCGTCGAAACGCGGGGCAGCTCTTACGCCTATGCGGGCGAGGCAGGAGAGGGGGCCCTCCTCAACTCCTGAGCAGGTGGTCGTTGATGAGGGCCCACAATTCGTCGGCCTCCAGCTTGCCTTCCCGGCTCAGCAGCAGCTTTCCTCTTGAGAACAGGTGGGTGGTCGGATAGGTCTCGAATTGGTGTCGCTTCTTGATGTCGCGGCACCGCCCGGGCACGTGCATTTTGGCCTTGCCCACGCGCACCTCGGCATACCGCGAAGCGGTTTCCTCCAAAATCGGGTCGTACTCCTTGCACGGCTCGCACGACGCGATCCCGTAGGCCACCACGGCCGCCGGCGCGCGCATGAACTCCTCGTAATTCGCGTCGCTCACGTCTTCCACAGTTCCGCTCACCAGCACCTCAATTCAAAAAAATGACTTCTCTTCGAGTCATGCTCCAGCGGGTGGCGTGGCGAGCGGGTCCCCCGCTGCCCGCAGCGGGGTCCCTACACCGGGCGGGGTGCGAGGACAGCGGGGGTGGATCGCCAGGACAGGACCCGCTGGAGCTTATCCAGCTATCATCGATTATTTTCAGACCAGGCCTACTTCAGCTTGCTGAGCGCGGCCAATATCTCCTTGTCGTCCCGGGCAGTTTTGATCTCCTGCACTTTCACGTAGGCCACCTTCCCGTGTTTATCCACGATCACGGTGGCACGCTTCGCGCAGTTCAGCGGCTCGAAATAGAGACCGTAGGCCTTGCTCACGGTGCGGTGCATGTCTGCCAACAGGCGATGCTTCAGTTCCAGATGGTCCGCCCAGGCTTTGTGCGAAAAGAAACTGTCGGTGCTGATGCCGACGACCTCCGCGTTGCTCGACTGAAAGCTTGGGAAATCGTCGGTCAGGCATTTGTTTTCCCCGGTGCAGACCGGGCTCCAGTCCAGGGGATAGAAGGCGAGGACAACATGCTTCTTGCCTCGGAAATCGCTCAGCTTGACCTCCTTTTGATCCTGATCCTTGAGCGTAAAATCAGGGGCAGGGTCTCCGACCTTGATTTCAGTGGCCACACCGGTTGTCATTCGGAACCTCCTTTACGTTGGTAAAAGATAGGGGCGATCCGTCCAACTAGTTTGGTAGCATGCCCTTTGAAAGTTTGTCAACGGCCCAAAAGGCCTAGCCCGCCAGACTCTAGGCCAACCGAGTGAGGGTCGCGTCACGCGGCCTCCCCCAGGATATCCGCGGGGTTCGCCGGTAAAAGCAAACGGGGCCGCCCCCGGAGGGACGGCCCCGCTTGTCTATTCGAGCCGAGTCGGCCGCGTTACCAGCGAGCGCCGGAGCGTTCGCGCTTTTCCTGCGGCTTCGCCTCGTTGACCACGAGCGTGCGCTGCTCTAGCTTCGTGCCGTTCAGGCCATCAATGGCCCGCTTGGCCTCCTCGCTGGTCGCCATCTCGACAAACCCGAATCCCCGCGACTGGCCGGTGAACTTGTCCGTGATCACTTTCGCGGACGTCACCGCCCCATACTGGGCAAACAGGTCGGTCAACTGCGCATCGGTCGTGGAATAGGGAAGGCTCCCCACATACAACTTGGTACTCACAGTACCTCCTTACATCAATCTGACAGGGCTCGGGATTGAGGGAACGAGAGGGAGGCAGATCGCGATAAGGCGGCAGGTCACTTGCGCCGAACGGTCGCTCCGATCCAGATTCCTAATCTCAGGGCCACTATCTCTTTCTTCAGGGTCCGGTGTGCTTCTGTGCCGTTCCGCCGGTCCCCTCTCCGAAACAGCACGGGCGCATCCTACCACGTGCCTCCGCCGTTTGCAAGTCCCGGTCAGGCACGGCGATCTTTGCGCGCCTTCCGCCGCTCCTCCGGGTTGAGGAGTCGCTTGCGAAGCCGCAAGTTGGCCGGAGTGACCTCGACGAGTTCGTCGGGCCCGATATACTCCAGTGCCAACTCCAGCGTCACCTGCCTGGGCGGGGTCAGGGTGAGCGCCTCGTCGGACCCGGAGGCGCGCATATTGGTGAGATGTTTCGCCTTGCAGACATTCACGTCCAGGTCCTCATCCCGGCTGTTTTCCCCCACCACCATGCCCCGATAGACGTCCACCCCGGGCTCAATGAACAGGCTGCCGCGTTCCTGAATCATATAGAGACCGTAGGCGTTGCTGGTGCCGTCCTCGTGCGCCACCAGGGACCCGTGCGAGGCGGTCATGGGCGCGCGCTCGTCGACCGGCTCATAGCGGTGGAAGACGTGGTGCATGATCACGGTGCCGCGGGCCTTCGCCAGGAGCACGTTCTTGAGGCCGATCACGCCACGAGTCGGAATGTGGTATCCGAGATGCGTGTCGCTGGCGGTGCCCTCTCCCCGTACCACTTTCATCTGGCGGAGCTCGCCACGGCGGCGACCGACCTCCTCGATCACCGCGCCCTGGTGTTCGGATGGGACCTCGATGGTCAGCTCCTCGTAGGGTTCCGTGACGACGCCATCCTCGGTGTGCAGGATGACCTCGGGCTGCGACACCTGCAGCTCATAGCCCTCGCGGCGCATCTGCTCGATGAGCACGGCGAGGTGCAACTCGCCTCGTCCGGCGACCAGGAAGCGATCGGGGCTGTCGGTCTCCTCCACCCGCAAGGAGACGTTGGTCTCCAGTTCCTTGAACAGACGTTCCCGCAGGTGGCGGGAAGTCAGGTACTTGCCTTCCCGGCCGGCAAAGGGACTGTTGTTGACTCCGAACGTCATCTGTACGGTCGGCTCGTCGATCGCCACCGGCGGCAGCGCGACCGGCTGGTCGGGATCGGCGATGGTCTCGCCGATGCCGATGTCCGCCAGGCCGGCGACGGCCACAATCTCTCCGGCCTCAGCCTTGTCCACCTCCGCCCGTTCCAGTCCGGCAAACACCGCCAGGTCGGTCACTTTGCCGGGTGCCTGCGTGCCGTCCCGCCTGATCTGGACGACGCTCTGGCGTTTGGCAATCGAGCCGGCCTGGATTTTGCCGATGCCCATCTTGCCCTTGTACGAGTCATAGGCCAGCGCCAGCACGAGGATCTGAAGCGGCGCATCGGCGTGAATGGCCGGGCCGGGGATCTGTTCGAGAATCGCGTCCAACAAGGGGGCGATATCCGTGCCGGGCTTGTTGAGGTTAAGCGTGGCGGTGCCGTTGATGGCCGAGGTGTAGACAATGGGGAAATCGAGTTGCGTGTCGGTCGCGCCCAGGTGGACGAACAGGTCGAACGTGCGATTGAGGACATCATCCGTGACCGCATCAGGACGATCGATCTTGTTGATGACCACGATCGCCCGATGGCCGAGGGCGAGCGCCTTGCGCAGCACGAAGGTCGTCTGCGGCTTCGGTCCCTCTTTCGCGTCAACCAAGAGCAGGACGCCGTCCACCATTCTCAGAGTCCGCTCCACCTCGCCGCCGAAGTCGGCGTGCCCCGGCGTGTCCACCAGGTTGATCTTCACGCCCTTATACGTGACGCTGGCGTTCTTCGCTCGGATGGTGATGCCTCGCTCACGCTCCTGGTCCATTGTGTCCAGGATGCGCTCGCCCATCTCGTTGATTTTCCGGTGCACGTGCGTTTGCCGGAGCAGGGCATCCACCAGCGTGGTCTTGCCATGGTCCACGTGGGCGATGATCGCGATGTTCCGGATATCGTTCCGGCGGTCCGGGAGGGGACCTCGGAGCGTCTGGTCTAAGGTCGTGTGCGGGTCCATGCTCGGCCTCGGTCCTCGGCCAAAAAAAAACGCCGCGCGGTGCCGGCGTCGGAACACAGTATATCCGACCAGGATGATGGAATACAAGCAAATCGCCCGCGCTGCACAAGAAGGTCCTGTCCAGGAGCTCCGCGTCGCTTGAGTTTTGGGGAGGGGCGTTGTAAGGTAACCGAGTGTCCACCACCGCTCGAGCCACATTGAAGTCCTGTTCCTATGTCCTTCAGTGACCGATTCCCCGAGATTCGTGCCCTTTCGGCTCCGCGACCGCGGTGGCAACTCGTGCTGCTCGGGCTGCTGGTCCTGATCCTCCTGCTGGGAGGTAGCGCGGCAGGAGCGCTGTGGTACATCTCGCGAGACCTGCCCTCGCTCGACTCCCTGCAGGAGTACCAGCCAAGCCTCGTGAGCCGTGTGTATTCGGGCGACCGCCAAGTCATCGGCCAGTTTTACGTGGAGCGCCGCATCCTGGTCACGCTGTCCGACGTTCCGCAGAGTCTGACCCAAGCGGTGATCGCGGTCGAGGACGCGCGTTTCTTCGAGCATCCGGGACTGGACGTCATCGGCATTCTGCGGGCGGTCTTGGCCAATATGCGGCACGGCGGGAAAGTGGAGGGGGCCAGCACGATTACCCAACAACTCGCCCGTTCGCTGTTTCTGTCCCCGGAGCGAACCTACGGAAGAAAGGCCAGGGAGCTGATCCTGGCGTACAAGATGGAGTTGATCTTGACCAAGGAGCAGATCCTGGAGATGTACCTGAACCAGATCTACTTCGGGCAGGGCGCCTACGGAGTCAGTGCCGCGTCCCTCACGTACTTCGGAAAAGACCTGGCGGAGCTGAATCTCGCTGAGTCCGCGCTCCTGGCCGGCATTCCCAAGTCCCCGAACAATTTCTCGCCGTATAAGAATCCTGAGCGGGCGAAGAAGCGCCAGGAGCACGTGCTGGAAAGAATGGAAGAGGCGGGATTCATCACGGCGGAACAACGCCAGGAAGCGGCCGCCCAGCCCCTCTCCTTTCGCCATCAGGGATCGGGTTCCGAGCAACTTGCGCCTCATTTCATCGAATTTGTGCGCCAGCACCTCGTGGCCAATTATGGCGAGACGATGGTGTACAAGGGGGGGCTCGAGATTTTTACCACGCTGAACGTGGGCCTGCAGAAGGTGGCGGAGCAGGCCATTCGTAAGGGCCTTCGCGATCTGGACAAGCGACAGGGGTGGCGCGGTCCGCTCGGCACGCAGGACCTCTCGACGCCGACGGACCCCGCGGCACCGACGCAGGCGCAGCCGCAGCCGTTGAACGAAGGCGACATGGTCCAGGGCGTCGTCACCAAGGTGGCTAAAGACCACGTCATGGTGCTCGCGGGCGGCACGTCAGGACGGCTGGCCTTCGCGGATATGGAGTGGGCACGCCGACAGTTGCGCGGGCCGGACCCGGTCAAGGACGCCACCATGCTGCCCACGGTCAAGCAGGTGCTGAAGCCCGGCGACGTCATCGAGGTGGCGGTCAAAAAGATCGATCGCGGGGGGGTGCACTTTCAGCTCGAGCAGACGCCGATCGTGGAAGGCGGGTTTTTGGCATTCGATCCGCGGACCGGTGCCATCCTGGCGATGGTCGGCGGGTACGATTTCGCGCGCAGCGAGTACAATCGGGCGGTGACCGCGCATCGCCAGCCCGGGTCGGCCTTCAAGCCGATCATTTATGCGACGGCGGTCAATGAAGGTCTGAGCCCGGCGACGTTGGTCGTGGATGCGCCCGTCGTGTATGAACCGGACGACCTTGAAAAAATCTGGAAGCCGGAAAATTACGAGAAGCGGTTCTTTGGGGTCATCAGTCTCCGCGAAGCGCTCATCCATTCCCGCAACCTGGCGACGGTCAGGCTGCTCGAAAAGGTCGGCGTCCGTCAAGTCATTGATTTCGCTAAAACGATCGGGTTCACGAGTCCGCTCAACAATGATCTGTCATTGGCGCTGGGATCGTCGAGCGTCACGCTCGTGGAGTTGACGTCGGCGTATGGCGTGTTCGCCAATCAGGGCCTCCGGCTGGAACCGTACGCGCTCGCGATGGTACAGGATAACACCGGACAGACTCTCGAGCAGACCCTGTTTGAGCCGCGCCAGGTCGTTTCCAAGGAAACCGCCTACCTGGTCACGAACATGCTGGAGGATGTGATTCAGAGGGGAACGGGCCTGCAGGCGAAGTCCATCGGCCGGCCGATCGCGGGCAAGACCGGCACGACCAACGATTACACGGATGCCTGGTTCATCGGGTTCACCCCCAACCTGGCTGTGGGCGTGTGGGTGGGATTTGACGATGTCCGGACATTGGGCGAGACGGAGTCTGGCGCGCATGCTGCGTTGCCCATTTGGATGGACTTCATGCGCGAGGCGCTGGAGCAACTACCGATGATGTCATTCGAAATTCCGGATGACATCGTGTTCGTCCGGATTGATCCGAGCACCGGCCTCTTGGCCTCGGACCAGGCGGAACAAGACACAGTGGAAATTTTTATGAAAGGGACCGAGCCGACGCAGTCGGCGCCACAGCGCATCGTTCCGACGGACTTCTATAGACTCGATCAGGTTCTGGACGGTCAGGCCGGGGGGCCGAGTTCGCAGCGGTAGCCCGCATCATTCATGAACGCTTCTGCTGTTCACCCGTTGCATTGTGCAGAGCAACGGGTCCCCGGGATTCGCTGCTACGACAAGCCTGCCAGGAATCTAAGCCTACTGGAGGCAAAGGACTCATCCGCTGCGATATGATCGAACGCAGCGGGTCAAGCGAAGCTTGGTATGGCGGGCGGGCTCGCCGCTCAGTCGGTCAACGTACTGCCGGGAGTAAGCCTCCCTCCTTCGCGGCTCCTCCCTGACCCATTGCAACGAGAAGCGCAACGGGTCCCCCTCGCGACGCGACTGCGCGATTTCGCGAAGAACCGCCATGAATAATGCGGGCTTGCGCGGATCGCTCGAGCTGGGGGGCTCAGGAATGGGCATCCTGGTACTCTTGGTGCCAGGCCATCTGGATGGCTTCCAGAATCTTTTCGTTCGATTTCTTCGGATCGTCTCTGAACTCCGGCAACGCCGTGATCCATGCGTGCATATCGGTGAATCGTACGGTGAGCGGGTCGGTGTCCGGGTGCTCCTCGATCAATCGGATCGCAATCTCCTCTGAATCCTTCCAATAAAGATCCATCTTTGCTCCTTAAGCTGATAGCGAATAGCAGATAGCTGATGGCCGAAAGCTCAGAGCTGTTCGCTGTTAGCTATTAGCTGCTCGCTGTTATGGCAGCTCGGAGAGCTTCTTACCTTGCAGTGCTTCCTTTAACGTCGAATCCATCAGCACCTCGGCGAGGTGGTGAGTCGCCTTTTCCACATCGGCGATGCGAGCTCGAATGCCCCGGTGGTCATCGCTGCTCGTGGCGGTCTGGAGCCTGCCAAGGGACGCCTTGATCAAAGCCGTCTCTTCGGCGCCGATCAGGTGGCCGCCGAGGGCGAACGCCTTCTCGGTCGCTTTCACGATCGCCTCGGCTTCGGTCCGCGCCTCGATCAACTGGCGTGCCTTGAGATCGTCGGCCGCAAACTTGAAGGATTCGGTGATCATGCGTTCCACTTCTTCATCCGTCAGCCCGGAAGACGGCTTCACCTCGATGGATTGGATCTGTCCGGTCCGCACGTCTTTGGCGGACACATTCAAAATCCCGTTCGCGTCGATCAGGAACATGACCTCCACGCGCGGCACTCCAGCCGGCAACGGCGGCACTCTGAGTTGGAACCGGGCCAGGCTGCGGTTATCCTTGGCTAATTCGCGCTCGCCTTGCAGGACGTGGATGTCCACAGAGGTCTGGCCGTCCACATAGGTGGTGAACATTTCCTTTGCGCTCGCGGGGATCGTGGTGTTGCGGCGGATCAGCGTGCTCGTTACACCGCCCATCGTTTCGATGCCCAGGGAGAGCGGCGTCACGTCCAGCAGCAGCATGTCCTGGGTCCCGCCGCTCAGGATGTCCGCCTGCACGGCCGCGCCGAGAGCCACCACCTCGTCCGGGTTGATCTCGCTGTGCGGGACCTTGCCAAAGAGCTCCTGCACGCGCCGCCGGACGAGCGGCATCCGGGTGGCGCCGCCGACCAGCACCACTTCGTCGATCTCCGACGGCTGCAACCCGGCGTCCTTGAGGGCCAGGCGGCAGGGGCCGATCGTTTGTTCGACCAAATCCATCGTCAGAGCCTCGAGCTGATCGCGGGTCAACTCGCGCCGGTACTCGCCCTTGCGGGCGGGCAGTTCAATCGCGATTGTGGTCTTCTGGTCATCCGAGAGACGGATCTTTGCTCGCTCGGCCTCCAGTCGGACCGATTGCATCGTGTCGGGATACTGCTCGCGATCGAGACCGTACTGATCCCGGACTTCTTTCAGGATCAGGTTGGCGACTCGTCGGTCGAAGTCGTCCCCGCCGAGATGCGTGTTGCCATTGGTCGCCAGCACCTCAAAAATTCCGTTCTTGAGCTTGAGGATCGAAATATCGAAGGTGCCCCCACCGAGGTCGTACACGGCGATGATACCCTGGGTTCTCTTCTGGAGGCCGTAAGCCAGAGAGGCCGCCGTGGGCTCATTCACGATACGGAGGACTTCCAGCCCGGCAATCAGGCCCGCATCCTTGGTGGCCTGTCGCTGGCTGTCGTTGAAATAGGCGGGGACCGTGATCACCGCCTTTCTGATCTCCTCTCCCAGATGCGCCTCGGCGCGAAGCTTGAGTTCCTTGAGGATCATGGCCGAGATCTGGGGAGGCGAATAGGTTTTGTCTCCGATCTGGATCCGGATGACTCCTCCCTGCTCGTGGAGTTTGTACGGGAAGTATTTCAGTTCCCCGGCCAGATCGGCCAGGCCTTTACCCATAAAACGTTTGACGGAGTAAATCGTGCGCTCCGGGTTTCTGACGAGATGCTCTTTGGCCGGATCACCCACGAGCAGGCCGTTGTCAGTCATGGCGACGACGGAGGGCACCAGGGTTCGACCGTGACGTCCTGGAATGACACGCGGAGTGTCGCCCTCCATGTAGGCGATCAAGGAGTTGGTCGTGCCGAGGTCAATGCCGACGATTCGCGTCATGTGCGTGATGCACCTTGTTCATCCGGTCGTCGCAACCATGTCGTTGACGATATTGCGGAGATAGGTCCGGTTCGAGAGAATCTCCCGCATCTCCTTCAACATCGCATCTCTCTCGCGACGGGCCTGATCATCCGGTTGCTTCCGGCTCTGCAACTTGTCCCACGCGGTGAACAGTTCCGCGAGCCGATGTTCCATCTCCAGCTGCCGGCGCTCGAGGGTTTCGCGGTCGACCTTGAGTCTCGTCCGTAATTCTTCCATGTGTACCGGGTTCTGACCCGGTGATGCGGATCGAAATTCCTCCAGGTCTTCCTGCAGAGCCAGAATCTCTTCGAACAGGTCAGCGGGTGGAGACGTCCGGATGTCTTTTGCCGAACCTGCCTCGAGCTGAATCAGGTATTCCGCTCGCCGGATCGGGTCCTTCAAGGTCCGGTACGCCGTGTTCAGCAGCGCCGAGTTTCCCAGGCTGATCGCCTGCTCACTCTCGGATTTGTTCTGGAAAAAGTCAGGATGGAAGGCCCGACTGAGCTCATAGAATTTGGCCTCCAGGGCTCCCAGGTCGATATTCAGTAGCCGTGGCAGGCCCAGGCACGTGAAGTAATCCAGTTCTTTGGACACGGGTTGGACCTTTACGCACTGCACGCAGAAGTACTCGCCATGCACCTCGGATTGGCAGTGCCAACACATGCTCCGAGCCATCTGGAGTTCGGTGCGTTTGCCGGGCATGTTGTGAGTCTGGTCCATCCGCTCCTCCGGAACGCTCTACTCAAACAACGGGCATGGCAGCCTTCCCCATGGCCACCATGCCCGTGACGATGTCAGACGAATTGAAACCGGGGTGAGGACCGGGGGGATCAGGCCGAGAAGGATTCACCGCAGCCACAAGTCTTCTCCGCGTTGGGGTTCACGAATTTGAACGTCCCCCCGGTCAGATCCTTGTGGAAGTCGAGCTGGGTGCCCTGCAGGTAGATCGCGCTCTTGGCGTCCACGATCAGCTTGACCCCGTCGACTTCATACACGGAGTCGAATTGGCCGATCTTGTCGTCAAAGTTGACGGTGTAGCTCAACCCGGAGCATCCGCCCCCCTTGACCCCCAACCGCAGGCCTCCCTCTGTGATCCCTTGCACCTGCATGAGGCGTTTGACTTCCTTGAGCGCCGCCTCACTGATCGTCACCACGGGAGTCTTTGTTGCCTCCGTCGAATCCATCATGCGCTCCTTCGCATTGGGCAAGGTCCAGGTTACTCGGATTGCCCGGCCTTCTTCTTGTAATCAGCCAGGGCGGCCTTGATCGCGTCCTCCGCCAGCACCGAGCAGTGGATCTTGACCGGTGGCAGATTCAGCTCCTGCACGATATCCGTGTTCTTGATCTTGGCGGCTTCCTCGAGCGTCTTGCCCTTCATCCATTCGGTGGCCAAGCTCGAGCTGGCAATGGCCGAGCCGCACCCGAAGGTCTTGAACTTGGCGTCCACGATCTTCTCGCCCTGCACCTTGATCTGCAGCTTCATGACGTCGCCGCATTCGGGTGCTCCGACGATCCCGGTGCCCACCCCGTCCTCGTCCTTCTTAAAGCTCCCCATGTTGCGGGGGTTATTGAAATGCTCGACCACTTTATCACTGTAGGCCATTTTCCGTTCCTCCCCTTCGCATCCTCTTCAGGCTGGACTGATCATTAATGCGTCGCCCACTGCACGTTCTTCAGATCGACCCCCTCTTTGGCCATTTCATACAAGGGGGACATTTCCCTCAATTTCGTCACAATTTCAATGATCCGCTTGATCGTGTAATCAATTTCCTCGTCCGTGTTAAACCGCCCCAGCCCGAAGCGGATGGAAGAGTGGGCCAGGTCCGATCCGACACCGAGTGCCCGGAGAACGTACGACGGTTCCAACGTGGCCGAGGTGCAGGCGGATCCGGAGGACAGCGCGATCTCCTTCACGCCCATCAGTAAGGACTCGCCCTCGACGTACGCAAACGAGATGTTGAGATTGTGCGGAAGCCGCTGGGTCGGATGGCCGTTGAGGTACACTTCCTCGAGCGCCTTCATGATGCCCGCCTGGAGGCGGTCCCGCATCTTCGCCAGCCGGACCGACTCGGTCGGCATCTCCTGCTCGCAGAGCTCACAGGCCTTCCCGAACCCCACGATCAAGGGGACGGGGAGTGTGCCGGACCGCATCCCCCGCTCATGACCGCCGCCGTCAATCATCGGGGCGATCCGGACCCGGGGCGCCTTCTTCCGGACGTACAGCGCGCCGATCCCCTTCGGCCCGTATATCTTGTGCGCCGTGAACGACATCAGGTCGATCCCCATCTCCTGCACGTCCACGGGGATCTTTCCGACGCCCTGGGTGGCATCACAGTGGAGCAGGATGCCTTTCTCCTTCGCGATTTTTCCGATCTCCTTCATCGGATTGATCGTCCCGATCTCGTTGTTGGCCAGCATGATCGAGATGAGGATGGTCTTGTCAGTGATGGCCTGTCGGACATCGTCCGGGCTGACCAAGCCGGTCTTGTCGACCGGCAGGTACGTCACTTTGATGCCCCGTTTCGTTTCGAGAGCCTTCGCAGTGTCTAGGACCGCGCGGTGCTCGGTCAGGCCGGTGATGATATGGTCGCCCTTCTCGCGGTACATCTCGACCACGCCCTTGAGCGCCAGATTGTCTGATTCGGTTGCCCCGCTGGTGAAGACGATTTCTTTGGGATCGGCATGGATCAACCGCGCGAGCTGCTTCCGCGCGTTCTCGACTGCTTCCTCGGCCTCCCATCCGAAGGCATGGTTACGGCTGGCCGCATTGCCGAACTTCTCCACGAAGTAGGGCAGCATCGCCTCCAAGACTCGGGGGTCCATCGGGGTCGTCGCATGATTGTCCAAATAAAGCGGAAACTTCATCGTTCAACTCCTTCTGCTGCCGGTGCGAGTGACTGTACGGTGATCAAGGGCGTGCCGCCACCCATCAGGTCTTCGACGGTCATGCTGTTCAAGAGCTGATAGATGCTGTCTTGTACCTTGAGAAGGGGAGTCCGAATGGTGCAGTGCTCATGCTGCAGGCAGGACGAGGCATCCTTCTCATGGTAACAATCCGTGATCCCCAGCGGGCCTTCGATGGCCTCGAGGACCTGCGCGATCGTGATTGTGCTCGCCTCCCTCGCCAGGAGGTACCCTCCCTTAGGCCCATTGTGGCTTTCAATGAATCCGCTTTTTGCGAGCGTCTGGAGAACCTTGGCCAGGAGCTCGACCGGGATATTGTGTTCTTCAGCAACCTCCCTCGTGTTGACGATCCTGGAGCGGGTGATCGCACCATAGTGTCTCGACGCGATATGCTGCAAGGCAATTAAGGCGTAGTCAGCTTTTTTTGAGAACTTCAGCATCTCCCTATCCCCAACTCGAATGATCGGAGATCAAATCGATCGCAGACTAAATAGGTCGCCGTTACTGTAGCATCGAGACCGGGAGTCTGTCAAGAATAAAGAAGCCTTTCTAAAACAAATGCTTATGCACATAAATTGGGCGTGCAATTGGCCCACACAATGTGATAGGGTGTTGTTGTTCTTAGGGAAAGAGGGGTCGTCTATGGGGGGAATCAATCCCTATATTGAGAAGGCGGAGGTTGAATTACCGACTAAATCCTACACGGTGACATTCGTTTCGACTGAAAAGACCGTGAAGGTACAAGTCGAACCAGAGAAAATCCCGTATGGCCCGACTGGTCTTCCCGGTAGTCTGCTGGACATTGCCTTGGGCGCGGGTGTTGATCTGGAACATGCCTGCGGTGGGGTCTGCGCCTGCTCCACCTGCCACGTGATCGTGAAAGCGGGGCTGGAGTCATGCAATGAGGGCACGGATGACGAGTTCGATCAGCTCGACGAAGCCCCGGCGATCACCTTGCAGTCACGACTGGCCTGCCAGTGCGTGCCGAGTGGAACCATGGACGTGGTCGTCGAAATTCCTGCCGTGAACAAGAATCTGGTGAAGGAAGGCCACTGAAGACCGTGACGCGGGTAGACGAGTCAATCTCGTCTGTTAGGTCTATTCAGTCTTTTTGGTCTGTCTGGTCAGACTAAACAGACATAACAGACTGAACAGACCAAACAGACCGACGTGTCACGGTTTCTCAGTCATACGTCTCTACCAGGACGTCCCGCCGCGCAAACCCCTGTTCCGTCAACGAGGCCCGCAACGGACGGACGAAGGCCTTGATGCCACAGATCATGGGAAGGAAATCCTTCCGGCCCGCAAACATTGACACAAGCTTCTCAAGGACCGGCTGGTACTCGGCCCCGGTGCGTTCCCTGCTGTCCGCAGCCGAGATCAGTGGCTCGTAGCAAAAGCGGTCATGGCGAGCGGCCAGAACCGTGAATTCGTCATGGTACAGGAGTTCGGCGCGATCAGGCACCTGATACAACAGTGTGACGCGATGTGACGGCGGCTGCGCGAAGAGCCGACGGAGGATGCAGCGCAACGGCACGATGCCGGTGAAGCGCCCGATGAGCACCAGGTCTCTGGTTAAGGGATCCGGGGCGACAAAGTTGCCGTAGGGGCCGGAGAGCACGACTCGGTCCCCGGCCTTCAACGTGTAGAGATAGGTTGATCCCAGTCCCTGCGGCACGCGATCAAACACCAACACCAGGTGGCCGGAAGCCGCTTCCGGCTCGGCCGCCGAGTAGGCGCGCACCAGTGGGGGACGTTCGCCGACGGGCAGTTTCAGCGACACCCACTGGCCGGGTCTGAAGTGAAGGGCCTGTTCCAGCGGCGACAGGACCAGTTCCCGCACTGAAGGAGTCAAGTCTCGAACGCTGACCACCGCAGCCTGCTGGGTCGCTTCAGCCACGCTCTGGTTCCTTCACGCGAGCATCCTCTCAGCCTCGGCCGTCCCTTAATCCTTAACAGAACGGGCCCAGTATTGAAAGGCACTCGGTGATCCTGCCACCTCCCTATACAACCCCTCGGCAGAATGTTATAGATACGAGTCCGCCTTGCGACGCGTGGTCACGTCACACGAGTGGCTGAACCGATCGTGAGTGAAAACGATGAGCGACGTCAGAGTACGGTTTGCTCCCAGCCCGACCGGCTACCTTCATATCGGCGGCGTGCGGACGGCTCTCTTCAATTGGCTGTTTGCGCGGCACCACCGTGGGCGATTCATCCTTCGCATCGAGGACACCGACCAGAGCCGATCCACCGATGAGGCCATCGGGGCGATTCTGGACGGCCTTCGCTGGGTGGGGTTGGATTGGGACGAGGGACCGCACCGGCAGACCGAACGCCTGGACCTCTACCGGCAGCACGCCATGACGCTGTTCGAGCAGCGCCAGGCCTACTGGTGTGTCTGTACCGCCGAGGAACTGGAGGCGCGGCGGAAGGAGGCTCAGGCACGCGGGCTTCCCCAGAAGTACGACGGGCGGTGCCGTGACCGGCGGATTACGAACCCGAGCGGAGACGCAGCGCTTCGGTTCAAGGCGCCGCAGGAGGGGGAGACCGTGGTCGAGGATCTGATCAAAGGGCAGGTCGTGTTCGAGAACAGCCTCCTGGACGATCTGATCATCCTGCGCTCCAACGGCGTTCCCACTTACAACTTCTCGGTCGTGGTGGACGACGCGCTCATGGGGATCACCCATGTGATCCGCGGGGATGATCACCTCACCAATACGCCACGGCAGATCCCGATCTTCCGCGCGCTGGGCTATGCGGTGCCGCAATTCGGGCACCTCCCCATGATCCTGGGAACGGACAAGGCCCGGCTCTCCAAACGACACGGAGCCACCTCCATCCTGGCCTATAAGGAGATGGGCTACTTACCGGAAGCCATGGTCAACTATCTGGTCCGTCTCGGCTGGTCGCACGGCGACCAGGAGATCTTTACCGGACAGGAGTTGATCGAAAAGTTTTCTCTCGACCATGTGCAGAAATCTTCGGCGGTGTTCAATCCGGAGAAGCTGCTCTGGGTCAACGCGGAGCACATCAAGTTCAGCGAGCCGGGGCGGGTGGCTGCGCTGCTCCGGCCGTTTCTGGACCAGGCCGGCCTTGGGGCCGAGGCCAGGACCAAGCCGGCGGGTTGGCTGGAACAACTGGTGACCCTGTTCCGGGAACGGGCACGGACCCTGGCGGAGATGGCCACGGCGGCCACGCCCTATATCAAGGACGAGCTGGCGTTCGATGAGGCGGCGGTGAAGAAACTTCTCACGCCGGCCATCGTCCCGGCGCTCACCAAACTGACCGATCACCTTGCGGGAGTATCGGACTTCTCACAGGCCGAGCTGGAAAAAGTCTTCAAGCATCTGGTTGAGGAAGAGGGGATGAAGATGGGCCAGTTGGCCCAGCCGGTCCGGGTGGCCTTAACCGGCGGCACCGCGAGTCCCGGTCTCTTCGACGTCATGGTGCTGCTGGGCAGAGAGCGCACGCTGGCGCGCTTGAAGAAAGGGATTGCGCTGGCCGGAAGTTCGACGCCTGATTAGTGCGGTCCTCGATGAACGCCTGAATCACCCTGCTTGACGCGTCACTGACCTTATAGTAGGCTGCGGAATCGGTTGGGGGATCGTCTAGTGGTAGGACGTCAGACTCTGGATCTGACTACCTAGGTTCGAATCCTAGTCCCCCAGCCAGTTCCTTTTTGCGATCCGTTTGTCAGACCCCTAGAGGCTGCGCCGGGTTGGCGCAGCCTCTTTCTTCCCCTCGGTCTTAGCCGCTGTCCTCGCCCCTCTGAGACTTTTCAATCTTCGCCCAGGTATCCTTGAGCGACACGGTTCGATTGAAGACGAGCCGGTCCTTGGTCGAGTCGGGATCCACGCAAAAGTAGCCTTGCCGTTCAAACTGGAACCGATGACCCGGCGATGAGCCCGCGAGGCTCGGTTCCACCCGGCACCCGGTCAACCGTTCAAGTGAGTGGGGATTCAACTGGGCCGTGAAGTCCTGCGTTTCCGTCGGTCCCCCGGCAGTCGTCTGCAGCAGCGAATCGTACAACCGCACTTCCGCCTCCACCGCCTGGCCGGCCGAGACCCAGTGCAGGGTGCCCTTCACCTTGCGTCCAGCCTGGGCCGAGCCGCTTCTCGTCGCCGGGTCATAGGTGCAGCGCAGCTCGACCACCTCGCCGGTCCGCTCATCTTTCACCACCCGCGTACATTGAATAATGTAGGCATAGCGGAGCCGGACTTCGCGCCCAGGCGCGAGCCGGAAGAACTGCTTCGGAGGATCCTCCCGAAAATCCTCCCGCTCGATGTACAGCACGCGGGAGAAGGGCACGTTCCGGGTCCCCATGCGTGGATCTTCCGGATTGTTCACGGCCTCCAACTCCTCCACCTGTCCCTCGGGATAGTTGTCGATGACCACCCGCAGGGGCCGCAAGACGCCCATCACCCGTGGCGCCCGGCGATTCAGGTCTTCGCGGATGAAGTGCTCCAGCAGGGCCGCCTCAATCGTCGCGTCCCGCTTCGAGACCCCGATGTGCTCGCAAAAGACGCGAATCGCCTCCGGTGTGTAGCCGCGCCGCCGCAGGCCTTTCAGGGTCGGCAGCCGTGGATCGTCCCAGCCGGTGACGTAGTTCTTCTCGACCAACTCCAGCAGCTTCCGCTTGCTCATGACGGTGTGGCTGAGATTCAGGCGCGCGAACTCGATCTGCTGAGGACGGTGCGGCGTGTCGCATTGCTCGATCACCCAGTCGTACAACGGCCGGTGGTCTTCGAACTCCAGCGTACACAGCGAATGGGTGATCCCTTCGAGGGCATCCGACAGAGGGTGTGCATAGTCGTACGTCGGATAGATGCACCACTTGTCCCCGGTCCGGTAGTGATGAGCCCGCAGGATGCGATACAGGACCGGATCGCGCAGGTTGATGTTGGGCGAGGCCATGTCAATTTTCGCACGCAGAACATGGGCCCCCTCCTCGAACTCGTCGGCCCGCATCCGCCGGAATAGATCTAGGTTCGCTTCGACCGATCGGGTCCGGTAGGGGCTGTCTTTGCCCGGCTCGGTCAGGGTCCCCCGGTACTGGCGGATCTCCTCCGCGCTCAGGCTATCCACGTAGGCCTTCCCTTTCTTGATCAACCGGACGGCGTACTCGTAGAGCTGCTCGAAATAGTCCGAGGCGAAGAACAGCTTGTCCCCCCACTCGAAGCCCAGCCAGCGCACATCCTCCTGGATCGCCTGCACGTATTCCGGGTCTTCCGTGGTGGGGTTCGTGTCGTCGTAGCGCAGGTGGCACACCCCATCGTGCTCGTTCGCGATCCCGAAATTCAGGCAGATCGACTTGGCGTGCCCGATGTGGAGATAGCCGTTCGGCTCTGGGGGAAACCGGGTGACGACGCGGCCGCCGTGCTTGCCGGCCTTCAGATCCTGCGCCACGATCGCGCGAATAAAATCCGACGGGACCGGGAGATCGGGCGTGGTCATCCGGACAACTCCTCCTAGAATGAAATCGGCTCTTGTTACCTTTCTATCACAGACAGGCAGGGGGGAGAAATGGTTCAGCCCACCCCGCTCACTTTAGCGAAAAATCTCATTCAGCATCGTCGCCAGACGCGCCCCGGCCCGTGCCAGCCGGTCGCCCACGACCGGCTGGCTGGCCCGGAAGTAGTGGTCGCCCAGATTTCTGTCGGCGGGAAGCTTGTAGGCGGTCGTGATCGCGGCGTGATGGGACTCTAAGGCCCAATCGCGCACTGCTCTCTGTGGGAGTTCTTCGACGGACTGCCTGTCCAGCCAATCGGTCAGGGTTCGGGTATAGTCCTCCTCGCTCACACCGGCCCGCTGGATCACCACCGTATCCCACACCGCATGCAGATTCCAAGGTTTCTCGTTCGCGGGGTTCATCCGTTCCCCCTCGACCAGCACTTCCAACCCGGTGCCGCCCTCATGGTCCTTGAGGCAATGCAGGGGTTGATGAATGTCGCCCACCAGGTGGGTCACAAATTTGAGCGCCTCAGCGCGATCCTGCTTGCTCCTGCTTCGATCGGCCAGGACCGACCGGAAGCGCTCGATGGCGGCCACGACACAATCGCCTGCACGCGGGGTCACGCAATCGCGGGCCGGGTTGTAGCCCTGCTGGTCCCTCGGGATGTTCACGAAGTGCCAGGGGGCGGTCTCAGGCCGGTCTTTCCGAATCTCATCCGCCCAATTGGCGACCGATGGGAGGCCGCCTTCGCCGAGCAACTCCCTGACGCCCTCAGCTGCATGCTTTTCGAGACGGCTTTCCGCAATCGTCGCAATGATCCGATGCCCTTCCTGTCCCCACCCGAATGTTTGGGCCGGACTCACCCCCGCCGCGCAGAGCCAGAGGAGGAGGAAGAGCGTTGGCAAGGATGAGGAGAGAGGCATCGCGCCTTTCTACCATAGATTGGTCGCGAGGAGGAACTGGATCGGCTGGGCGAGACGAGACGATTCAACACCGCGCGCTGATGGCTGGGG
>Ga0209376_1001191_pt1 | contig 26802 bp, 28 predicted proteins | sample GraSoiAngelo_134_FD_185891 | JGI IMG/M metagenome (GOLD analysis project Ga0209376, IMG submission 185891) | Grasslands soil microbial communities from the Angelo Coastal Reserve, California, USA - 14_0929_05_30cm (SPAdes) (version 2) | ecosystem: Environmental > Terrestrial > Soil > Grasslands ... | reverse complement strand
TCAGCGCGGCGACGCAGCGAAAGCCCATGGTCTCGGTCCAGAAGCGGTGCGAGACCTCGAGGTTGGTCACGTTGAGCACGACGTGATTGATTCCGCGCGGTGTTCGAGCTGAGTTGCCCATCGTGTCCTCCAGTATTGGTCCGCTGATCTCGCGACGCCTTGTACTCTACACGCCGCCTGCCATCCTGGTCCAGACGCGTACCGGCAGTATGGGGGCCATCTCGGGGCCCCCATCTCAACGTCGGGCCAGCTCCGCCTCCAGATCGAGCGGGCGCGAGCCGGAGGGCTTACCGTTCGGCACCGTCCAGAAGAGCTCGAACTCCAGGCCATCGGGATCCTTGGCGTAGAGCGACAGGCTCGTGCCGTGATCGGCCTGGCCGACCAGGGAGCGCGCCGCGATGAGCCGCTCGCGCGCCCGCGCCAGATCCGTCAGATCGTCGACCTCCCAGGCCGCGTGGTACATGCGCGCAACGTGCTCGTCAGGCCGACCGATGCCGGTGTCCTCGAACAGGCCGAGGTGATGATCGTCGACCGTGCCCGGGATCTTCAGGAATGCCGCCTTCGGATACCTGCGCTGGATCTCGAAGCCGAGCACGTCGACGTAGAACCGCACGCTCCGCTCGACGTCGGCGACGTAGAGGACGAGGTGCTGCAGCCGCCGGAGGCCGAGGCCGGTCACGTCGCCACCATCTTCGTCATCTCCTTCGCGCGCTCAGCACGCCTTGCAGGGCGGCCAGTCCCGTGAGTAGACGGGATTCTTCAGGTAGTCGTCCGGCTTGTAGGTCCAGAACTGGGAGACCCTGGGGAACGTGTGGATCACGGTGTTCTGGAGCTTGCCGTCGACGCGCTCCACCCGCCGCACGTAGATGTTCTGGATCGGATGTCCGTAATCGTCGAAGGTGATCGGCCCGCGCGGCGCGTCCGTGATGTTCACCTTGCGGAGCGCGGCCAGGAACTTCGGCACGTCCTCGATCTCGCCACCCACCGCGTCGAGCGCGGCCTTGAGCGCGCTCCCCGCCGCGTACGGCCCCTCCGAGTAATACGACGGCATCTGGTTGAAGCGCGCTTCGTAGGCCTTGACGAAGCGCTGGTTGGCGGGCGTGGCCAGCGCCGCCGAGTAGTGCAGCGCGGTCACGATGCCGAGCGCGGTGTCGTCCATGTTGCGGAGCACGTGCTCGTCGGTGAAGTTGCCGCTGCCGATCAGCGGCAGGCGCTCCTTGAGCCCGGCGTCCGCGTACTGGCGCACGAAGCGCAGCGCGTCGGCGCCCGCAGCGGCCGCGTAGACCGCGTCGACGTCACGCCGCAGCCGGGCGAGATACGGCCCGTAGTCGGCGGTGCCGAGCGGCGCGAAGAGCTTTTGCACGATCTGACCGCCCGCCTCCTCGAACGTTCGCTGGAAGGCGGCGCTCGACTCGTGGCCGAACGCGAAGTCCTGGGCGACGATCGCGATCTTCCGATACTTGAGCGTCTCGACGACCCACGGACCGAACGGATGCGCGGGCTGGCCCGCCGACCACCCGGTGCGCACGACGTACTGGCTGCGGCGGCGTTGCGTCAGGTCCTCAGCGGCGACGGTGGGCGAGAGCGTCGGGATCTTTCGCGCCTCGATGTAGGGTAGGAGCGCATAGGCTTCGGCCGTACTGAGCGGCCCGACGAGCAGTTGCACGCTCTGGCTCTCGATGAGCGCCCGCGCCTTCGTGAGCGCGGTGGCCGGCTTGGCCTCGGTGTCCTCGACGAACAGCTTGATCTCACGTCCGCCGACGCGCTGTCCCTGCTCCTCGAGGTAGAGCCTGAAGCCGTTCTCCATCTCCTTGCCGTTCGCCGCCAGCGGCCCCGTCTGGGGCACCAGCATCCCGATCCTGATCGGCCCGCGGTCGACCGCGGCGACGGCGCTCGTGGCCAGGATCAGTGCGAGGGCGAGAACCAGCCTGACGGCGATCACCGGGCCTCTCCCTCCTCGATGCCGACGGTGATGGCGACGCACGCGATGATGGTGTCGGACCCGGGAACGCGCAGCCCGCCCGCCACCGGGCGGATTGTGACCTCCCCGTGAGGCAGTTCGCGCCTGACCTGCTCGATGTCGACCGACGCGGGATCCGGAACCGCGACGGTCACGTCCACGAACATCCGACCGCCCCGCTCGCGAATGTCACGGAAGAAGGGCAGGCTCGAGTGCCGGATCGCATCCGACACCGCGCGACAGGCCGCCTTGGTGGAATCCTGCCCGTGAACGTCGACGCCCATACCGAACTCGAGCACATGTGGTTTCACGCCCGACATTATATTCCGGACGTCTTGCGCTATCCTTCCGGGCCGAGGGAGGCGTCATGACGCAAGCGCGAGGCATCCGGCAGGTCGGGTATTTCGATTGTCCGGGCGGCGGCCAGGTGGTCGTGAGCGGGACGACGGCGTTCGTCGCCCACATGAAGGCGCCGCACGGGACCACCATCGTCGACGTGAGCGATCCGGCGCGGCCGCGAAAGCTCGCCGAGGTGACGATTCCGGCCGGCGTGCATTCGCACAAGGTGCGCGCGGTGGACGGCGTGATGCTGGTCAACCGCGAAGCGCCGCCCCGCACCGAGGTCTCGCCCGACTTTCGTGGCGGCCTCGGTATCTGGGACGTGAGTCACCCCGAGCGCCCACGCGAGATCACCTTCGTCGAGTGGAAGGGCCTCCATCGCTTCACCTTCGACGGACGCTACGCGTATCTCTCCCCCGATCTCGACGGCTATCGCGGCAACATCGTGATGATCCTCGACCTCAAGGACCCGGCGAAGCCTGAAGAAGTCGGGCGCTGGTGGATGCCGGGCCAGTGGATCGCGGGCGGCGAGACGCCGAGCTGGGAGGGCCGCGCCCACCGCTGCCATCACCCGATCCGTCGCGGCAACCGGCTCTACGTCTCGTACTGGCACGGCGGCTTCGTGATCCTCGACATCGAGGACATGGGAAAGCCGCGCTACGTGTCAGGACTCGACTGGAGTCCTCCCTTTCCGTGGCCGACCCACACGACGCTGCCCGTCCCCTTCCCGCTCATGGGACGTCAGATCATGCTGGTCGCCGACGAAGACGTCCTGCGTCTCACCAAGAACGCCACGTCGTCGTTCCTCTGGCTCGTCGACATCACCGACGAGACCCGACCCACACCGTTCGCCAGCTTTCAGGTCGACGGGATCGACGGCTCGCCGCAGCCCGAGTTCACCGGTTGCCACCAGCCCGCCGAAGAAGTGCGCGGCACCGAGATCCCGGTGGCCTGGTTCGCTCACGGCCTCAGGATCGTGGACATCAGCAAGCCCCACGCTCCGCGCGAGGTCGCGTCGTTCGTGCCGCCGGTGCCCGACGGCGCCACTCGCGTCAGCAGCAACGACGTCTGCTACGACAGCCGGGGCCTCATGTACTTGATCGATCGCCAGCGTGGCCTGCACATCGTCGAGAGGGTCTGAGCACGTGTCGCTCATCGTGCGGGGCTGAGAGATGCGTCCAGGCTGACGACGAAGCAGCTTCCGGACGGTTCACGGCCCAGATAGCGCGCGTCGCCACCATGACGGCGCGCGATCTGGCGGACCAGCGCCAGCCCCAATCCGGTGCCCCCGCGGTCCCCGCCGCCTGCGAACCGGTGGAACGGTCGGAACACATCTTCGCGCTCGGCGTCCGGAATGCCTGGTCCGTGGTCGGAGACGCGCAGCTCCGCCATGCCGTCGGCGCGGTTCACGCGCACCTCGATTGGCGGCGCGCCATGGCGCCTGGCGTTCTCCAGCAGGTTTCTCGTCATCCGGCGGAGCAGTCGCGGGTCGCCGCGCACGGTGACCGGCTGGCCCTCGACCTCGGCGTCTTCGTATCGCGAACACTCCTCGGTCGCGAGCGCGAGCAGATCCACGTCCTCCTCCGCTCCGCGCTCGGTCACGACGTCCAGGCGGCTGGCCAGCAGGATCTCGTCGATCAGCGCGTCGAGTTCGGCGATGTCGCGCTCGACGTCACGCTTGCGCCGTGAGTCAGTGCCCTCCCTCATCAGCTCCACCGCCATGCGGATGCGCGTGAGCGGCGTGCGCAGCTCGTGCGAGGCGTTGGCCAGGAGCGACTTGTGCGCGCTGACCAACCCCTCGATGCGGTCGGCGGCCCGGTTGAAGCTCTCGGCCAGCCGCGCCACCTCGTCGTGACCTTCGACCTTCACTCGGGCCGAGAGGTCCCCGGCGCCGAGCGACTCAACGCCTGCCTGCAGACGCTCCAGCCGCGCGGTCAGCCGGCGCACCACGGGATAGGCACCAACCCCGACGGCGAGCGCGAGCACCGCAACCACGAGGAACAGGGGGAAGCCAGGATGCCGGTGGCCACGCGGCACACTCGCGACCAGCCACCTGCCGTCGGGCAGACGGAGCGCACCCGCGGGAGGGCCCCAGCGGCGTAACCAGCCGCCGCGGTCGCCGCCCGTGCCCGGCGCCGGCAGTGGCTCACCGACGGCCGCGAGCAATGAGCGATCGGTGGCGAACAGCGCCACGTCAGCCCGCAGATTAGCGGCGAGTCTTTCGAGCGCCGCCTGCTGCTCGGCGCTCGGCGCCCCGGCTGGAGGCAGCACGTTCTGGGCGAGCGTTCCGGCGACCTCAAAGGCGTGGCCCGCCGGGCCGAGGTCGCCGAACTGGCGCCAGACGAGGCCCGAACACAGCGCGAACACCGCCAGGCTGACAAGCACGGCGAGATAGATGCGCAGATAGAGCCGGCGCATCAGTCCTGCTGCTTGGCGAACACGTAGCCAGCCCCACGCACGGTGAGAATGCGACGCGGCCGCTTCGGGTCGTCCTCGATCGCCGCACGGATGCGCGAAATGTGGACGTCGATCGATCGGTCGAAGGCCTCCAGGGCCTCGCCCTTGACGAGATCCATCAGGGCGTTCCTCGACAACACGCGGCCCGCTTTCTCGGCCAGCGCGACCAGCAACGTGAACTGGTACCCGGTGAGGACGCGTTCTGTGCCCTCGAGGCGCACGATGCGGGCGTCGCGATCGATCTCCAGTCGGCCGAAGCGCAGCACGTTCGCCGGGCCGCCAGACCGCCCGCGACGCAGGATCGCGCGCAGGCGGGCCAGCAGTTCTCGAGGCTCGAACGGCTTGGGTAGATAGTCGTCGGCGCCCATCTCCAGGCCGACGACGCGATCCATCGCCTCGCCCCGCGCGGTCAGCATCAGCACCGGGAGGTCGGATTTCGCGCGGAGCTGCCGGCACACGTCGAGCCCGCCCATGTCGGGCAGCATGAGGTCGAGCACCAGCGCATCGAACGGCTCCCGCGTCACCCGCTCCAGCCCGGCCCGGCCTTCCGAGGCGACGGCGACGCGGAAGCCCGCCTTGCCGAGATATTCGGACACCATCTCGGCGAGGCGGGCATCGTCTTCGATGATCAGGATGTGCGGCGTCGTCACATCGTTAGCTTACTCGCGGTGGCCGTGCCGGCGGTTGATGCGTTCGGCGAGCTGCTGTCTCTGTTCTGGTGTGAGCACGTCGGCCACATCGGCGAGCGCCTGAGTGAGGCGCTGCGATGCATTCTCGGCCAGCTTCAGCTGATCTGCCCGAAGGGACTCGAGCGCGGCGCGGTCCACGTGCTGCTGCGACAACAGCTCGACCGCCTGCCGGCGAGCGTCGTACATCCTGGCCCGCAGCGGCAGCAGATCTTGCGCCGCGGTCTTCACGATCGGGCCGAGCTGTTGCTTCTGCGCGTCAGTGGCATCGATCTCGACATACAGGTGCTTGAGCGCGCGGTCGAGATGCGTATCCAGCGTCGCGGGATCGAGCGTGGCACCCATGAATCCGCCGCGGTGCCATCCGCAATAGCCGCCACCGTGGGCAAACGCCCTGGTACCGATAATAGCCGCCAGGCCGGCAATGACCGTCGCGATGGCCGCGCGCCAGAAGAAACGCCGGCGCGGGTTGTCGCCACCTGAGGTCGAAGGCGGAGAGGTCTGTGTCGTGTCGCTCATGGCTGCTGCTCCTTTCCCCGACGGGGCGTTGGAGAACGTCTCCCGTCGCAGGAAAGTGTGCGGGGCCTTGGTAAACCGCCTTTTTCCGCCAGGTAAAGTTAGGTAAAGTCGATGACCTCGATGCCAGCGCATTCCGACGACGGGCGCGATCACGCGAGCAGGGCCTCGTCTGGGGAGGCTCGCCTGATTGCCGTCGTCGTGCTCATCGCGCTCATCTGGCCGACGTCCGCGCCCGCCGCCGAGAAGATCAAGGTCACGATTCCGGCGGCCGCGGTGACGTTCGCGTCGCTCTATCACGCCAAGGCCGCCGGCTATTTCGCCGACGAGGGCCTCGACGTCGAGATCGTCACCGTCTCCGGCGGCGGCAGCCTGCAGGCGCTCATCGCCAGGGATGCTCAGTTCTGCGTGACGCCCGGGACGTATCAGATGCAGGCGTTCGAGAAGGGCCAGCCGCTCCTCGCCACGGCCGCCATCATGAACCGCAACGCCATCAACGTGGTCATGCACAAGAACGTGGCGCGAGAGAAGGGCATCACCGAAAAGACTCCACTCGCCGACAAGATCAAGGCGCTCAAGGGCCTCAAGCTCTCGGGCGTCGCGGTCGGCTCGTTCTCCTACCAGGTGATGCTCTACTACCTCCAGAAGGCCGGGATCGATCCCCAGAAGGACGTGCAGCTCATCGGTATCGGCAGCGGCCCCGCGATGGTGCTGGCTCTCGAGCAGCGCAAGATCGACGCCTTCGCGACCGGCACGCCCATTCCCGATGCCGCGGTGGCGCGCGGCATCGGCGTGATGATCGTGGACAACGCCGCCGGCGAGGATCCGGACTTCGCCGAGTTCATGATGAACGCCGTCATCGTCCATCCCGAGTACGCCCGTCAAAATCCGGAGACCGTGCGCAAGATGGTGCGCGCGCTCCTCAAGGCCAGTGGCTGGCTGCTCGATCACCCGGCCGAGGCCGCCGTGCCCTCGATGAAGCCGTTCCTCGGCCGCGTCGAGGACAAGGTCCTGGCCGACGGCGTCGAGAAAGTCCGGCAGGGCATCCCGCGCGACGGCCGCATCACTCCGCGCGCGGTCGAGCTGACCGAGAGCTTCATGCTGAAGATCGGCGCCATCAAGACGAAGATCCCCTACGAGAAGCTCGTCACCAACGACTTCCTGCCGAAGTAGACCGGCTAGCCCCCGTAGAAGACCTTGTCGCCGAGGTCTTTCAGCCACAGCGTCGCATCGTCGGCGCGGCCGTCGGGCGGCTTGCTGAGCCCGACCTCCACGACCTTTCCGACGAAGACGGAGTGATCGCCCTTCTCGACCGCCGCCTCGAGCGTGCACTCGATGAAGGCGGGCGCGTTGGTGAGGATCGGCGAGCCCGTCGCCCCGGGACGGAACGGCTCGCCCGAGATCCGGTCGCCCTTCAGCTCGGCCGGCTTGAAGAACGTGAAGGCGAGCGCCTGCTGTCCCTTGCCCAGGACGTTCAGGGCGAACGCCTTGTTCTCCTTGATGAGGGCGTGAGCGTGCGAGTCAGCCTTGACGCCGATCGCGACGAGGGGCGGCTCGAACGATGCCTGGGTCACCCAGTTCACCGTGGCCGCGGCCACCTGTCCGCCCTTGTTGCCCGCCGTGAGGACGTAGAGGCCGTAGGGGATCATTCGGAGCGCGGTCTTCTTGGCGTTCGGGTCCATCGGCTCCTCCTCGGGGCATATACTATCCCGCACGACCAGGAGGCAACCATGCCGCTGACAGAGCTGAATCACTACTTCGTGCGGGCCAACGACCTCGAGCAGACGAAGAAGTTCTACTGCGACGTGCTGGGCTTCGAGGTGATGCCGCGGCCGACCTTCCCCTTCCCCGGATACTGGCTCGGGGTGAACGGCAAGATCCAGGTCCACATGGGCCAGGACGGGATCGACCACGCCGATCTCTATTACCTCGGCACGCCCAAGGGCGCCGTGACCGACCACGCCGGCGTCGTCGACCACATCGCGTTCGTGGCGACCGAGCCCGGTGGCTTCATCCGGCGGTTCAAGGAGCGCGGGGTCGACTTCCAGCCGCGCTCACTCCCCGAGTTCGACCTCTACCAGATCTTCGTCAAGGACCCGAACGGCCTCACCATCGAGCTGAACTTCTTCGGGCTCAAGGACGTGAAGGACTGGGGCGGTGAGAATTACTCGAAGATGCCGCAGGTGGCCGGGATGAGGGCGTGACCAGGCCTCCGAGCTTCACCGACGTGACGTACGACGAGGCGATGGCGCGAGCCCGCGCCCTCGTCCCCGTCCTGCGCGAGCGGGCCGAAGGCGCGGAGGTCGGGCGCGAGATGCAGAAGGAAACGCTCGAGGATCTGCACCGCACCGGGCTGCTCCGCTTTCACCAGCCGAAGCGCTGGGGTGGGATGGAGCTCCCGTTCGAGGCGATCTTCGATCTCCCCGCCGAGATCGGCCGCGGCTGCGCCTCGACCGCCTGGAACGTCGCCAACCTCGGCATTCACCACTGGATGCTCGCCCTCTACGACGAGCGTGCTCAGGAGGAGGTCTGGGGCAAGAATCCCGAATCCCTGATCGCGTCCGGCATCGCCTACCCGCAGGGGCGCGGGCGCCGCGTGGACGGGGGCTTCGTCGTGAGCGGCTTCTGGAACTTCTCGAGCGGGGTGGACGTGTCCGACTGGAACATGCTGGCCGTCATGGTGCGCGACGGCGAGCGCGTCGTCGATCACCGGATGTGTCTCGTCCCGCGCGGCGAGTACGAGGTCGTGGACGACTGGCACGTGCTGGGCATGCGCAGCACCGGATCGAAGTCGGTGAAAGCCAGCGAGCTCTTCGTCCCCGAGCACCGCGCGCTCTCCATGTACCTGGCGCGCGGCGGCAACGAATTCCCGGGCGCCAGCGTCACCACGAACCCGCTGTTCCGCGTGCCGCTGTCGGCGCTGGGCTCGCACTGTCTGGCCGGCGCCGGCGTCGGCAACGCCCAGGCCGCGCTCGAGCTGACGATCGATGCGATCAAGGAGCGCAGCACCAACTACACCGGAATGCGCATGCGCGATTTCCAGGCCGTGCAGCTTCGCGTCGCGCGCGCCGGAGCGATGCTGGACGCCGCGCATCTCGTGATCCGGACGGATTGCGTCGATGCCGCGCGCATCGCCCACGAGGGTCGCGCGCCCACGCTCGAGGAGAAGCTGCGCTTCAAGCGCAACGTCGCGTGGGCGATGGAGCAATGCACGGAGACGATTGACACGCTCCACGCCTTGGCCGGCGCCAACGGCATCTACGACCGCTATCCGATCCAGCGCCTCTTCCGCGACCAGCACGCCCTCGCCGCCCACATCGGGTTCAGCTGGGACACCCAGGGCGGGCCGTGGGCGCTGGTCGCGCTCGGTGGAGAGTTCGCCAGCCCGACGATGTGAGCACGTGGTGGCGTATCATCAAGTCCACAATTGAACGCTCAGTACAGAGGATTGATAGTGCGCTCCGGCATGGGCGAGGTTCGCGTGAAAGCCAAGCTGACGAACGCCGTCGATGAGGCGATGGTCCGGCGTGGACTGCTGAAGCCCGAGGAGGTCCGAACCTACGAGGCTGTTGCCCTCGTGGACACCGGAGCGGTTCGCACGATCTTGCCTCCCCACGTCGTCGCTCGCCTCGGCCTTGCCGCTCGCGGCCAACGGATGGCCGAGTATGCCGACGGACGTAAGGAAGCCGTGAGCGTCACGGAGCCCCTCGTGCTCGAGCTCGAGGGTCGAGACACGCTCGATGAAGCGCTCGTTCTGGGTGACGAAGTGCTCATCGGGCAAACGGTGCTCGAGAAGCTGGACCTGTTCGTCGATTGTCAGCGTCGGCGGCTCGTGGCGAATCCAGCTCACCCGGACCAGCCGGTCACGAAAGTGAAGTAGGGCGTCCGAGAAGAGGGAAGCGATGAAAGCCATTCGCGCTCACCAGTTCGGCCCCTCGCACGTGCTCCAACTCGACGAGGTGCCTACTCCGAAGCCGGGCACGGGTGAGGTTCTCGTGCAGATCAAAGCCTCCGGGGTGAACCCCGCCGACACCTACGTGCGCTCGGGGAGCTATGCACTGCTTCCCACGCCCCCCTACGTGCCGGGCGGGGAAGGCGCCGGCGTCATCGTCGAACTCGGCTCAGGTGTGCGAGGGTGGAAGGCCGGCGACCGCGTCTACGTGACAGGCACGATCAATGGGCCTCTGCAGGGGACGTGTGCGGAGCTGGCCGTCTGCGGGGCGTCCCAGATCCAGCCGCTTCCCGAGCGCAACTCATTCGCTCAAGGCGCCGCCGTCCACGTGGCGTACGCGACGGCCTATCGCTCCCTGTTCCAGCGCGCGGAAGCACGCCCGGGTGAGTGGGTTCTCGTTCACGGTGCCAGCGGCGGGGTCGGCATCGCGTGTGTTCAGCTCGCTCGGTCCCACGGACTTCGCGTCATCGGCACCGCGGGCTCGGAGCGGGGCCGCCGGCTCGTGGTCGCCGAGGGTGCACATCACGTGCTCGATCACTCGAAGGCCAACTATCTCGACGAGATCAAGGCGATCACTGAGGGCCACGGGGTCGACCTCGTGATGGAGATGCTGGCCAACGTCAACCTCGATCGTGACCTTGGCGTGCTCGCCCTCCGCGGCCGGATCGTGGTCATCGGGAACCGCGGCAACGTGGAGATCAACGCGCGCCAAGCGATGGTGCGCGACGCGGCCATCCTCGGCATGGTGCTGTGGAACACGCCGGAGCCTGAGATGGCCGCCATCCAGGCGGCGCTCGGCGCTGGCCTGGCCAACGGAAGCTTGCGTCCGGTCGTGGCCCAGGAGATTCCGCTGAAGGAGGCGGCTCGCGCCCACGAGGTCGTGATGTCCTCGGGCGCCCACGGCAAGATCGTCCTCGTACCCTGACACCGAGAAACCCGCTCAACGAAAGCGTCCGAGTCGGGCTCACATCCGCTACTGGAGCTCTCGCGCCGAGGCCGTGCGCTCGCGCGGGCGCCAGCGCAGCACGTAGCGCTCCAGCCGGTTCAGCACGCCGTTGAAGAGCATCACGCAGACCATGAGGACGAGAATTCCGCTGACGGCGGCCGTCGTGTCGAACTGGTTCGTACTGAACTGGATCATGTAGCCGAGCCCGCGCGAGGCGGCCATGAACTCGCCGATGATGGCGCCGATCAGCGAGAACGGCACGCCGACCTTGAGCGCCGAGACGATCCACGGCGCGGCGGCGGGCAGGCTCACCTTGAAGAAGATCTGGCGCTCGCTCGCACCCATGACCCGCGCGATCTCCTGGTAGGCCGGCTCCACCGCGCGCAGCCCGGAGAACGTCCCGTAGAACGTCAAAAAGAACGTCAGCGTGCTGGCCAGCACGATCTTCGACAGCTCGCCGATCCCGAACCAGATGATGAAGAGCGGGGCCAAAGCCACCCGCGGGATGCCGTTGGCGGCCACGATGAACGGATCGAGCACCCTGGCGACGAACTCGAGCCGCGACAGCGCCACGCCCACGGCGATGCCTGCCACACTTCCGAGCACGAACCCGAGAAACGTCTCGCGCAGCGTGACGAGCAGGTGGCCGAAGAGCGTCCCCTCCCTCACCCACTCGATCAGGTGACGCGCGATGCGCAGCGGGCTCGAGAACCAGAACGGATCGATGACGCGTCCGGCCGCGGCCTCCCACAGCACCAGGACGGCGAGCCCGAAGCCCAGCCGCCACGCGAGCAGCCGGAGCCTCACGCGGGCGCTCTCCTGACCTCGGCCTCGAGATCGTCCCACAGCGTGTCGTAGGTCTGGCGAAAGCGCTCGTCGTCGTGGAGGTGAAAGACGTCGCGCGGGCGCTCGAGCGGTACCGGGCAGATGCGCCTGACCGTGCCGGGCCGCGCCGTCATCACCACGACGCGGTCGGCGAGCGCGACCGCCTCGCCCAGGTCGTGAGTGATGAAGACGATCGTCTTGCGCGCTCCATCCCACAGCTTGAGGAGTTGATCCTGCAAGAGCAGTCGCGTCTGGGCGTCGAGCGGGCCGAACGGCTCGTCCATCAGGATGACCTCGGGGTCGTACACGAGCGTGCGGATGATGTTCGCGCGCTGGCGCATCCCCCCCGACAGCTCGTATGGATAGTGATCCTCGAAGCCGGCGAGGCCCACGCGCTCGATGAGGGCGGCCGCGCGGGCGCGCCGCTCGCCCCTCGCGACGCCACGGATCTCCAGCGGGAACTCCACGTTCTCGCGCAGGGTCCGCCACGGATAGAGGTTGTCGGCCTGGGTCACGTAGCCGATCTCGGTGTTGACGCCCGTCAAGCGCGCGCCCTTGTAGAGCACGCTGCCCCGCGACGGCGCGAGCAGCCCGCACACGATGTTGAGCAGCGTCGACTTGCCGCAGCCGCTGGGGCCGACGACGGTCAGGAACTCGCCGGCGCTCACGTCGAGGCTCACGCCCGCCATCGCCTGGATCGTCTTGCCGCGCGTGATGAAGTCGCGCGAGACATCACTCAGCGAGAGCATTGTCATGGCGCGCCTCCGCTGGTATAGAAACGCCGGGACAGCGACAAATCAATGATCTCTTCGCGGCGGCTCATCTGGACGGCGGCCCTGCTCGTCTTCGCGGCGTGCCGCGTGCTGCCGCCCGCCGCCGGCCTCGATCGGGCCGGACAGACCGTCCTCGGCATCGCCGCCGCGATGGCGCTCCTGTGGGCGCTCGACGCCGCGCCGCTCGGCGTGACGTCGCTGCTCGCGCTCGTCCTGCTCGGCACGGTGCCCGGCTTGCGGCCCACGCAGGTCTTCGGCGGCTTCGCGTTTCCCGTCGTCTTCTTCCTGATCGGCGGCGTGGCCATCGCCATCGCGGTCGAGCGCACGGGCCTCGCCGCGCGCGTCGCACGCCAGCTCCTGGCCGGAGCGCGCGGCCGACCGGGAAGACTCTACGCCCAACTCCTGGTCAGCCTCCCGGCCATGGCGGTGTTCCTGCCGTCGGCGATCACTCGCAATGCGATCCTCATCCCCGCCTATCGCGAGTCACTCGACGCGATGGGCTTGAGGCCGACCGACGGGCGGGCCCGCGCGGTCATGCTCACGCTGGGCGTCCTGAACCCGCTCGCCTCCTCGGCGCTGCTCACCGGCGGCATCGCGTCGATGACGGCCGCCTCGCTGCTCGGCGGCTTCTCGTGGCTGCGCTGGTTCGTGCTGATGGCGGTGCCGTACTACGCGTTGCTCACGCTCGGCGCGATCGCGCTGTGGCTGACCTCACGCGCGGCGGGCCTCGAGCACCGTCCCGTCGCCGAGCGCGCGGTCCACACGCCGCTCACCGGCCCCGAGCGTCGCACGCTGGTGGTTCTCCTGCTCACGACCACGCTCTGGCTCACCGATGCCTGGCACGGCTTGAACCCGTCGATTCCTGCGTTGCTGGCGGCGCTCCTGCTCGTCGCGCCGGGCATCGGCGTCTTCGGGTGGAAAGACCTCGAGGCGCGCCTGTCGTGGGAGCTCATCCTGACGGTGGGAGCATCGCTGTCGCTGGCCAGCGCGCTGACCTCGACCACCGCAGCGCCGTGGCTCGGAAGTCTCCTCACCGGCACGGTGACGGAGCTTCAAACGAGTCCCCTCGCCCTCGTGGGCGCGCTGATCGTCATCGTCACGGTGGTGCACCTCGGCATCACCAACCTGGCGGCGTGCCTGGCGCTGTTGCTCCCGATCGTCACCACGACGACGGCGGCGGCCGGACTGAATCCACTGGCGATCGGCCTCATCGTCACCGTGGTCGTGGACGCCGTCATCCTCTATCCCGTCCAGACGGCGACGAATCTCATCGCGTACCAGACGGGCTACTTCACGACAGCCGACGTTCGCCGCTTCGGCTTCGTGATGCTGGGGCTCACGCTGGTGGTGATCCTCGGCGTCGCCATCCCCTACTGGAAGCTGATCGGCCTGCCGCTCGTCGCGACTCGCTGAGCGCGACGAGCGCGGCGAGCCTCATCCCGTCCAGCCCGGCGGCTCGATCGGGATCCACGGCCGCGACAGGTTCAAATCGTCGACGATGGCGTTGGCGGCGTTGTAGGCGGGCGCACCGTTGACGCCGCCACCGTGGCTCGACGAGCCGCACAGGTACAGCCCCTCGATGGGCGTGCGGTTTCCGGCCAGGAGCGGATGCGGCCGATTGATCCCGAGCTGGGAGGGAACGTACGCGCCCATGCGGACCGCGCCACGGACCATCGTGCGATTGCGCCGCTCGACGTCGAGCGGCGTGAAGAGGTACGTCGCGAGGACGTTCTCGTCCGTCAGGTTCGGCGCGTACTGGCGCCACACGTCGAGGAGCTGCGCCGTGTACTCCTTCCGCCGGCGGTCCCAGCCTTCGGGCCCGTCGGGCAGCGCGTAGGGCGCGAACGGCCACCAGAACGCCGAGTGCTTGCCGGCCGGCGCGTAGCCCGGATCGAAGCGCGTGTTGCAGGCCCCGTTGCCCATCAGGTGATCGGGCAGCTCGTTGCGCCGGCACTGGTCGAAGCAGCGGATCACCTGCTCGGTGTCGTCCCAGCCCATGAACAGGTTGAACGCGCGGTCGATGTCGGGATCGAACTTCGCCGAGCTGTAGAATGGCGGCTCGCTCAACGCGAGATGGATCGTGAGCAGGCTGTGGCTGCCCCAGTACCAGGCGTTGAGCTTGGTCCGGACCTCGTCGGGAAACGCGGACTCGCCGACCAGCTTCATCGTCGCCGGCGCGTCGATCGCGCTGGCCACGAAGCGCCGCGCCGCGAAGCGCCGGCCGTCGGCCAGCTCGACACCGACGGCGCGGCCGCCCTTCACCCGGATCTCACGCACCTCGGCGTCGGTCTCGACGTGCCCACCACGCGCCTCGATCAGGCGGGCGAGCGCCTGCGGCAGCGCCGAGGAGCCACCGACGGGCAGGGCCAGCCGTGTGATGTTGGCCATGGTGGAGGCGAAGAGCAGGCCGGTGCCCGGCTCGTTCTCCGCCGTCGTCACGTGCATGAAGAGCTTGAGGAAGCTCTTCACGCGATGATCCTCGAAGTGGCGATCCACCGCTTCGAAGAGGGAGAGCGGCGCGTGGCTGAGCAGATCGGCGCCTTGCGGGCCGGTCAGCCGCGCGCGCAGCTCGGCCGGGGCCAGCGGCGCGTTGTAGAGCAGCGACGTGAAGAGCGGCCGCATCGACTCCGTCCACGTCGCATGCAGGTGGCGGTAGGCCTCGGCGTCGTGGCGCGAGAAGCGGGCGAGCGAGGCGCACGTCCGCTCCACGTCCTTGTGGATGACGATGCAGGTGCCGTCGCGGAACGTCGCCCCCTGCTGGACGGGCGGCTCGACGTAGGAAAAGCCGAAGCGCCACAGCTCCAGGTCACGCAGGAACGGCGCGTTCTCGAGCCCGATGTAGAAGTTCGAGTGCAGGTTGAAGCGAAAGCCCGGGATGATCGGCTCGTCGGTCGTGCAGCCGCCGCCGATCCACGGGTTGCGTTCGAGGACGAGCGGCCGCTGCCCGGCCCGCACCATGTACGCGGCCAGCGTGAGGCCGTTGTGGCCGCCGCCGATCACGATGCCGTCGAACACCCCCGTCGTCATCGCTCGATCCCGAGGTGGCGGGCCATCAGGTCCGGTTGCGCGTCCAGCTCGGCCGGAGTGCCCGCACACGTCACGCGGCCGGTCGCGATCACGTACACGTAATCTGCCACCTCCATGGCCAGGCCGACGTTCTGCTCGACGAGCAGGATCGAATGGCCCTGGCTGCGGAGCCGCCGCATGATCGCGCCGAGCTGCTGCACGATGACCGGCGCGAGCCCTTCCGACGGCTCGTCCATCAAGATGAGATCGGGATTCGCCATCAGCGCGCGACCGATGGCCAGCATCTGCTGCTCGCCCCCCGACAGATTGCGGGCGCGCTGACCGAGGCGGTCACCGATCTGCGGGAATTCTCTCACCACCTCGCTCAAGCTCCATCGTTCTGCGCGACCCCGGCCGCCCGGTCCGGTCCGGCCACTGAGCCCGGCCAGCGTGCTCTGAGGCATCTGGAGGTTCTCGCGCACGGTGAGCGAGGGAAACGTCCGCCGGCCCTGGGGTACCAGCGCAATGCCGAGCTGAGCGATCCGGTACGGAGGCAGCCCGACGACGTCGCTGCCGCGGAACGTGATGCGGCCACGGCGAGGCGGCGTGAGCCCCGCGACCGAGCGGATGAGCGTCGTCTTGCCCATCCCGTTGCGGCCGAGCAAAGCGACGATCGTCCCCGAGGCGACACGAAGCGACAGTCCCTGCAGCACGTAAGAATCGCCGTAGTAGGTGTGAATGTCCTCGATGGCGAGCAGATCCGCGGGGCGGGAATCAGCGGCGGCCAAGGTAGACCTCTCTGACCTCGGCGTTGCCTTGAATGACCTCGGGCGGGCCATCGAGCATGACCTTGCCCCGGTGCAACACGGTCACCTCGTCGGCCAGGCCCATCACCACGCTCATGTCGTGCTCGATCAGGATGACCGTCACGGCGCGTGGGATGTCGGCGATCAGCTCCGACACGCGCTGGCGCTCGGCCGGAGCAAGGCCGGCCGTTGGCTCGTCGAGCAGCAACACGCGCGGGCGGCTGGCCATCGCGAGCGCCAGCTCGAGCTGGCGCCGCTCGCCATAGGAGAGCGCGCGAACGACGACGTCGCGCCTGTGTGCGAGGCCGACCTTGTCCAGCTCGCCGAGCGCCTGCTCGCGCGTGTCGCTCAATCGATCGACGGAGCGGTGCACCATCCACTTGAGCCGGCTCGTGCCGTGCACGGCGAGCGCGACGTTCTCGAGCACGGTGAGCCCGAGGAAGACGTTGCTGATCTGGTAGGTCCGGCCGACGCCGAGACGGGCTCGCCGGTACTCGGGCATCCGCGTGACGTCGGCGCCGAAGAGCAGGATGCGGCCACTCGTCGGCCGGAGCACACCGGTCAGGCAGTTGAAGAACGTCGTCTTGCCCGCGCCGTTCGGACCGATGATGGCTCGGCGCTGGCCGGCCGGCACGCGCAGCGAAGCGCCGTCGACGGCGTGGACGCCGCCGAACGAGCGCGACAGCGCGACGGTCTCGATCGCCGGCGTCAGGGCCGCGTCTCCTCCGACGCGAGCTGGCTCGCCATCTCGAGCCGCCGACCCTGCCGGAACCGCTCGGTGACACCGAGCAGGCCGTGAGGCGCCCACAGCACGGTGGCGATGAACACGAGGCCCATCGCCGTCATCCACCACGCGACGAAGTACGCGCTGCCATAGCTCCGGATCAGGATGATGACGGCCGCGCCGAGAAACGGGCCGAGCACGGTGCCGGAGCCGCCGAGGATGACCATCAGGACGGCCTCGGCCGAGACGAGGAAGCCGGCCGCTGCCGGCGACACGAAGCGGTTCCAGTAGATATAAAGGACGCCGGCGAGCCCGGCCAGGGCGCCCGACAGCACGAACGCGGCGAGCTTGTGGGCGCCCACTCGATAGCCGAGAGCGCGCATGCGGCTCTCGCTCTCGCGGATGCCCCGCAGCGTCAGCCCGAAGGGCGAGCTGATCAGTTTCCGGTATCCGAGCGCGCAGGCCACGATCGTGGCCAGCACCAGGTAGTAGTAGTCGTCGAGCCGCTGGAACCGGAAGCCCGCGATCACGGGCGCCGGGACGTTGCTGACGCCGTTCTCACCACCCGTGAACGACGTCCATCGCATCGCCGCGCCCCACACGACGTTGCCGAGGGCGAGCGTGAGCAGGATGAAGTACACGTCGCCCGTACGAACGGCGAGGCCGAACACGACGGCGAGCAGCGTGGCAGCGACGAGTCCGCCCAGGACCGAGAGCACGAACCCCTGGCCGTGGCGGACCTCGAGGATCGCGGTGGCGTAGGCGCCCACCGCGAAGAACGCCGCGTGGCCCATCGGCAGGAGCCCGACGTGGCCGATCAAGAGATCCGCGCTGAGCGCGAAGAGGCCGAAGACCAGGATCTGGATGAGCAGGCTCGTCCAGAAGGTGTCGAGCATACGCGGCGCCAGCAGCGCCACCACCGCGACGAGGACCCACGCGCTCGGTGCAGCCGCGCGCCGCCAGCTCAAGAGATTCCGCTTCATCGTCGCGGGCGCAGCGTAGCACGCGCGCAGGTACTCTCCTGGCAGGTTCGTTACGCGGCGGTGGACCCTCCCGAAGAAAACTGTCTCTTGTTGAACGCTTCAACACAGTCCGGGTGCATGCTCTCGACCGCCGTGGCGTAGCGCGGCTGGTCTGCGTCGATCGTCTTGCCGCAGACGCAGCAGATCGGCTCGCGTCGGGCCGAGTCCCTCGACGTGCGGCGCTCGCTCTCCTCGAGGAGGCTGTATCCCGTCTCGATCAGTCTGCGAGACTCGGCGATCTGCGCCTGACACGAGAGGATCTGCCAACACCATTCGTGAAACGAGTCGCCGTCCAGGGAGACGTGCGCCTCGTCGGCTATCGGTTGGCTGCAACGCGCGCACTTGGGAACGTCAGCGGGCATGCGGGGAACGGGCTTCATGGGCAGACCCTCACAGACTTCATCGAAGGCCTGTCACCGGGGTCCCGACGCCAGGTGCGTCAACCCTGGGGGCCGGGGTGGCGGCACGCAACTATAACACTCCTTCGATGCCCACGGCTCGGAGCCACCGCTCGGCCGGTGTGCACCGGGGAAGCGCCTGCCGGGGTTTACGAGGTGAGCGCGGCTCTACGACGTGGACGCACTCTGCCGAGTTCGGTGTCGGCGCGAAGCAGCGGAAGTATCGCGAGCTGAACGGCGTATGGGCACCGAGAAGCTGGGTGCTAAGGGGGAGTGGGCGCTGTGAGCGCCTGCTACTCCCCCTCTTCTGGCACCGCGCCCCGGCAAAAGTCGGGGCCTGAGGGAGGTTCCGAGGCGCCGCCGAGAGCTGCGACAACGCTCTCGACGGCGTCTCCGTCATCGGGTGGCGTTCCCTCCATACGCTACCGTCTACATCCGGGTGCTGCCGGCGTCAAGCCGCCGCGCGCCACGAGCCTGTGCCTCCGCCGACGCCGAACCGGACAACCGCGTCACGCCTCACGACCGAACAGGCCGGTGGGGCGCACGAGCAGCAGGATGGCCATCGGGCCGAAGATCATGAAGTAGGAGAACTCGGGAAGGAGCCACCGGCCGTACGCATCGACGAGGCCGACGATCACGCTGCCGGCCATAGCGCCGCCCAGGCTCCCGAGGCCGCCGACGATGACGACCACGAGCGCGTAGGCGAGGATCTCCCACTCGGCGCCGGGATAGAGCGTGAGGAACGCGCCGCCGGCCACACCCGAGAGGCCGGCGAGAAACGCGGCGAGGCCGAACACCAGCGCGAACAACCGGTCGATATTGACGCCGACCGCGTTCACCATCTCGCGGTCGTCCACGCCGGCGCGGATGATGGCGCCGAGCTGCGTGCGGTGGTAGAGCAGGCCGAGCGCCAGCGCGATCACGGCGCCGAAGACGATCAGCAGGAAGCGGTAGCGCGGATAGACGAGCCCTCCGGGCAGATCGATGGGGCCGCGCGCGAACTCGGGCTGGGGGATGCGCAGGGGGTTGCCTCCCCAGGTCAACAGGCACACGTCGGCGATGACGTAGGCGACGCCGACGGTGAGCAGCACCTGGCCGAGCACGTTGTCGCGGGTGCGCCGGATCAGGAACCGGTCGGTCGCCCAGCTCACGATGACGATGCCGACCCCGCCCGCGAGCAGGCCGAGCCAGAAATTTCCGGTGAGGCGAAGCACCGAGAGGCCGAGATACCCGCCGAGCAGGTAGAAGCCGCCGTGGGCGAGGTTCACCAACCGCACGAGACCGAACGTGAGCGTGAAGCCGCTCGCCAGCAGGAACAGCAGCGCGCCCATGGACAGGCCGTTGAGCGCCTGGAGGATCCAGGGCGTCATCAACGGCGCGCGCGGATGGCGGCGAAGACCCGGGCCGGCGTAACCGGCAGCGCGGTGAGAGAGACGTCGAGATCTCGGAGGGCGTCGCAGACGGCGTTGGCGATGGCGCCGCTCAGCCCGGGATTGCCGCACTCGCCGAGGCCGCGCAGTCCGAGCGGATTCGTGTGCGCCGGCACCTCCTGATAGAAGGACTCGACGGGGGGCATGTGATCGGCCGCCGGCAGCGCGTAATCCATCAGCGATCCCGTCAGGAGCTGGCCCTCGGCGTCGTACTGGAGGCTCTCCAGCAGCGTGTTGCCGATGCCGAAGGCGACGCCACCGGTGAGCTGGCCGTCGATCAAGGCCGGGTTCACGGCGCGCCCGACGTCGGCGCCGACCACGATCCGGCGCAGGGTCACCAGGCCGGTCTCAATATCCACGTCAGCGACGACCGCCACCGCGCAGCCGGCGTACGTGACCTTCGGGACGTTGAACGACGCGCCCACGGCGAGCCGGCGCTCGGCGGCGAGCGCACCCAGCGTGACCTCACGGCCGCGCGCGGTCAGCACGCCGGCGCCGTACTTGATCTCGTCCTCGGCAACGGCGAGCCGCGTCGCCGCACGACGACGCGCTTCGGACAGCAGCTTGGCCGCCGCCATGTGGGCGGCGTTGCCGGCCGTGACGGTGCCGCGCGAGCCGTACGTGCCGACGCCGCTCTCGACGGCGGCGGTGTCGGCGTGCCGCACGTCGAAGCGCCCGGCGGGAAGACCAAGCGCGTCGCCGACGATCTGGGCCAGCACGGTCTCGAGGCCCGGGCCCATCGAGGCGGCGCCGGTGTCCACGGTGATGCGGCCATTGGCGTGGGCCTCGAGCTGGGCGGTCTCGAACGGCCCGAGCCCGGTCTTCTCGACGTAGACCGCGAGCCCGATTCCGCGGCGCACGCCCTGGGCGGCGAGCCGCTGTTGCTCAGCGCGCGCTCCCGCGTAGTCGAGGCGCGTCAGCAGCGTGTCGAGCAGCCCGGGGAAATCGCCGGAGTCGTACACGGTGTTGACGCCGAACGACACGGTGCCGATGTCGTACGGCATCTCGTCGGCGCGGATCAGGTTGCGCTTTCTGATCTCGGCGGCGTCGATGCCGAGGCGGACCGCCGCCGCGTCGAGCAACCGCTCGCGTACGAAGTTGCACTCCGGGCGGCCGGGCGAGCGCAGCGTGCCCACCGGCGTCTTGTTGGTCACGACGCTCCAGAGATCGCACGAATAGTGCGGGACGCGATACGGCCCGGGCAGGAGCGCGGCGCCGAATTCCGCGGGCACGAGCCCGGCCGTGCGCACGTAAGCGCCGATGTCGGCGTGGATGATGCTGCGGATGGCCACGATGCGCCCGTCGCGATCGAAGCCGATCTCGACGGCGTTGGTCAGCTCGCGGGCGTGGTTCGTCGCCAGCAAGCTCTCGCTCCGGTCCTCGATGAAGCGCACGGGCCGGCCGAGCTGGAGGGCCGCCAGCGGAATCAGGATGTCCTCGGGATAGAGCTCTCCGCGCACACCGAATCCGCCGCCGACATCGACTTCCGTCAGGCGGAGCCCCCCCACCGGCAGCTCGAAGATCGGCGCCAGGATGGAGCGGTTGATGTGAATGCACTTGGTCGATCCGAGCAGGTGCAGCTCGCCGCCGGTGACCGCCGGCGGCACCGCCACCAGGCCCCGCGTCTCGAGCGCGCACGCGGTTTGCCGCGGATACGTGAAGCGCTCGCGGATCACGAGCGGCGCCTCACCGATGGCGCGGTCCGCGTCGCCGACGCGCATGCGAATCACCGCGACGTTGTTCGAATCGGTGTTGGCAAACAGCCGGGGCGCGCCGGGCGCCAGCGCCGCCTCCACTGTCGCGCACACGGGCAGCGGTTCGTACGCCACATCGATCAGAGCAAGAGCGTCGACCGCGACGTAGCGGTCCTCCGCGATCACGAGCGCGATCGGCTCGCCGGCGTAGCGCACGATGCCGCGCGCGATAGCCGGCTGTAAATAGCGGGCGGTGCCGTCGGGGGCCGGAACGCGATGCGGGATCACCGCCTTGTCGGGAACGTCCGCGGCGGTGAGAACGGCGCGAACACCGGGCAGCGCGAGCGCACGACGGGCGTCGATCCGGCCGATGCGCGCGTGGGCGTGGCGCGAGCGGAGCACGGCCGCCTCCAGCATCCCGGGCACGCGGACGTCGGCCACGAAGCGGCCGGCCCCGGAGGCGAGGCGCTCGCCTCCGACGCGCGGCTCGGCGGATCCGATCATCGGATCAGCGCTGGTAGGGGCCCCGCGCCATGTACTCCTGGGGCGACCACGTCCAGAACTGCGAGACGTTCTCGTAGGTCTTGATGGGCACGTTGACCTTCACCTCGCCCAGCGTCGGGTGCTTCATCTTCACGACCTTGGAGATGTAGACGTTCTGGACGGGGTTGTCGTACTCGTCGAGGCGAATCGGCCCGCGCGGCGCCGTGAACTTCGCCTTCCTCACCGCGGCGAGGAACGCCTCGCGGTCCTCGACCTTCCCCTGGATCGACTCGGCGGCGACCTTCGCCCACAGCGCGCTGGTGTACGTCGCCTCGGCGAAGTAGGCCGGAATGTACTTGTAGCGCTTCACGAAGGCGTCGATGAACGCCTTCATCTCCGGCGTCTCCAGTCCTTCCGCATAGTGGAGCGAGTGACCGATGAGCCCGACCGCGCGCTCGCTCGCCTCGGAGAGCACGTCGGCGAGCAGCCAGTAGTTGCCGTGGATCTTGTATTTGCGGTCGTATCCGAAGTCGTACCACTGCTCGAGCAGACGCAACCGATCGGTGCCCACCACCGTCGGCAGCACGCAGTCGGTGTCCTGCGGAATACCGCCCAGGATCGGGCCATAATCCGTCGTGCCGATCGGCGACCAGAAGATCTTCGCGACCTTCCCGCCTGCCTGCTTGAACGTCGCCACGGCGCCCAGCGTGTTCTCGTGGCCGAACGTGTAGTCCTGGCCGATGAACGTCGCGTTGCGGCAGCCGAGATCGGTGTAGGCGTACGCGCCGAACGGGTGCGAGGTCTGGCTGGCCGAGAACCCGGTCCGGATCACCGAGGGCACGCGCTTCCACTTCGTCAGCTCGTCGGCGCCGGCGATGGAGACGAGCACGGGCACGCCCGTCTCACGGCTCACCTGGGCAACGGCGGGGCCTTCGTGGCCGCACAGCGGGCCGATGATGAAGTGCACCTTCTCGGCGTGCACGAGCCGGCGCGCGTGGGTGATGGCGTTGTCGGGATTGCAACCGGTGTCGGCCACCAGCACCTTCACGGGCCGGCCCGCCATCTTGTACCCTTGCTGCTCCCAGAAGAGCTCGTGACCCCGCACGGAGTCGACGCCGGACTTCGCGATCGGCCCCGTGAGTGGCGCGAGCAGGCCGATGCGGATCTCGGACGGCGCTTGAGAGAATCCGCGCTCGGCACCCGACACCAGCACGGCGAGGATCGTGAGCGCTACCACGACGGCCGATCGGAAGGTCATCGCGCGCCTCCTGGGCGTAGAATGCGGCAGACGTTATCAGCGCGCTCGAAGGCAAGTCAACCACCGAGGAGACGGCATGGCGCGGCTCGAGCTGGGGCGAACCGAGAAGCACAACCGCTGGAACCGCGACCTGCCGCCGCGGGCCCAGGCCGCCGACGGTGACGTGATCGTGTTCCACACGACGAGCGCCGACGACGACCAGATCGATCCCGAGCGTCCCACGTTCGTCGGCTACGACCGGACGCGCGTGCATCCCCTCACCGGGCCGGTGTACGTGCGCGACGCCGAGCCGGGCGACGTCCTGGACGTCGAAGTGCTGGACGTCGAGACGGGCGAGTGGGGCTGGCAGATGCTCACCCGGCACCTCGCCTATCTCCGCGACTTCGTCGAGAAGGAGACGATCATCATCTCGCGCATCGACCGGGCGCGCGGCGTGGCCCGCTATCCGTCGGGCGCGGAAGTTCCGCTGGCGCCGATGCCGGGGATCATCGGCGTGGCGCCGGCCGCGCACGGCGAGTTCCGCACGATTCCGCCCGGGCCCCACGCCGGCAACATCGACGTGCGCGAAGTCCGGCCCGGCGTCTCGCTGCGCATCCCGGTCTTCGTTCCGGGCGCGCTCCTCTCCGTCGGTGACGTCCACGCCGCTCAGGGTGACGGCGAGGTCTGCCTGAACGGCATCGAGACACGCGGCCGCGTGGAGACGCGCATTCATCTCCGGAAGCGGCAGGTGCAGGATCGTCCGCATCTCAAGACACCGACGCACTACGGCCTGCTCGGCACCGGCACGACCGTCGACGAGGCGTGCCGGGACGCGTTGAGCGCGGCCGTCGTCTGGCTGGCCACGGCCGCCGGCATCTCACGCGAAGAGGCCTACGCGCTCTGCAGCGCGACCGCGGATCTCCGCATCAACCAGCTCGTGAACGGCGACGCGCTGGGCACGCGGCTGATGATCCCCCGCTCGCTGCTCCAGTCGCTCGGCGTGGAGGTATAGCGATGTACGAGGTCTATGCGCTCAAGTACGGCGAGCGGGACACCACCACCTGTCAGTTCTTCCATCGAGAAGCCACCCACGACAAGCTCACGCTGCACTATTTCGTGTGGCTCATCCTCGGCGGCCCCAAGCCGATCCTGGTCGACACCGGCTTCAAGGAGGACGACGCGCGGGCGCGCGGGATCCGCAATTACGTGAGCCCGGCCACGGTGGTCGAGCGGGTGGGCGTCAAGGCCTACGAGATCCCGACGGCGCTCATCACGCACCTGCACTACGACCACTGGGCCGGCCACAGCCTCTTTCCCGGCGCCGAGTTCTGGGTTCAGCAGGACGAGGTCGCGTTCTGGACGGGGCCGTGGGCGCGCTACGCCGCGTTCAGCCAGTCGGCCAACGTGCCGACGCTGGCCGATCTCGTCACGCTGAACTACGCCAACCGCATGCGCATCGTCAACGGGGATCGCGAGATCGCGCCCGGCATCCGGGTCTATCGCGTCGGCGGTCACACGGCGGGGCTCCAGATCGTCACGGTGGAGACGTCGCGCGGGACGGTCGTGCTGACGTCCGACGCCTCGCACTTTTACCGGAACGTCGAGACCCGTCAGCCGGTTCAGATCATAACGAGCCTGCCCGAGATGCTGGGCGCCTTCGAGACGATCGACCGGCTGGCCGGCACCGGACGGCTGATCGTGGCCGGTCACGATCCTCTGGTCGCCGACCGGTTCAAGCCCATGGAAGCGGGCGTCATCAAGATCGCATAGGAGACTCGACATGAGCGTGAGGCTGATTGGGTGGGCCATGCTCGTTTTCGCCTGGTCGAGCGTCGTCGAGGCCGCCGAGATCAAGGTGCTCAGCGCGGGCGCCGTGAAGGCGGTCATCGTCAACGTGGGCGACCAGTTCGAGAAGGAATCGGGGCACAAGCTCAGCGCGAGCTTCGGGACCGTCGGTGTCACGCGCCAGAAGCTGGCCGCCGAGCCGGCCGACGTCGTGATCATGACCGACGTCGCGATCGACGAGGCGATCCGCCAGGGATCGGTGGTGGCGGGGACGCGCAACGACATCGCGCGGGCCGGCGTCGGCGTCGGCGTGAAGGAGGGCGCGCCCAAGCCCGATATCTCGACGCCCGAGGCCTTCAAGCAGACGCTGCTGGCGGCGAAATCGCTCGTCTACGTCGATCCGGCGCAGGGCGCGACGAGCGGCATCCACTTCGCGTCGGTGCTCCAGAGGCTCGGCATCGCCGACGCCGTGAAGAGCAAGACGATCCTGTGGCCGGGCGGCTACGCGGCGGAAGCCGTCGTGAAGGGCCAGGCCGAGATCGTCGTGCACCAGATCAGCGAGATCCTTCCCGTCAAGGGCGTGACGCTGGTCGGCCCGCTGCCCGGGGACCTCCAGAAGATCACGATCTACTCGGCCGGCATCGCTCAGAAGAGCGAGCAGCCCGACGCCGCGCGCGCGTTCATCAGCTACCTGGTCAGCGAGCCGGTCAAGGCAAAGTTCGCCCAGGCCGGCCTCGACTACCACGAGTGACGACCACGGCGACCGGCCATCGCGCGGAAGGAGCGGCCGGCCAGCATGAAGTCGGACGAGGCGCTCGTCTGCACCAGCGCCACTTCGTGGACGCCGCGCTCTTTCAGCGCGCGGTGGCGGCGTTCGGCGAGGCGGGCGTGATGGACCTCGTCGGGGTGAGCAGCTGCTACACGCTAGTCTCGCTGGTCCTGAACGTGGCCGAGGTCCCGCTGCCGGCCGGAGTGGCGTCGCCGTGGTGAGCTGACGTCAGCCGCGCCGTCGCTACAGAAATTCCTACACCCCCTTCCTCTTCCTCCTACATCCACGCGGGACCAGATTCTGATTGTCCACAGATACCCGCAGTGGACAATCGCCGCGCAACAGCCTCGGGCCGGCAGCGTCGCAACGATTGGAGATGGAGGGAAGCGATGCGGAACGTCTTCGGTCGCGGGAGACCACTGGGGCGCGTGCCGATCGCCGTGCTGGCGGGGCTGATCGCCGTCGGACCCGGCGGCGCTGTCGGTCACACCGCCAAGGGCCCGACCGCCAGCCCGAGTCCCGCGGATGACGTGCGACAGCTCGGCCCCCGCGTGGAGCCCGACCAGCGCTGGCTGGTCGCGCCCGACTTCACGTTCACCGTCGGGCCGAGCCTCCATTCGTTGCGTGACTACCGCGGCGAGCGCATGGTCCTTCTCGTCCTGTACACCGTGCCCGAGTCCCGGCCGAGGCTCAGAGATCTGGCTCTCGGCGGCGATGCGCTCGACCTCCAGGATCTCGAGATCATCTTCGCCCCGACCGACGCCGATCCCGGCGCGATTCGTCGCCTCGGTCCCGAGCCTCGGCTGCTGTTCCCGGTGGTCACCGGTGGCGCAGCGGACATCGTGCAGGCCTCTCAGGGCTACCTCCGCGCGTGATGGACGTTCGAGAGCGGCGCGACCCGGCCGATTTCCGAGCTCCAGGCCGAGGTCCTCTAGCTTCGGGACGAGACAGCGTACCCGCCCGCGGCGGAGCACGTGTATGCAGGTCGGCGACG
>Ga0209376_1001189_pt1 | contig 26834 bp, 21 predicted proteins | sample GraSoiAngelo_134_FD_185891 | JGI IMG/M metagenome (GOLD analysis project Ga0209376, IMG submission 185891) | Grasslands soil microbial communities from the Angelo Coastal Reserve, California, USA - 14_0929_05_30cm (SPAdes) (version 2) | ecosystem: Environmental > Terrestrial > Soil > Grasslands ... | reverse complement strand
GCGTGATCGTGATCTGCGCCGAGGGCTACTCCTCGAGCCTGGCCGCGGCCTCGCTGCAGGGACTCGGTCTCTTCAACGCCACCGATGTGATCGGCGGCTTCAGGGCCTGGCACGCGGCCGGGCTGCCGGTCGTCTCCGGTCAGGATTGATCTAGCTGGAGCCCACGCCCGGATTCGAACCGGGGACCTTCTCCTTACCAAGGAGATGCTCTGCCGCCTGAGCTACGTGGGCGGGACTTTCCGTCCGATTCTATCGGCTGCGGATTGGTGCCCTTTGCGCAAAACGAACCTATCGAGGCCGCCGAAGGGTGCTCTTTGCGCAAAGCGTACGTATTCGAGCGCCCGCTCAGACTCCTGAGGCCACCTTCCCCACGTCGGTCATGATCTCGGCCCTGCCCCGGATCTTGATCGCCGCCGTCAGCTCGGTGAACTGCGCCACCAGCACCTCGCCCGCGTCGAGCCGCTCCGAGTGGTGCGAGCGCGTGTCCTTGCCCCGCGTCAGGCCCATGATCACGACCCCATCCTCCAGCGCCTTGACCACGATGTAGCGTCCGCTAGCCTCTTCGTCCTCGGTCACCGTTCCCTCTTCCGTGACCGTTGCCGTTGGCCTGCGCCTTCGGCCGCACGGTCTCCAGTCGGGTGGCCGCCTGCCCCACCAGGTCGTCGATCTCGGCGATCAGCGCCGGACCGGCGAGGACATGATAGCGATCAGCGTTAACCACCACTTCACGGCTCCCCACGACGACGTGGAGCACGACTTCGTCAGCTCCGGGATGTCGCGCCAGCACCGACTCCAGCCGTTCTGCCAGCCCGGCGTCGCCCGACGGAATGCGCACGTGCACCAGCTGCCTGCGCGCGACCGGCACGCAGTCCGGGTCGTCCCACAGCCACGCCATGTCGGCCACGACCGACGCGCTCTCGACCTCGCCCTCCATCTCGGGCTCGACCGGCGCGCCGGCGCTGCCGGTCGCACGCGTGCTTCCCGCCCGGGCATCCACCTTGCCCTGCACGACCACGACTTTGTCCGGCTCGAACAGCAGTCGCACCTGCTCGAACACGCGCGGGAAGGCCCTTGCGCGTGACCACGCGCCGGACCTCGCGCACCAGCCCGGCGACGCGCACCTCGGTGTCCTGCAGCGCGCTCGTCACCTCCACGGCCTGAGTGTCGGCGAGCCTTGCGAGCTCGGCCGAGATGCGGCGCAGCGGGTGGTCGCTCAGATACAGCCCGAGCAGCTCCTTTTCGAGGCGCAGCTTCTCGTCGCCGGGCATCGGCGCCACGTCGATGGTCAGCCCGTAGTCGTCGGCCTCGGCCTCCGGCGAGCCGACCATGTCCAGCAGCGAGGTCTGGCCCGACTCGCGGTCGCGCCGCGCGCGCTCGGCGCGCGAGACCGCGTGGTCGAGCGCCGCGATCAACCGCGCCCTCTCGCCCAGCGAGTCGCACGCCCCCGACTGCACGAGCGCCTCGAGCACCCGCCTGTTGACGTCCTGGATCGCCGACGTGCGCTCGCACAGGTCCTCCAGCGACTTGAACGGCCCGTCCGCATCCCGCATCGCGACGATGCTCTCCACCGCGTGGCGTCCGACGTTCTTGATCGCGGCCAGGCCGAAGCGGATCTGCCCCTCACCCCGACCTTCTACACCTGACGCAGGAGAGGGGGAACTTGTCATCGAAAAGTCCACGCTTGACTGGTTGATGTCCGGAGCCAGGACGTCGATGCGGCGCAGCCGGCAGTCGACGATCGCGGTCGCGACGCGCTCCGCGCTTCCCTCCATGTGAATCAACAACGCGGTCATGTACTCCAGCGGGTAGTTCGCCTTCAGGTAAGCGGTCTGGTAGGCGATCACGCCGTAAGCCGCGGAGTGGGCGCGGTTGAAGCCGTACTCCGCGAACTTGGCGATGCCGTCGAACAGCGCCTCCGCCGTCGGCTTCGCGATCTCCCGCTCCACCGCACCGTCGATGAACTTGGTCCGCAGCTTCGCCATCTTGGCCTTGTCCTTCTTGCCCATGGCGGCGCGAAGGATGTCGGCCTCGCTCAGCGAGAAGCCCGCGATCTCACGGGCGGCCATCATGACCTGCTCCTGGTAGATCATCACGCCGTACGTGTCGCGGAGGATCGGCTCCAGCCGCTCGTGCATGTACTCGATCGGCTCGCGGCCCTGCTTGCGCGCGATGAAGGCGGGGATGTTCACCATCGGTCCGGGTCGGAAGAGGGCGACTGCGGCCGAGACGTCCTCGAAGCCCTGCGGTCGCATGTCCATCAGCATCCGGCGCATCCCCGCGCCTTCCAGCTGGAACACGCCGTGCGTGTCCGCGTTGGCCAGCAGCTCGAACGTCCTGGCGTCGTCGAACGGGATCTTCTCGATGTCGATCTCGACCCCGCGGCGCTCTTTGATCAGGCGCAGCGAGGTGGCGATGATGTCCAGGTTCTGCAGGCCGAGAAAGTCGATCTTCAGCAGGCCGATGTCGCCGACCGCCTTCATGTCGTACTGCGTGATCACCGCTTCCCGGCCGGGTCCGTACTGCAGGGGCGTGTAGCGCACCAGCGGCTCGGGCGCGATGACCACGCCGGCGGCGTGGGTGCTGACGTTGCGCGACACGCCCTCGAGCGTCTTGGCCACGTCCACGAGCCGCCTCGCCTCGTCGCTTGACTCATAGGCCTCGCGGAACTCCTGCGATTCTTTGATCGTGTCCTCGAGCGTCTTCGAGCGGCCCTGCCAGACCGGCACGAGCTTGGCCAGCCGGTCGGTGTCGCGCAGCGGCACCTCGAGCACGCGGCCGACGTCGCGGATCGCGGCCTTCGAGGCCATGGTCGTGAAGGTGATGATCTGGGCCACCCTGTCAGCGCCGTACTTCTCGGACACGTAGCGGATCACCTTCTCGCGGCCCTCGACCGAGAAGTCGCAGTCGATGTCGGGCATCGACACGCGGTCTATGTTCAGGAACCGCTCGAAGATCAGCCCGTGCTCCAGCGGGTCCAGGTTCGTGATCCCGAGGCAGTACGAGACCAGCGATCCCGCGGCGCTGCCGCGCCCCGGCCCGACCACGATCCCGTTCTGGCGGGCGAAGTTGTAGAAGTCCCACACGATCAAGAAGTAGGACGCGTAGCCCGTGGCCTTGATCACGGACAGCTCCTGCTCCGCGCGCTCGGTGGCCGTGGCGGACGGCTTGCCGAACCGCCACTCGAGGCCCTTCATGACGAGCTGCCGCAGGTACAGGTCCGGCGTGAGGCCGTCGGGAACGTCAAACGGCGGCAGCAAGGTCGCGCCGAGGTCGATCTTCAGCTCGCACTGGTCGGCGACCTCGAGCGTGCTGATCAGCGCCTCGGGCAGGTCGAAGAAGGCCTCGATCATCTCCGCCGGCGTCTTCAGGTAGTTCTCCTGGGTCGAGAAACGCCAGCGGTTCGGGTCGTTGAAGCGCGCGCCCGTCTGGAGACAGAGCAGCACGTCGTGGGCCTCCGAGTCGTGGCGGTGGACGTAATGCAGGTCGTTGGTCGCGCACAGACGCAGGCCGAGCTCCTTGCCGAAGCGCGCCAGCACGGCGTTGACATCGTTCTGCTTGTCGATCCCGTGGCGCTGGACCTCGAGCAGGAAACGGTCCTTGCCGAAGATGTCGCGGTACGCGGCGACCGCCTCGCGCGCGCCGTCGACGTCGCCCTCGACGATCCGGCTCGCCGCCTCGCCCTGCAGGCAACCCGACAGCGCGATCAGGCCCTTGGAGTTCGCGGCCAGGACCTCCTTGTCGATGCGGGGCTTGTAGTACATGCCCTCCATCTGCCCGATGGAGCACAGGCGCATCAGGTTCAGGTAGCCGGTGTGGTCGGCGGCGAGGAGCGTCAGGTGGTTGGGGTCGCGGTCGACGCGGCCTTCGCGCAGCAGCCGGGAGCGCGGCGCGACGTAGACCTCGCAGCCGACGATCGGCTTGACGTCGTGCTCCTTGCAAGCCTTGTAGAAGTGGATGGCGCCGTACATGACACCGTGGTCGGTGAGGCCGATCGCGGGCATCTCGAGCTCCGCCGCACGCTGGACCATCGCGCCGATGCGACTGGCGCCGTCGAGCAGCGAGTACTCGGTGTGGTTGTGGAGGTGGACGAAGGTGTTCGGGGCGTGCGGCATCGTTCTGGCTCGGGTTGGCGGTACCCCGCCGGCTAGTTTACTTTGCTCAGGCGTGGCTCCCACCATCCGGCCGGCCGTCAGCACGGACCAGCGCACCATCCGCGCCTTGGTCCGCAGCGCGGGCATCAATCCCATGAACCTCGCCTGGCCGAAGTTCCTGGTCGCCGAGGAAGACGGGGCGATCGTGGGGATCGGCCAGGTCAAGTCCCATGGCGACGGAAGCCAGGAGCTCGCGTCCATGGTCGTCGTGCCCGAGCGGCAGGGCGCCGGTATCGGCGGGGCGATCGTGTCCGCGCTCCTCGAGCGTCACGGCGGCGGCGTCCTCCACCTGACCTGCCGACGCGAGCTGCGGGGCTACTACGAGCGGTTCGGCTTCGAGGCCCTGGCTCGGCGTGACTGGCCACCGTACTTCGCACGCATGCTGCCGGTGGTGAACTTCTTCGTGCGGATGCGGGGTTCGGAGATCATCGTCATGCGCCGACAACCGGTCGCGCATGCGTCCCGATAGGCTATCGAGCGATGCCGCGTATCGCGATCCCGTCACTTGCCCATCTCCCGGCCGAGACCGCGCATTCGGGCATCCGCGAGATCGGCAACGAGGCGCTGCGGACTCCGGGGGCGATCCATCTCCAGGTCGGCCAGCCGAACTTCCCTACCCCGCAGCACATCAAGGACGCCGGCAAGCGCGCGATCGACGAGAACAAGACCTTCTATACGCACACCCAGGGCCTGCTCTCGCTGCGGGAGAAGCTCGCGGCCAAGCTGGAGCGCGTCAACGGCATCCGGGTCACGCCCGACCGCATCGCCACCGCGCCGGGTGGTGTCGGCGCCATCGCGGCCGTGTTCGCCGCCGTCCTCGAGCCGGGCGACGAGGTCCTGCTGCCCGACCCGGGCTGGCCGAACACGCGGATCATGCTGGCCTGGACGGGCACCCGCGGCGTCTTCTACCCCTGCCCGGCCGCGGGCGACTTCGAGCCCGACCTCGACGCCCTGGAGCGGCTGATCACGCCGCGCACCAGGCTTCTCCTGATCAACAGCCCCAACAACCCGACCGGGGCGGTGTACCCGCAAGCCACGGTCGAGCGGCTGATCGAGATCGCGCAGCGCCACAACCTCTGGCTCGTAAGCGACGAGTGCTACGACCAGATCCTGCTCGACGGCTCGTGGACGAGCCCGGCCTCGCTCGCTCCGGAAGACCCGCGCATCGCCTCCATCTTCACTTTCTCCAAGACCTACGCGATGACCGGGTGGCGCATGGGCTACGTCGCGGGCTCGACGGCGCTCCTGGACACGGTGACCAAGGTCCTCGAGTCCAACTCCTCCTGCGTCTCCACGATCACCCAGGTCGCTGGAGAGGCGGCCCTCGACGGCCCGCAGGATTGCGTCACGGAGATGAACGCCGCCTACCGCCGCAGGCGCGACGCTGTCGTCCGCATCCTGCGCGACGCGGAGCTCTTCATCACAGAGCCCAAAGGCGCTTTCTACTGCATGGCGGACATCACGCCTTCCGGCCTCGGCTCTCGCGACTTCGCGTTCAAGCTTCTGCGCGAGCGGGGAGTCGCGGTGGCGCCGGGGAGCGCCTTCGGGGAGGTCGCCAGGGACGCCGTCCGGATCAGCCTTGCCAGCTCCGACGCCGATCTGAACGAGGGCGTCGGCCGGCTGGCCGAATTCGTACACCGGGGTACCTAGACCTCGCCCGATCGTTTATTCTGCCGCAGTTGAGATCGGGCGTAACCGTCACCGCCTACGCTCCGTTTGGCCCGACATGCAGCTGCTGAGGCCGATCCTGACCATGGTGGTCAGGTCTTTGGGCCCGGGTCGGCTTCGGATATCGGTGGTCAAGTTCGTGCGGAGGCTGGATCGGGTCTAGCCGGCTAGCTTCGTTCGAGCAGGGCCACGGATTCGATGTGGTAGGTCTGCGGAAACATGTCCACGATCGCCGCGCGCCTGACCCTGTAACCGCCGCGCACCAGGGCGGCGATGTCCCGGGCGTGGGTTGAGGGCTCGCAGCTGACGTAGACGACGCGCCCGGCCCCCAACCGGACGAGCTCGGCGATCGCGGCGGGTTCGCAGCCGGCGCGTGGCGGATCGAGGATCACCGCGTCGTGCTGCCCGAGCCGGACTCCTCGCAGCACGTCTTCGACTTTGCCCGGCAGGTACTCGACGCGGGCCGAGTTGATGCGGGCGTTCAGGCGCCCAAGCTGGACCGCGCGCGGGTTCTCCTCGACCGCGGTGACCGAGCGGCAGCCGCGTGCGACTGCGACCGAGATGGTGCCGATCCCGGCGTAGAGGTCGAGCACTCTCTCCTCCGGCATCGGCTGGAGCATGTCCAGCGCCGCGCGATAGAGCACGAGCATCTGCCGGTAGTTCGTCTGCACGAACGTGTCGCTGCGGACCCGAAACGTCATGTCCCAGAAGTCGAGCGACATCGCGTCGTCCAGGAGGGCCGCATCGGGCAGGAGCTCGGCCACGCGATGCGCGTACTCGTCACGCAGCCAGCCCTTGCTGTTCACCCTGAGGCGCCACAGCAGGCCGCGACCGGCCGGCTCGACGGTCAGCAGCAGGTTCTGCAGCCCCGTCAGGCGCAGCTCGTTCGCCGCCCGCGCGAAGGCCGGCAGGGCGCGCTCGATGCGCTCGTCGTGGATCGCGCAGCTGTCGACGGGCAGAACCGCGTGGGAGCGCATGCGGTGGAAGCCGAAGCGCCACCCGCTCGCCTCGGCGACCGCCTCGAACTCCCCGCGGATGCGGTAGCGCCACGGATCCTCCATGCCGAGGACCGCAGCGTCAGGCGGCAGGCGAAGACCGGCACGCGCCCACGCCTCCGCGACCACCTGGCGCTTCAGGTCGAGCTGGTGCGTGTACGTCGCGTGCTGGAGCTGGCAGCCTCCGCACGTGCCGAAGTACGGGCACGGCGCTGCGACGCGATGCGGAGACGGCTCGAGGACGCGCGTCGTCGCGGCCACCGCCACTCCTCCCTGGCGGCCGCGCGGCTCCGCCTCGACGACCTCGCCCGGCAGGGCGTAGCTGACGAGCCAGACCTTGCCCTCGTCCCGCGCCACGGCCGTCCCTCCGTGGGCCGGGGAGGTGGGCCTGAGGATCAGCGGCGCCACAGGGAGACGGGGTCCTTCGCGGGCTTGAACCCCGCGGCCTCGACCATCTGGGTCGCTACCTTGAAGCCCTCGGCGACCTTGTCCGGGCTGTGGGCGTCGCTGCCGTACTGGACCGCCTGGCCGCCGACCTCGCGCCACCAGCGCACGACCGTGAGGTCAGGGCAGAGCACGGCGCCGCGCGTGGTGTTCACCTCCAGCACGCGTCCCGTGCGAGCCGCCGCCTTGAGGACGTTGCGAATGGGCTCCTCGAAGTCCCTTTCGTTGTAGGGCGCGGCGCCGGCAGGCCAGTAGCGCTTGGGGTAGTCGAGGTGAGCAAGAACCTCGAAAGGCTGCTCGCTTTCGAGCATCAGCAAGACCTCGGCGAAGTAGTCGCGCGTGGCGGCGGCGATGTCGGCGTCCTTGCGGTTTCTGAGCTGGCTTGCATCGACGATCTCTCCACCGAGCTTCACGCAGTGCACGGACCCAAGCACCTTGTCGAGAGGCGCGGCCGCGAGGATCTGCCGTGTCTCCTGGGGAAACCAGTGCGGCTCGCCGAGCTCGACGCCGCTCAGGATGCGGAGGCCCGTGTACTTCAACCGGCAGCGTTCGACGCAGTCGATGTAGCCGGCGATGTCGACGCAGTGCTGGCCTTCGTGGACCTGGACGAAGTCGGCGTGGTCCGTGAAGGCGATCGCGGGCAGGCCCAGCTCGATCGCCCGCACGCAGCTCCTCTCCATGGAGCCGCGCGGGCCGTCGTAAGACCACTCGGTGTGCACGTGGAGATCCGGGGGCAGCGGCACGCCCTCAGCCCAGGAGCTTGGCCAGGACTTCGTTCGCGGCCTTCGGGTTGGCGTGTGGCGCGCGCTTGCGCAGGTCGGCCATCAGCGCCTGCAACGCCTGCTTCTTGCCGGCGCGGAAGTCGGCCGTCGCCTTTGGGTTCGCGTCGATCACGGCCTCGGCCAGCACGCGCAGCTCGGACTCGTCGCTGACCTGCGTGTAGCCGTGCTCGGTCACGATCTCGGCCGGTGTGCGCCCGGTGTCGGCGGACTCGAGGTAGGCCTCGCGAGCCTGGTCGCGCGTGATCGCGTCCCCATCGACGAGCCTAATCAGCTCCGCCAGGTTCGCACCCGACGTCAGCTTGCCGGTCGGCGCCACCTCGTTGACGATCCAGTTGGCCGTGGCGAGGGCCGGCGCACCCTTCGCGACCGCGGACTCGTACAGGTCCGCCAGCTCGCGGTCCGCCCCGATCGCGTTGGCCAGCCCGACCGGCAGCTGGCCGGCGAGGCGGGAACGCCGCAGCGACGGCAGCTCGGGCAGCGCGGCGCGCAGCTCCTCGATCCACGCCCGGTCGAGCTCCAGCGGCGGGATGTCCGGCTCAGGAAAGTAGCGGTAGTCCTCGGCGAACTCCTTGCTGCGCTGCGAGAACGTGCGCTGCTCGGCCTCCGACCAGCCGCGCGTCTCCTGCACCACGGCGCCACCGGATTCGAGCACCTCTTTCTGGCGCTCCACCTCGAAATTGATGGCGCGGTGCAAGGCGCGGAAGGAGTTGATGTTCTTGAGCTCGGTCTTGACCCCGAGCTCGTCGCTGCCTGCGCGGCGGATGGAGATGTTCGGCTCGGCGCGCAGCTGGCCCCTCTCCATATCCGCGGTGGACGCACCGATGGTGCGCAGCAGGGTCTGCAGCTCGACCGCGTAGTCGCGTGCCTCGTCGGCGGAGCGGAGGTCGGGCTCGCTGACGATCTCCATTAGCGGCACCCCCGCGCGGTTGAGGTCGACGTACGACTCCCACGCCCTGTGCAGCTTGTCGCCGGCGTGGACCAGCTTGCCCGTGTCCTCCTCGAGGTGGACGCGCCGGATGCGCACCCTCCGCTCCCCGAGCTCGAGGCGGCCGTTGATGCTCATGGGCAGGTCGTACTGGCTGATCTGGTAGCCCTTGGGCAGGTCGGGGTACATGTAGTTCTTGCGGTCGAACTTGGTGTGCCGGGGGATCTCGCAGTTCAGCGCGAGCGCCGTCTTGAGGCAGGCCTCGACAGCGGCCTGGTTCGGCACCGGGAGCACGCCCGGAAGACCGAGGCACACCTCGCAGACGTGCGTGTTGGGCGGCGCGTTCAGCTCGGCGATGGCGCAGCCGCAGAACATCTTGCTGCGCGTGCGCGGCTGGACGTGGACCTCCATGCCGATCACAACTTCCCAGTCCACGCCCCTCACCCCGACCCTCTCCCCTGAAGGGGAGAGGGTGTCGCCACTTCGGCTCGGATCTCGCTCGCTTCTTCATAAGCCCGGGCGACGCGGAGGCAGACGTTCTCGCCCCACTGCGGACCCAGGACCTGCAGCCCGACCGGCAGCCCGTCCGAAGTCCCGCACGGCACGCTGATCCCGGGCAGCCCGGCGAGGTTGCCGCCCAGCGTCAGCACGTCGCACAGGTACATCGACAGCGGGTCCTGCGTCTTGGAGCCGATGGGGAATGCCACCGTCGGCGAGGTGGCGCTGACGATCGCGTCGCACTTCTCGAACGCTGCGTCGAAGTCGCGCTTGATCAGGGTCCGCACCTTCTGCGCCTTCAGGTAGTAGGCGTCGTAGTAGCCGCTGGAGAGGGCGTACGTGCCGAGCATCACGCGCCGCCGCACCTCGGTGCCGAAGCCCTTGCGTCGCGTCTGCGTATAGAGCTCGGTGACGTTTGGAGAGTCCTCTTCGGACAGTCCGTACTTCACGCCGTCGAAGCGCGCGAGGTTGGAAGAGCACTCGGCCGGCGCGATGATGTAGTACGCCGCCAGCCCGTAGTCCGTGTGCGGGAGCGAGACGTCGACGATCTCCGCGCCTTCTCGCCGCAGGATGAGGAGCGCTGCATCGATCGCCGCCTTCACCCCCGGCTCGATGCCCTCGACGTCGTAGTACTCACGCGGCACGCCCAGGCGCATGCCTTTCACGCCGGCGCCGTAGTTGTTGAGCACCTCCATGCCGGGCCGCTGCGAGGAGGTCGCGTCGAGCGGGTCGAGGCCGCTCATCAGCGAGAGCACGAGCGCCGCGTCGTCGACGGAGCGCGCGAACGGCCCGATCTGGTCCAGGCTCGACGCGAATGCGATCAGGCCGTAGCGGCTTACTCGCCCGTATGTCGGCTTCATGCCGACCACGCCACACAGCGCCGCCGGCTGGCGGATCGAGCCGCCGGTGTCGGTGCCCAGCGAGATCATCGCCTCGCCCGCCGCAACCGCGGCGGCGCTGCCGCCGGAGCTGCCGCCCGGCACGCGCAAGAGGTCATGCGGGTTGCGGGTCGGGAAGTAGCTCGAGTTCTCGGTCGAGCTGCCCATGGCGAACTCGTCGCAGTTGGTGACGCCGAGCATCACCGCGCCGGCGTCGAAAAGACGCTGGACCGCCGTCGCGGTGTACGGCGGTTTGAAGCCGCGCAGGATCTGCGAGCCCGCGGTGGTCTCGACGCCCTTCACGCACAGCACATCCTTGATCGCGATCGGAATGCCCGCCAGCGGCGGTGCGTCGCCGTCGCGGAGCTTCCTGTCCGCCTCCTCCGCCTGGCGCTCCCACACCTCCTGCGTCATGCGCAGGTAAGCCTTGACACGAGCGTCCAGCTGCTCGATGCGCTCGACGTGGGCGGTGACGAGGTCGGAGGCGGAGATCGAGCCCAGGCGCAGGAGGTGGGTGGCCTCCTTGATCGTCAGCTCGGTCAGGTCGCCTGAGGTCACGCCTCTTCCTGGATCGCCGGCACGCGGAAGAATCCGTCGACGGCCGCCGGCGCGTTCGCCAGTGCCTCAGCCTGGGTCAGGCACGGGCGCGGCTCGTCGTCGCGCAGGCGGCTTGCAACCTCGACGACCTGCGCGGTCGGCGGTATGTCCTCGGTGTCGAGCCGCTGCAGGCGGTCGATGTGGCCCAGGATGCCGCTCAGCTGGTCGGCGTAGAACTCCTCGTCCCCGGGCTCGAGGCCCAGGCGGGCCAGCGTCGCGACGTGGCGGACCTGGTCACGGGTAAGCGGCACACGAGTAGTCTCCCGCACACGTGATCCGCCACGTCGTCCGGCGGACTAGCCTCAGGCGCCCTCGACCACCTCGAAGATGCGGTCCGCGACAAGGCCGTGAGCTTCGCGGTGGACGCGAGCCGCGGTCTCGGCGTCGGGCGCTTCGACCAGGCAGAACACCTTCTGCTCCTTCTCGTCGACCCAGTACCTCATGTAGTTGACGCCGTACTCGCGTTGCTTCGCCATGTCCGCCTGGTGCGCTTGCGCGACATCCTTGGCGGTCGTGCCGTCAGGAAGGTTCTCGTGCACATCCATGAACATCGGCATGTTCCTGACTCCTTGATTCAAGTGGGGGGCGACAAACCAAGTCTATCCGCCGAGGCTGAGAGGCACCTCCGCGCGACTCAGGCGCGGCGCGCGACGAGCATCCAGAAGCCGGTGAGCCCCGAGGCCAGTCCGGCGGCCATCGACCCAGCCCCGACGACGATCAAACCCGTGCGCAGGTTGCCCACGGCCGACGGCTCGGAGAGGAACCCGAGCACGAACCATCCCCACCACAGCAGGAGCCCGGCCGCGACGAGGAGAGCCCACCTCACCTCGGCAGCAGCGCCTTGAACTGGTCTTCGTCGAGGATGCTCAGCTTCAGCTTCTGCGCCTTCTCCAGCTTCGAGCCGGCCCCAGGCCCGGCCACGACGTAGTCCGTCTTCGAGCTCACGCTGCCGGCCGCCTTGCCGCCGAGCTTGCGCACGAGCGCCTCGGCGTCCGGCCGGCTCATAGTCTCCAACGTGCCGGTGAAGACAAACGTTTTGCCGGTGAACGGACCCTCGCCCACCGCCTCCGCCTCCTGCGGCCGTACGCCCGCCTTCAGCAGCCTGTCGACCAGCTCCGCGCCTGGGCCGTGGAAGTACGCGTGGACCTCGTGGGCCATGCTCGGGCCCACGCCCTCGACCCGGCGCAGGGCTTCCTCGTCCGCCTCGCGGAGCTTCTCGATGCTGCCGAAGTCGCCGGCCAGCAGCTGCGCCGTCGCCTCCCCGACCTGCGGGATCCCGAGCGCGTACAGGAAGCGCCACAGCTCCGGCTCGCTGCCGGCCCCGATGCGCTCGACCAGGTTCTGCGCCGACTTGTCGGCGAATCCGTCGAGCTCCTTGACCTGGGCGACGCTCAGCCGGAACAGGTCGCTCGGGTCTTCGACCACGCCGCGATCGATCACCTGACTCAGGGTCGCGTAGCCGAGGCCCTCGATGTCCATCACAGCGGCGAAGTGGCGCAACCTCTCCAGTCTCTGAGCACCGCAGAAGGGGTTGATGCAGCGGTGGGCGATGTACGGCTCCTCGCGCACGACCTCTCCCCCACACACCGGGCACTTCGTCGGCATCTTCCAGCCCGGCTTCGGCTTCTTGACGCTGACGATCTCGGGGATGACGTCACCCGCGCGGTGGATGACCACGCGCGCGCCCACGTACACACCCTTCTCGTTGACCTGCGCCTCGTTGTGCATGGTCACGTTGCGGATCGTCACCCCGCCGACGACCACCGGCTTGACGTGCGCGACCGGCGTCAGCACCCCGGTGCGGCCGACGTAGCAGGCGATCTCCTCCACCTCGGTCTCCGCCTGCTCCGGTGCGTACTTGAACGCGATCGCCCAGCGCGGCGAACGCGCGACGAAGCCGAGCTCTTGCTGCTGGGAGTGAGGGTCGACCTTCACCACCATTCCATCGATCTCGTACTCGAGCTCATGGCGCCGGCGCTGCCACTCCGCGTGGTAGGCGACGACCTCGTCGACGGAGCTCAGCCGGCGCCGGTTCTTGTTGACGCGAAAGCCCATCGACTCCAGCGCGTTGAGGACGTCCCACTGCGACTTCGCCGGCCCTGCCGGGTCGAGCGTGTACATGAACGTCTGCAGGTCGCGGCCGGCGGTGACGTTGGGGTCGATCTGGCGGACGCTGCCCGCGGCGGTGTTGCGCGGATTGACGAAGCGCGGCTTGCCCGCCGCCTCCATCTCGCGATTGAGCTTCTCAAACCCGGCGATCGGGAAGTAAACCTCACCGCGCACCTCGAACACGTCGGGCAAGCCCTTCGCGGGCGTGACCTGCAGCGGCACGCTGCGGATCGTGCGCAGGTTGGCGGTCACGTCCTCGCCGGTCGTGCCGTCGCCGCGCGTGGCCGCGCGTTGGAGCCGGCCCTTGGCGTAGGTCAGGCTGATGGCCAGACCGTCGATCTTGAGCTCGGCGCAGTACATGACCTTGTCGCCGACCGCGGCCCGCACGCGCCTGTCGAAGGCCCGGATCTCGGCCTCGTCGAAGGCGTTCTGGAGGCTGAGCATGGGTGAGCGGTGGCGGACCTTCGCGAACTGGCCGGTCGCCTCGCCGCCGACGCGCTGGGTGGGGGAGTCCGGTGTCAGCAGGTCCGGCCGCTCGTCCTCGATCCGGCGCAGCTCCAGGAAGAGCGCGTCGTACTCGGCGTCGGAGACCTCCGGAGCGTCGAGGACGTAGTAAGCGTGCTCGTGGCGCCGGATCTGAGCGCGCAGCTCCTCGACGCGGACCGCTGCGTCGACGGCCCTGCGGCCCTTCGTTTTCGCCTTGGTCACTTGGTCAGTGGCGCGAGCATCCCGCTCAGGATCTTCAGCCCGACCCTGTCGAACTTGATCACCAGCTCCTCGTCGGTGCGCGTGAGCGTGCTCTTGACCACCGTGCCGGCTCCAAAAGCAGGGTGGGTCACGCGGTCGCCGCTCGAGAATCGCTGCACCGGCGGCAGCGCCGGCGCGGCCTCGACCTGGCGCTCCAGGTAGCGCTCCTTGTAACCCTGGCGCGGCGGGGCCACCGGCGCGCTGCCCCGCGGCGCGGCGAGCATCGACTGCGGGATGTCGGTCAGGAACCGGCTCGGGAACGCGGGTTGGGAGCGCCCATACAGGTGGCGCCGGAACGCGCAGCTGAGGTACAGCCGGTCCTTCGCGCGCGTCATTCCTACGTATGCGAGCCGGCGCTCCTCGGCCATCTCCGTCGCCGCGCCCACCTGCGACGGGTTCTCCTCCCGCTCGTCCAGAGCGCGCTGGTGGGGCAGCAGCCCTTCCTCCATGCCGACCATGAACACGACCGGGAACTCCAGGCCCTTGACCATGTGCAGGGTGATCAGGGTCACGCCCTCGCCGTTCTCGTCGTAGGCGTCGACGTCGGAGACCAGCGCGACCTCCTCCAGGAAATCCTCCAGGCCCTGCGCCGGCTCGCGGTCGTCGAAGCTCTCGGCCAGGCCGCGCAGCTCGTTGAGGTTCTCCAACCGGGCCTCGCCCTGGGGCGTGCCGTCCAGGTAGTGCGCGCGCAGGCCCATCACCTCGACCACGTGGTCGATCAGCTCGCTCGGCCGGAGCACGCCCATCGTCGAGCGGACGGACTCGATCTGGGCGCGGAAGCCCTGCAGCGGGCCGACGGCGGTCTTGGGCACGCCGGGCACGCGCGCCACCTCCCTGACGATCGCGAGGATGTCCGCTTCCGCGTCTCGGGCGTAGGAGTTGATCGCCTCCACCGTCACGTTGCCGATCTTCCGCGAGGGCACGGAGACGATGCGGGCGAAGCTCAGTGCGTCCTGGGGGTTGAAGCAGAACCGCAGGTACGCGACCAGGTCCTTGACCTCGCGCCGCTCCCAGAAGCGGATGCCACCGACCAGCCGGTACGGGATCCGGCGCCGCGCGAGCACATCCTCGAAGGCGCGGGACTGGGCGTTGGTGCGGTACAGGACCGCGAAGTCGGAGTAGCCGCGCTCCTCGGTCTTGCGCAGGCGCTCGATCTCGTCGGCGACGAACTCGGCCTCCTCGACCTCGTTGTACGCCTGCGTGGCGACGACCTTCTCGCCGCCGGCGCGGTCGGTCCACAGCCGCTTCTCAGCCCGCTCGGGGTTGCTGCGGATGACGCTGTACGCGGCGTCGAGGATCGCCTGGCTGGAGCGGTAGTTCTGCTCCAGGTGGACCACGTGCGCGTCCGGGTAGTCCTTGCGGAAGTCGAGGATGTTGCGGATGTCGGCGCCGCGGAAGCGATAGATCGACTGGTCGTCGTCGCCGACGACGGCGACGTTGCGGTGCTCGGCCGCCAGCAGGTTGACCAGGACATACTGCGCGCGATTCGTGTCCTGGTACTCGTCGACCAGCACGTGGCGGAAGCGGTCACGCCACTTGGCCAGCGCCTCCTCGTCGGTCGAGTACAGCTCGACGAGCTTCATGATCAGGTCGTCGAAGTCGAGCCCGCCCGAGCGGCGCAGCACCTCCTGGTAGGACTCGTAGACGCGACGCAGGACCTCGTCCGCGTAGGAGCGGTTGGGGATGTCCTGCGGTCGCCGGAGCTCGCTCTTGGCCTGGGAGATGCCCTGGCTCAGCGCCCCGACCGGGTAGCGCTTGGGGTCGAGCCGCAGCTCGTCGAGCACACGCTTCAGCGCCGCCCTTGTGTCGTCCTCGTCGAAGATGACGAAGCTCGACGTGATGCCGAGGCGTTGGGCCTCGCGACGCAGGATCTTGACCGCGGTCGAGTGGAAGGTGCCGACCCACATCCTCTGGGCCCCCTCGCCGACCAGCGTCTCGACCCGGCCGCGCATCTCCCGGGCGGCCTTGTTGGTGAAGGTCACGGCCAGAAGGCGGTCCGGCCAGACGCGGCGTGTGGCGATCAGGTAGGCGATGCGGGCGGTCAGGACGCGGGTCTTGCCGCTGCCGGCGCCGGCGAAGATCAGGAGCGGACCGTCGCCGTGCGTGACAGCTTCCTGCTGGGGAGGGTTGAGCCGGGCCAGGAGCGCGTCGACATCGGCCTGGGAGGACTCGGCTACCACGTGGAAATGGAGTTTACCCAGGGCTGGAATTGGCCTACCGCGCCGTTATGCTCCACGTGGCTTTGGTACAGGAATTCGAGCTCGGCTCGCGCGATCGCCTGCTGTACGAGCTGGCCCGCGATCTCAGCTCCAGCCTCGACCTGGACACGGTGCTGGCGAAGGTCATGGACCGCGTGATCACCCTGATGAAAGCAGCGCGCGGCTTCATCGTCCTGGTCGACCCGCTGGACGGGAGCCTGTCGGTGCAGATGTCGAGCGGCTCCGACCCAGAGAAGGCGCGCCAGTTCCTGGGCTCGAGGACGGTCATCGAGCACGTCGTCCAGAGCGGCCAGGCGGTGGTCACCACCGACGCCAGCCTCGACGACCGCTTCAAGGGGCAGTCGTCCGTGATCATGCAAAACCTGCGCTCGATCATCGCCGTGCCGCTGGTGACCAAGGGCGTGGTGATCGGGGCGGTCTACGTCGACAACCCGTTCCGGGCAGCGATCTTCGAGGAGAAGGACAAGGAGTTCCTGCAAGCCATCTCCGACCTGGCCGCGATCGTGATCGACAACGCGCGCCAGTACGAGCGCTCCGAGTTCCTGCGCCAGGTCTTCGAGGCGCACGTCAACAAGCAGGTCACCGACTACGTGCTCACGCGCTCGGGCCGGACGCTCCGGTTCCTGCCCGGCGAGCGGCGCGAGGTGACGATGCTCAACTCCGACATCGCGGGCTTCTCGACCCTGTCCCAGAGCATGGACGCCGAGGAGCTGGTGCGTTTCCTGAACGACTACTTCCAGCGCATGATCCGCGTGGTCCTCGACCACGGCGGCAACATCGACAAGTTCCAGGGCGACGGCATGCTGGTGGTGTTCGGGGCGCCCAACCCGATGAGCGACCATGCCGAGCGGGCGCTCAACGCCGCGCTGGCGATGGTGCGCGAGATCGAACGCTTCAACCGCGAGCTCGAGGGCTCGGGCCGGAGCGCGATCTCGGTCGGCATGGGCCTGGACTCCGGCGAGGTGGTCGCCGGCCACGTCGGTTCCGACGACCGCATGGAGTTCACGCTCATCGGCGTGCCGGTCAACAACAGCGCCTACCTGTCCAAGGTGCGGCCGGCGCGGGTGCTGATGTCGGAGTCGACGCGGGAGCGGGTGCCGGACGGGTTCCGGGTCGCCGGCCATGAGCGCCTGCTGCTCAAGGGCGCGAAAGACCCGCAGGCGATCTTCGAGCTGGAGGTCCCGCCGGACTAGCTCCCGAACCCACGGACAGTCGCGACTATCCGCGGTTTAAGTCCGGGACAAGCCACGTTAGTCGCGACTATCCGCCCCTTTGGTCCCGGAGAAGCCACGTTAGTCGCGACTATCCGCGGTTTAAGTCCGGGACGACCACGTTAGTCGCGACTATCCAGGGTTTTCGCCGCGCACTTCTACGGTTAGTCGCGACTATCGAGCGTTTTCGTCGGGCGCCCTCGGGGTTAGTCGCGACTATCCGAGAGGAGCGGCCGCTATCCCTGGCAGACCCAGCGACCGGGCCCGTAGTGCGAGTACAGCCAGGCCGCGGCGAGGGAGTTGTACTTCGGGTCGAACGGCGAGTACGCGCCGTACGGCGTCCCCGACCACGTGCTGGGCAGGAACTGGAACAGCCCGGACGCTCCGCTGTCCGTGTTGACCGAGTTGGGGTGGTAGCGCGACTCGCACCAGGCGACGTTCATCGCCCACTGCACGGCCGCGGGGCCAAGCGGGCCGAAGGCGTCGGTGATGTCCTGCGCGATCTCGGCCGGCGGGGGCGGGTGGTTGCTGCGGCGCGCGATCTCGGCCGCCTGCGCCTGCGCCGCGGCGAGGGCCTGCTGCTTGGCCTCGTACTGGGCGAGCCCCTGCTTCAGCTCGGTTGACCAGCGGGCGACCTGCGCCATCTGCGCGGCCTGGACGCGCTGGTCGCGATTCTGCTGCACGACCGAGTTGCGGTCGAAGGCGCTCAGCTGCGTCACAGCGACCTGGATCGGGTGCACGGCCGGTGGTGCCAGGCGCGGCAGGATCACGCTCACGAGGATCAGCGTCCACACCAGCACCGCCCGAAACAGCGGCAGCAAACCCCTATTCCGCTCCTTCCTTGGACTCGCCCTCTACCCCTGGGGCGGTCGGGCCTGAGCTCGGAGCGATGACGTCTGGGGGACGGCTCAGGATTCCGGGAAAGGTGCCACCTTACCACACGATCGGCGACCTTCCCTAGCCGTACACCCCGGTACCAAAAGGGATCTAGAAGAGGTGAGTTAGCCTCTTCCGCAGCAGCCTCCGCCCGCCCGGATCAGGGTCCGAGTACGGCGGCAGCATCGCCTTCATCCGCTCGAAGGCGAGCTGGGTCAGGGCGGCGGGGTCCTGTCCCTGGCTGGGTATCGCCGGGCCGACGATCACTCGGACTCGCTTCCGCAGCCAGAGGTCCTGGGTGCCGGAGAGGGCGACAGGGACGACAGGCACACCGGCCTTGATCGCGAAGTGTGCGAACCCCTTGTGAAACGGGAGCAGCTCACCCTCGGCCTTGCCGTAGCTGCCCTCGGGAAAGATCGCCACCGCGCCGCCCAGCTCCAGGCAGCGATCTACGTGGCGGTACAGCGCCTTGTCACCAGATCGCTCGCGGACGACTGGCACGTAGCCGCCGGTGGTGCGCACCAGCCACCACTGGAACTTGCGGGTGACCAGGATCGTCGGGTCGGCCAGGAAGTGCAGCCGGGGCTCGACCGGGAAGAGGTAGAGGAGGGCGAACTCGTCGAGCCAGTTCAGGTGGTTGGCGATGACGATGTAGTTGCCCCCGCGAGGCCGGGGGATGTTCTCGCGGCCCTGCACCTCGAATCGGAAACACAGGCGCAGCAGGGGCACGCCGACCAGGCGGACGAGACGGTAAGGGAGGTTGGCGCGAGGCCCTACAGGTAAGAGGTCGGCTGCGGGGAGCGCGGCGCTGGCGGTTGCCACCGGCGCGAGTCTAGATGCCTAGTGGCCACAAATCCAGGAAGCGGTTGTAGCCGCCCAGCGCAGCCTTCACCGCGCGGATGTCGTCCCTCAGGTTGTCGGCTTCCGCGCTCGAGACCTTGCCGCTCTTCTCGTCGGCGGCGAGCTCGTTCAGGAACGCGTTCAGCTGGTTGGTCGCCGTGTTGCTGTCTCCGCGCCCAGCCGCGGCCGCGGCCGCGTTGAGCTTGGCGATCAGGCTGTTCTTCTGGCCGGCGTTGAGCCCCGGTAGGTTGTTCTTCACGTAATCGCCGATCGCTCCCAGCGCGTCCGAGGCGTTCAGCACCTGGACCGTCGTGGTCGCCGTCCCGACGCCCGGGTCGTCGCCCTGCGCGACCTCGAGCGTCACCGTGTACACGCCGGGGGTGGTGAAGAAGTGGGTGACGTTCCAACCCGCCACGACCGGGGTCTTGTCTCCGAAGTCCCAGGCGGCGGTGTGCGTGTCGTCGGTGCCGGGATCGGTGAACGTGCCCGCAAAGCTGACCAGCTCGTAGGGGAGGACGATCTTCGGGGCCGTCAGCGCCGGGGTGAAGCCGGTGATCGTGGCCGTCGGCAGGACGTCGTCCACGGTGATGGTGAGCTTGTCCGTGCCGCTCAGAGGCCCGTCGTCCTGGACGGTCAGGGTGACCACGTAGACACCCTCGTCTCCGGGCGTGAAGCTGAACGCGGTCGAGGAGCTGCTCCCCGGGTACGGAGCGCCATCCTTGGTCACGCTCCAGCTGTACGTCCACGGCCCGCTGTTGTCCGCGGCAGACTGGCTGTGCGCGGAGCCGGTGAAGCTGAGGAGCTGCCCCTCTTTGGGCCGCGACGCGGCGGCCAGCAGCGAGGCGGTAGAGGCCGCAGGCGTGATGGTGGCTGTGGGCTTCACCGCATAGAACCCGACCGTGAACGTGGTGGTGGCGGCGGGGTTGTGATGATCGTTGGCGGTGATGGTCACGGTCTGGACTGGGACGTCCTCGTCGGCGGCGGTCCCGGTCCACGTCCATGTCCCCTGGCTGTTCGGCCCGGCCTGGGTGACGGAGCCGGGGGCGGCGGTGATGGACACGTTGTCGGCCGTGTCAGGGTCGGACCACGTCCCGCTGACGCTCGGCACCGTGCCCTCGGCGAACGTCTGCGCGCGCTGGGCGGGCGGGTTCAACGTGGGCGCGGTATTGGACGGCGGAGATGGCGGCGGCGTGGCGCCGGCGACGTAGATCTCGAATGTGAAGTCCCTGAGCGTGTCCTTGGTCAATGGGCTGCCGATCCAGAGGTCACCGCCGCCGTAGCCAGGGAGGCTCGGCGAGTTGGCGATGTAGTACCAGCGGAAGGCGACCACGTTGACGCTGACGACAAGCGCGTACTCGCGACCCGCGAAGATCGGCACGGAGGGGACCAGGTCCCAGCCGTGCTGGGTCCGGTTCACATCGCCCCGCAGCTGATACGTCGGGATGTTGCCGGGGACGGGTGTCAGGGCAGTCTTGGTGGTGTCGACGGTCCAGACCTGGAGCTGGAAGTTCTGCGCGGTGCCGTTGCCGGACCCCTCCCAAAGCGCGATGTGGTCGAGCTGCCCGGTGAGCCGGGGCGTGAACGTCTGCGCCATCTGCCGCATGGCGAAGAAGCTGGAGCTGCCGGGGATGCTGCCCTGGGCGGGCACGGCGGTGTCGAGGGTGTCGTCCGCCACGGCCGGCGCCGCGAGGGAAAGCACGAGCGTCGCAGCTGACACCGCCGCGATCGAAGCCCGTCCGACACTTCTCCTTAACGAAGTCTTCACTTGAGCCGATTGACGTCGAGGACGCCCGTTCCTTGCGCGAAATTCGAAGCCTCCCCAACCTCGGGCCTGGGCTGGGGGCGTGACCCGCGACCGCCGGCGCTCGCGGGCATAGCGCCCGCGCCAAGAGTGCCGGCGCGGAGATTCGAACTCCGGACCCTCGGTTTAAAAGACCGCTGCTCTAACCAGGCTGAGCTACGCCGGCGCGCGCGCATACGAATTTAGGCTTTCGGCCGCTTCCGCGGGTTGTAGCCTTCCCCGGATGCGCATCCGCGCGGCTGTGCTCGCGCTCGTCTTCGCCGTCGCTTGCAACCCGACCGGCAACCCGCCTCCCTCGCCCGAGCCGCTGGCTCCCGACCAGACGCTCAGCTTCCCCATCGCCCAGGATTTGGCCGACTTCGACCCGGCGATGATGTCGAACCCGGGCGACGTCGACATCCTGCGCAACGTCTTCTCCGGCCTCTACAGGTTCGACGCAAGGTTGCGCGAGGTGCCGGACATCGCGATGGGGCAGCCGGCGGTATCGGCCGACGGCCTCACCTACACGTTTCGCCTGCGCACCGGCGCCCGGTTCTCCAACGGCGACCCGATCACCGCCGACGACTTCGTCTACAGCTGGAACCGCGCCGCCGCCCGGCAGGGCGACTACGCCGGACTGCTCGATCTCATCGCCGGCTACCCGGCGGTGGCGAACGGGAGCGCCTCGCAGATGAGCGGCCTCGCCGCGACCGACCCCACGACGTTGACGGTCAAGCTGCTCAAGCGCGCACCTCACTTTCCGACCCTCGTCGGGCTGTGGCCGTTCTGGGTCGTCGACCGCAACGTGATCGCCGCCGCGGGCGAGGACGCGTGGGCGCTCAAGCCGGAGACGCTGATCGGCAGCGGCCCGTTTCGCATGAGCGCGCGCAGCCCGGGCCAGTCGATGGACTTCATGCCCGTGAGCGGCTGGTACGGGGGCAAAACCGGTGCGCTGGCCCGCGTCCACGTCGAGGTCGTGGCCGACACCACCGCCCAGGTCGCGGAGTACGAGTCGGGCGTCTTCAGGTTGATCGGCTACGGACGCCAGGCGCTGCCGCCCGCGGCCGCGACCCGCTACACCTCGGACGCGAAGCTGAAGGGCCAGCTATCACTGGTCCCCCTCGGGACCACGTTCTGGGCGGGCTTCAATATCGGGCGTGGACCATTCTCGGGCCTCGAGGCCGGCCGCGCCGGCCGTCACGCCTTCAGCACCGCGATCGACCGCAAGGCGCTGGCCGACGCCGTCTGCAACGAGCGAACCTCGTGCGACGTCGCCACCGGCGGCCTCGTCAGCAAAGGACTCGCCGGTTATCTCGGCGACGGCCAGGACCCGAACGTGAAGTTCGACGCCGCCAAGGCGAAGGCGGAGTACCAGGCCTGGGACCCGACCGGGTCGAAGGTGAAGGGCCTCACCTACACGTACGACACCAGCCCGTTCAACAAGGCCGTCTGCGTGAACCTCCAGGCCCAGTGGAAGAAGAACCTCGGCGTCGACGTCGGCTGTGTCGAGATGGACCGCAAGACGTTCTTCGACCAGCGCAACGGCACATGCGCGTATCCGCTGTTCCGCCAGAGCTGGGCCGCGGACTACGACCAGCCGCAGGACTGGTTCGACTACCTGTTCGTCAGCGGCGCCAGCTCGTCAGGCGCGTGCTACTCCAACCCGAACCTCGACAAGCTCGCCGCCAACGGCGAGTACGGCGCCGCGGGCTACCTGCTGGTCAACGATTCCGTCTTCGCCGCGCTTCTGTACGGGGTGCAGCAGTACCTCGTCCATCCTTATGTCAGGGGCGCCGGAGGGAACGCCCTCTACGACAACTACTGGACGGAGGTCCGCATCCTCAAGCGCTGAGCCGGCCACGTGGGCCCACGACTAGGAGATCGCGGCTTTCGTCCCCAGCACATCGGGATCCATCGTCGACGCGAACGGACCCTCGGGGTTGTCGATGAGCCAGACGTGCAGCATCAGCGGCGTCGTCTTGTTGGTGCTCCCGGTGGGACACGAGCCGCTCTTGTCCCTGCTCTCGAAGTCGCCTCCCACGCGCACGAAAGCGACGGCGACTCCGGTCGTGTTGTCGAAACAGATGTTGGAATGCTGGTGCCATACGGTCAGCGGACCGCCGACCTGCGGCCCGGCCATCCCGCGCCTCGGCATGATGTACATCGCGCCGATCAGCCGCATGCCGGCCGGGCCGTTGTAGTAGATCAGGGACTGCACGTGCTGGGGGTCGAGGACGTCCGCGTCGATCATGTACGCGGGATTGACGTAGTGGACGATCTCGATGTTGGGCGGCTCCATGGGCACATACCCGGCGGCGACCGCCGCTTGCAGGGTGGCGTACCTGGCCACGGCGGCCTTGGTCTCGGTCACGAGCCTGGCCGCCGCTTCGAGCTCGGCGGCGGTCGGCTGGCGCGCCGTCGTGCTCGTCCCGTCGTGAGCGTGCGCCGCCGTGTCGGGCGGGCTGGAAGCCGACCGCTCGACCGACGCTGCCCAGCCGGCGATGTCGCCGGAGACCACGATCAGCGCCAGGGCGCCTCCGAGCAGTCCCCGGCGCACCCACACGCCGTAAGGCAGCGTCGTGTACGCGGCCCCGACCACGCCCACGACCACGAGGACGATCCCGATCCCGAGCAGGACGTGGCCCGGGTTGCTGAGCGTGAAGATGCCCTCGCGATGGACCAGGGTCGGGTCCTTGGCGTGCAGGTAGGCGTCTAGGGCGAGTCCGCCCAGGAGCGCCACCACGCCGGCCAGGCCGGCCGACATGAATGCCGCCGTCCGCCTCATCTCCGCCTCAATTCAACCACCTGCGTGGGCCCGAAATGTCATCGGAACTTGACTTCGGTGAACCAAAGCCCAAAACTGAGGGAGGAGTAGCGGGGCCATCCACGAGAAGAGGGTGGCATAGGTCCGTCGCCGGCGCACTCTCGCCCCGGGCCACCGGGAAGAGGGCGATGGACTTCGAGGAGGCGATCCTTCAAGTGCGCCCTCCTCGAGCCGGGTTTCGTAGGAGGTGGTATGAGCCGATTCGCAGTGTTTCGTTCCCTCGCCGTGGCGCTGGGGACAATCTCGGTCGTCGCGGCCTGTGGAGGCGGCGGCGGCACGACGTCGGAGAACCTCGCCGCCGACCAGACGCTCAGCTTTCCGATGGTCGACGACGTAGGCAACACCGACCCGGCCAAGATGTCCGCCGCCGTGGACATCGACATCTTCCGCAACACCTACTCGGGTCTGTACAAGTTCGACGACCAGCTGAACGAGGTCGCGGACATCGCGAGCGGGCCTCCGCAGATCTCGTCCGACGGCCTGACCTACACGTTCAAGATGAAGAACAACGTCAAGTTCTCGAACGGCGACCCCGTCAAGGCCGACGACTTCATCTTCAGCTGGGACCGCGTCGCGGCGATGCAGGGTGACTACGCCTCGGTGATGCAGCCCGTCGTGGGCTACGACGACGTCTCCAACGGCAAGGGCACCCACATGTCCGGCTTGAAGAAGATCGACGACTACAGCTTCTCGGCCACGCTCACCGCTCCCGCCGGCTACTGGTACACCGAGATCGCCCTGTGGACGGCCTGGGTGGTCGACCAGAAGGTCGTCACGGCGGCGGGTAAGGCGACCGACACCGCGTGGGCCGACAACCCCGCGACCGCGATCGGGACCGGCCAGTTCAAGATGACGGCCCGGACCCCGAAGCAGTCGATCGACTTCGCACCCGTCGCCAACTGGTGGGGCGGCTCGACCGGCACCGTCACCAAGGTGCATATCGAGATCGTCGCCGACCAGAAGGCCCAGCTCACCAAGTACGAGTCGGGCGGCTACAGCCTGATTGGCTTCGCCAACCAGAACCTGACCCCCGAGGACGTCATCCGCTACAACTCCGATCCCAAGCTCAAGAAGGAGCTGACCCTACAGCCGTCAGCGCGGACGAGCTGGATCGGCTTCAACATGTGCGAAGGCCCAGGCAAGCCCGTCAAGACCTGCACCGCTGCCAGCCCGTTCGCCGGCGACGCCGGCAAACCGCTGCGCGAGGCATTCAGCCTGGCTGTCGACCGCGACCAGCTGGTCGACATCGCCTGCTCCAAGGGCACTGCCTGCGTCAAGGCGACCGGCGGAGTCATCACCAAGGGCCTCAAGGGCTACCTCGGCGACAACACTGACCCGTGGGCCAAGTTCGACAAGGCCCAGGCCCAGCAGCTGCTCCAGCAGGGTGGCGGGGCGGCCAAGGTCGGTAACCTCACCTACACCTACAACGCAACCGCCCAGAACAAGGCCGTCTGCGACAACCTCGCGTCGCAGTGGAGGGCCAACCTGGGCGTGACCGTGCAGTGCGCCTCCACTGACCGCGCGTCGTTCTTCAACGCGCGCACGAAGTGCAGCTATCCGATCTTCCGGCACAGCTGGGGCGCCGACTACGACAACCCGCAGGACTGGTTCGACTTCCTCTTCGTCACCGACGCCGGGTCCTCGGGATCGTGCTACTCGAACCCGCAGCTCGACTCGCTTTCGAAGGACGCCAACACCAAGAACCTGTCGCAGTCGCTTGACAGCTACAAGAAGATGAACCAGATCCTGGTCGACAACTGCGTGACCGGCAACCTGTTCTACGGCATCCAGCAGTACGTGGTGCACCCGTACGTCAAGGGCGCCGGCGGCAACCCGCTGTACGACAACTACTGGTCAGACGTAAAGATCCTGCAGCACTAGGCGGCAAGACAAAAACCGAGAAATCGGGACAATAAAGGGGGTCCGCCACCCGGCGGGCCCCCTTCGTCAAATCAGCAAAGGGAAGTGACAATCGGATGAGGGGAACCCTCCTCTACATCGGGCAGCGATTGGTCCTGATCGCGGTCACGACCGTCCTCGTGTCGTCCATCGTCTTCGTCCTTCTCCACCAGATCCCCGGCAACGCCTTCCTGAACGAGACTCGCACGTCACCTGAGGCGCTGGCCGCGGACCTCCGCCACTACGGCCTGGACAAGCCTCTTCAGACCCAGTACTTCAACTGGGTCGGCGCCGTGCTCCACGGCAACCTCGGCGAGTCGCTCGTGAACCGCGGCGTCATGATCACGCCGCTGCTCGTCCGCGAGACCTCGGTCAGCGCGACCGTCGGTTTCTTCGCCCTGCTCATCACGGTCGGGCTGGGCATGCTTCTCGGCGTGATCGCCGCCCTGCGGCAGAACACCTGGGTCGACTACACGGCCTCCAGCGCGGCGGTGATCGGATACAGCATCCCCGCCTTCGTGATCGCGATCTTCATGCTCCTGCTCTTTGGCCACTACTTCTACGACTGGACCCAGGGCACCGTGTACTACAACGTGGGCTGGGGGGACTGGACGCAGATCCCGGTGCCGGCGATCGCCCTGGGCCTTCCGTACGCCAGCTACGTCGCCCGCCTGACGCGGGCGAGCATGCTCGAGACGATCCGCACCGACTACGTACGCACGGCCTGGGCGAAGGGCCTCAAGGCGCGGGTCGTCGTCCTGCGCCACGCGCTGCGCAACGCCCTGATCCCGGTGGTAACCATCCTCGGGCCCCTGACCACAGGCATCATCACCGGCTCGGTCGTGATCGAGAACATCTTCGGCATCCCGGGCCTGGGCAAGGAGTTCGTGACCAGCATCCTCGCCCGCGACTACAACATCGTGATCGGCGTCTTCACGTTCTACGCCGCGCTCGTCGGGCTCGCCAACCTGACGGTCGACGTCATCTACCCGGCGCTCGACCCAAGGATTAGATACTGATGGCCCAGGTAGCCCCCGTCGCCCCGCCCGCCGAGCTCGAGGTCTCTTACGAGGTCCCCGAGCAGGTAACCCTTCTCAGCGACGCCTGGCGGCGTATCCGCCGCAATCGGATCGCGCTGGTCGGCGGCGTGATCATCGCCATCCTGTTCGTCGTCGCCCTGATCTCGATCGTGTGGACACCCTATCCGGTCTGGCTGCAGGCCGTCGGGCCGACCTACCAGCCGCCCAGCGCGGCCCACCCGCTTGGCCTCGACCAGGCCGGGCGCGACATCCTCAGCCGGATCATGGGCGGCGCGCTGATCACCATCCAGGTCGGCGTCGGCAGCGCGATCATCCTGTCCGCCATCGGCATTCCGCTCGGCCTCCTCGCGG
>Ga0209376_1001186_pt1 | contig 26865 bp, 26 predicted proteins | sample GraSoiAngelo_134_FD_185891 | JGI IMG/M metagenome (GOLD analysis project Ga0209376, IMG submission 185891) | Grasslands soil microbial communities from the Angelo Coastal Reserve, California, USA - 14_0929_05_30cm (SPAdes) (version 2) | ecosystem: Environmental > Terrestrial > Soil > Grasslands ... | reverse complement strand
GTGGGTTTTCCGCCTCTCGATCCGCGATGTCGACTGCGATTTTCGCCTGTTCCGCCGCTACGTCTTCGATACGATTTCACTGGAGTCCAGAAGCGGTGTCATCTGCGTTGAAATGGCCAAGAAATTCGAGCTCGCAGGATTTCGAATGGTTGAGATTCCGGTCAGCCACTATCCTCGGATATACGGCCGGAGCGAATTCTTCCGATTGCGACACCTCGTATATACCTTTCGCGGCCTGCTGAAGGTCTGGTGGACGTTGGTAATCTCGCGCAGATTGCACCTATGGATGAGTTTCGCGGCGAAAAAATTCTAATCACGGGCGGGCTCGGATTCATCGGCAGCAATCTTGCCATCCGTCTTATCGAAGCCGGGGCTTCCGTCACCATCGTTGACTCTCTCTTTCCGACGTGCGGAGCCAATTACTTCAATATCGAAACTATCCGTAACGACATCGAAATCGTCGAAGGCGACGCCGCCAATCTCACGCTGATGCGACGGCTTGTTCGCGGTAAGAAATACGTCTTCAATCTCGCGGGTCACGTCAGTCACATCGAGTCGATGGAAGATCCATTTTCCGATCTGCACATGAACGCGCTCGCGCCGCTTTCCGTGCTTGAAGCGTGCAGGCATGAGAATCGCGGGGCGCATGTCATTTATGCGGGGACCAGGCAGTCGTACGGCCGGCCGGAAAGCCTGCCGCTGGTTGAAACGCAGCTCTTGAAGCCCATCGACGTGAACGGTGTCAGCAAAATGGCCGGTGAATGGCTCCACATGGTGTATGACCGGGCGCACGGGATTTCGGCGGTCTCCCTCCGGTTGGTCAACACGTATGGACCGCGTCAGCTCGTGAAGCACCCGCGCCAGGGCTTCGTCGGCTGGTTTATCAAACAGGCGATCGACGGCGAAGAAATCCAGCTGTTCGGAAACGGCCAGCAATTGCGCGGATTCAACTACATCGACGACGTCGTCGATGCTCTGCTGATCGCGGCCACCCACAGCGGGCTTCGCGGCGATTATTTCAATCTGGGCGGAGAGCGGCCGGTCACACTCGAAGCATTCGTTCAACTGCTGCTGCGCGTCACCGGGCGCGGTTCTTACCGCATCGTACCTTTTCCTGCAGATAAGAAAGCTATCGACATCGGCAGCGTCTACACGTCAGCCGAAAAATTCAATGCCGCGACGGGCTGGAAACCCCGCACCACATTAGAAGAAGGATTGACCAGAACCGTGGACTATTACCGCCGCTGCCGCAAACATTACTGGTAATCTCCTGCGCATGCGTGCGGAAGATTTCGAGTTGCTGTACCGGCTCGAAGAAAAGCATTGGTGGTTTGCCGCCATGCGCCAAATCACCGATAGCATCGCGGCGTCCGAGCTGGCCGAACCGAAACGGAAAATTCTCGATGCGGGCTGCGGCACCGGCTTCAATTTAAGCTATTACACAGATCTAAATTCCCACGACGTCTATGGCCTCGATATTGCTAATGCCGCACTCGAGCATGTACGAAAGCGCGGCATTAAGAAAGTGATTCAAGCTTCCATAACGGATATTCCGTTCAAGTCCGAAACGTTCGATGTTGTTTTCTCATTCGAGGTCGTCACACAAACGCCCTACGACACACACGATGCCGCTTTCCGCGAAATGATTCGCGTACTGAAACCTGGCGGCCACTTTTTTATCCGGGTACCCGCGTTTATGTGGCTGTGGTCGTCGCACGATGAAGAGCTACAGGTCTGCTACCGCTATCGGCTACTTGAGCTCAGGAAGAAATTGGAGCAGTGCGGATTCACCATCGAATGGACCAGCTACGCGAACGGGTTCTTATTTCCCGTGATTCTTGCCCGGAGACTGCTCAAACGCGCGGGCATCGGGGGCGGAAGCGATGTGAAGCCGCTGCCGAAAGGTCTGGGATGGCTGGATGGGGTATTTAGGGCCGTTCTATCTCGAGAGGCCAAATGGTTTCGGTCCGGCCATCGCCTGCCATTCGGCCTGTCGCTGATCTGCTACGCACGAAAATCGTAGAGACGTATGGGTGGAGGGCATTCCCTTCCTCGCAGAGGAGGGGAGGCGCGACAGCTTAATAGAAGCTGGCGCGCCGGGCGCGAAGCGCGAGCCCGATAGGGCGAAGCCTCTATTACGCGGCCATGCCTCCTCATACCCTACGCTTAAAGAATTCGCGGACCCCTTCAATCACCCGATCCACGTCGGCATCCGACAGGAAAGCATGCATCGGCAGGCTCAGCACGCGAGAGCAGAGCAGATCTGCATTTGGGCAGCGAGCCGGCCTGAACTCTGCGAAAGCTTTTTGACGATGCAGGGCCACGGGATAATGGGTCAATGTTGGTACGCCGCATTCATCAAGGTAACTGCGCAGTCTGTCGCGGTGCGCAGTTGTGACGACAAACAGGTGGGCGTTGCTCTTGCCGGTTTGGGCTTGCAGCCCGATCGGCAATTCACGAAAGGCTTCCCGGTACTTTTCCGCAATGGCGCGCCGCCTGCCATTCCATTCATCAAGTCTCCGGAGGCTGACGCGAAGAATTGCTGCATGCAGCTCATCGAGGCGGCTGTTTTCGCCAAGGATCTTTGATGAGTAATTCTCACGTTGTCCGTAATTGCGCAGCAGCCTGGATGCTTCAGTGATGGCAGCGTCGGAGGTTACAAGCATTCCTCCATCGCCATAAGTTGCAAGGTTCTTCGTGGGATAAAAACTGAACGCGGCGGCGGTGCCGAACGAACCGCATCGGCCCCAACTCGCCTCGCTGCCATGTGCCTGGGCCGCATCTTCGAGAATGGGAACGCCGGCCTTCCTAATCTCCTTCAGGCGGGCAGGCATTCCGTACAAATGCACGGGAATGACAGCCTTCGTCCGCGAAGTTTTTCTCTCCAGACACTGCTCAGGAAGGATGTTGAAGTCATCCAAAGAGATATCAACAAAGATCGGTCTTGCACCCATGGCGGCGACCGACATCGCCGTCGCGGCCGCGCTCACGGCGGGTACCAGAACGTCCTCGCCTGGCCGGACACCGATGGCCCGCAGACCGATTTTGAGTGCGTCCGTCCCGGAACCAACACCGATTCCTCTGGCCGCTCCGCAATATCGCGCAAATTCGTCCTCGAACGTCTCAACCAATGGACCGAGAATGTAGCGGCCGCCGGAGAGCACGCTACCAATAGCGCGGTCGATCTCATCGCGAAGCGATTCGTATCTCAATCGAACGTCATTGAAATCCATGGCTCACAACTTCGGTATGATTTGAACGCCATCAATCGTAAATGGAGGGGAATCAGGAGTGATATCGGAGTAGAAGACATATTTTCCACCCATCAAATTTTGCACCGCCGCAATATGCTTGTGAAGAGCACTGCCGGGTTCGATCAGCCACAGAATGCGTCCCTCACGAAAGATTGGAATTTCGAGCGGCGTTTCTCGGGCCTCCATCACCAGGTCGCGGCGCACACGCTCCACACGGTTGGGCTTCGTGTTGTTTTGCAGGATCCAAAAATCCTTTTGTGGCAGATAGTAGCGGCCGATCCGCCAATTCATGAACCACTGATCGACGTACGCGTCAGTGGTAATGATGAGGGATGGGCGATCTTTCGGGACAAAATTCTGAATCTCCTTCAGGGTTGAACGAGTCGTTTCGTCCAGGTATCGCACCTGCCCGATCGATGCCTCGAAAGACCCAAACAGAATTGCGTTTTTTATCGAAGGGATCCGGTTCGGATCATTAACTGCGGCCGGCAGGGGGAAAAAATCCAGAAAAAATAACGCATTCACCAGTAGCGATGCGCCTAGAGCGAACTCGCTCGCGCGCAGCCGCGACAACACGTATCCTCCCAAGACACACAGTGCAGGCACAGAAAACAGCGTATGCCCGGGAGCATCAACATGAACTATCGCTTGAATGATGAGTCCCGGAATAATCCAAATGAAGAAGAATGCGGCTATCATTCCCCTCCTCGCAGAGGAGGGGAGGCGCGACAGCTCAAAAGAATCTGACGCGTCTGGGTGGCGCGAATCGCGAGACCGATAGGGCGAAGCCTCAATTGAAGGTTGGCTCCTGAGCACAAACGGGAGAGCCCAAATCCATCCCACTACGGCCAGCGCGTTCCAGATCACCAGCCTGTTGATCTGTCTCAACCACGCCACCATCGACGATCCGAAAACCGCTGATCCCTGCCCAGATTGCTCGACGGCGTACCCCAGCATCACGCCCGTGAAAGTCCGGATTCCGCCCATTGCGATAATGAGCGCTCCTAACCACACACCAACGATGCCCACGAATAAGACACATGCCCTGAATACAATCCTCCAGGACCTCGTCCCAGCCCACGTCGAAACCAACCAAAGCGGCGATAGGAACGCAATAAGGTCGGGGCGGAAGCCGCTGCCCACACCAAGCGCGACGGCTCCCCAATATGCATATTGCTTTTCACCGTTCCAGCACCGCCAGCAGCAAAACGCCGTCAATAGGGAAAACAGGGCAAGATGGGGCCGCAGCGGTCCATCCAGACTGGCCTGCCAAAAGACCGGGTTCACGAGCAGAAGAAACGCTGCTGACGCTCCCGCCCATCGCGAGAACATCCGTCCGGCCAGAGCAAACGCGACGCAACATGCCGCCGCGCTCACTACTAACGAGACCGCGATGAATGTCCGCTCCGCGTTTCGGAAGATAACGTTCACGATCCGGGCAAAGAACACGAAGAAGGGATAACCCGGAGGCTGCGGCTGATGAATGCGTGGATCAAACTTCTCGAGGGAAAGCGCCAGGTTAACGTTATCGATCGTGAAATACTCCCCCATCGCCGGAAGCCGCGTCAGCAGCAACAGCGCCAGTATGAGGATCGCAAAAGTGGTATGACCTTGCCGCTCCTCCATGCCGCGCGAAGGGTAGCATAACCGTCCAGGAAACTCCCCTCCTAAGTACAGTACTTCGTAATTATGGTTGCGTAATTTTCCCCTCCTCCCAGAGCAGGGGTGGCTGCACCATCAAAAGAATGCCGCGAAACACCGAAAGAATGCCGCGAAACACCGAAACGGCGCGGACGGGGTGGCGCGCCAGCTTCTATTAAGCTGCCGCGCCACTCCCCCTCCTCTGCGAGGAGGGGGATAAGTTAGGATGGTGCTGTGGGTTACGCGGCAGGGTCGCTCTTCTTTTTAGCGCTGGGAAGTTCAGTAGCTCGGGGAACCCGTTCGTCGCTGGTGGACTTCCATTCTGTCGTGAGTCTGGAATGGTTTGGGCAATCTGGAAATTTCGCACCTTCAACGAGCACAATTTCGAATCCGCAGCACAGGCTCTTATAAATCCCAAACTTTTTATTGATCTCGCCGTTCTTCGCCATTTGGTGGAATCCGAATTTTGAGCTGCATGCTAGATGCCAGCCTGAGCATATTTTCCAGGCAATATTTTAAGCGTTGTATAAAAGTCTACAGCAAATGGACCCGGGAAATTTCGACTTACCGGCCATGGAATTATGGTACGGTGGCAGACGTTTGCCCACCCCCGGAAACAAGTCTTGCGCCCGCCAGTTGTGCGATGGCAGCCAGCGTCGTTTGGGCGGCATTCAAGCCAAGCCGGAAGTCTTTATCGTTGTAAGTGGCATACAGGTCCGATGGTTGATGCCACTGCGGATCCCACCCGTTGCCGATCTGTGTTCCGCGTTCGTTCTCGCGAAGGCTGATCGAAGGGGCGAGGTCCTGAAATGGAGTCGAATCGGTATTGGTCATATGGCTGCCGACCGAAGCCGGATAATCCGTCGCGTATTTCTCGTTGGCCTTCTCGAAGGCCCAGGCGAGCGACTGTGATTCGGGCGCCATTTTCGAGTTGATCTGAAACTCGATGTTCACATCGGCTTCAGGACGCTGCTCTTTGCTGAGGGTGCCGTCCGGCCGCGGCATCCCGTGATCAAACAGCATCATGTCGTGCTGGACCATGCCAAGCCACTTCGGCTCCGGATATTTTCCAGATCCCGGCGGGTCTTCTTTGCCTTGAAGATTTTTTCGCTGATCCACGTAAGAACGCGCGCCATTGAGACCGGTTTCTTCGTTGTTCCAGAGGATGAAGCGGATCGATCGATCGGTCTTGACATCGGGGGTGCTCAATACGCGGGCGACTTCCATCACGAGCGCAGTGCCGGAGCCGTCGTCGTTTGCCGCTTCACCCCAACCGTGGCCATCCATGTGCGCGCCTAGGATATACATTTCCTCGGGATGTGTAACACCAACCTTCGTGCAGTAGACCTCTTCGCGCGAACCCGGCACCGAAGGCTCACGGTTGAGCTCGCGCAATCTCGCATTTCGCTGTTTCAACGGGTCTGTGTTCACGCCCGTTGGGACCCGTACACCCCGCGGACGCCCCCCTCCCGCAGCGGTGTCCGGCGGCAGATTCGCTCGCGGGCGTATCTCCGGTTGGTAATCGTAGGTCAGCCGTTCGGTGTTGGTACATCCATAACTCTTCAGTTGCTGCTCGATCCAATCGATGGCCCGGCGGTTGCGCTGCGTTCCCTCGCGCCTGTCCCCAAACTGGGTGAGACCTTTGATACTGGCTTTGTATTTTTCGAGCTCCAAACGGTCCACAAGAAGCTTCACCGGATCTTGTGCGAACGCCGGCGTGAGGAAAAAACTTATCAGGATAAGGCCGAAAATATGGTGGCGCATGGTTATTTATATATCACGAACTCTTACCTCTCCTGGGAGAGGTCGGCGCGACAGAGGCAAGTCTGACGCGCACCGGTTGAGGTTGCAGGTCTTACCAAATCTTCAGCCCTCACCCGCGCGCTTTCAGCGCGCGCCCTGTTCCAGAGGGAGAGGGTAATTTCGCGATTTTGTCATAAGCTTATTTCATGTTGAGACAGAAATGGGGATCCGTCGTTTGTCCCGCATGCCGCAATCTTGTGGGCGTCAATGACGAGCGATGCTTTACGTGCGGACGGTGGAATCCAGGGCTATGGGGATTTGCGCCGCTACTGAGCCGTTTGGGACGTGATCTCGGATTCACGCAATTTGTCATGTGGAGTTGCATCATTCTCTACCTGTTGACGCTGGCCTTCGACGTCCAAGGGGTGAGTACGGGCGGCTTCAACTTCCTCGCCCCCAGCGGCCGGAGTCTTTTTGTGTTTGGGGCCAGCGGTGTGATTCCGGTCTTTCGTGCCGGACGATGGTGGACGTTTTTAACCGCGGGATGGCTCCATGCCGGAGTTTTACATATCCTCTTCAATATGATGTGGATCCGGCAGCTCGCTCCGGCCACGTCGGAAACGTACGGCCCGAGCCGCATGGTCATCATCTACACCTTTGCAGGTGTAACAGGATTTGCTGCGAGCACGTTATCGGGCGCATTCATACCTTTCCTGGGGGGTGCCGGTTTCACGGTTGGGGCCTCTGCGCCGATCTTCGGATTGCTTGGAGCTCTGGTTTTCTACGGCCGCCGGACCGGCAGCAGCATCGTGGGAGATCAGGCCAAATCCTGGGCCGTGGCTCTATTCATTTTTGGGTTCATTTTCCGGGGGGTCGACAATTGGGCGCACCTCGGCGGTTTCGCCGGAGGCTACGCGACTGCAAAATTTTTGGATCCGCTGCAGCCAGAACGCCTGGACCATCTCGTGGCCGCGCTCGCGTGTCTGGCGCTGACAGCTATGGCCATCGTGTTCTCGATTGTGAGCGCTCTGGGTTCTTTCCGGCTATAGCGGCGGCTCGGTAAACTATGCCGTCCTTCGCTCCAACCCGCCGCCTGTGGCGCCGGTTGTTTGAACCTGAGCCTCCTTGACCAGAATAGTTTGGTTGCGCATCCTCTTGCCGTTGAGGATATCGATTGCTTCATGGGTCTGGGTGTCGTCTTGAAGCTCGACGTATCCGAACGCAGGCGATACTCCTGCCACGAGGTCGTGTACAATGCGGATAGATCGCGTTTCGAAACCCCGGGACTCCACCCATTCTTGAAGCTCACGCTCTGAGCAGTTGTAGGGAATATTGACGAGGAACAACTTGGACATCTTGCTTGCCTCTTTACGCCACGCCAATCGGCCCGGCTGATATTTCAGAACTACGCGGCTTCAGCCTTCCTCGGAGACTGCTTTCGAATCTTCCAATGTTGAAATGGATACATGTGACCACACTGAGGGCACTGCCATGATCCCTTCTGAGGATCGGCGTCGCGCTCGTGAACCATCTCCACAATCAAATGACAGTGAAGGCACATCGTTGGCCTGCTGTAGACGAATTGGGGTAAGTTGCCCTTCCGCACGGCTCGATCCCTCCTTGAGATTTCTGTTCTTGAGCAATTCGGCTTCCGCTTGGCAGAATGCTGATCAATCAACGCAGTCTTAGACGGAAGCGCCGTGTATCGGGTAGAAATTTCCTGAGGAGAGGAGAAAACCCTCCCCCTCTGGGAAAGGGTTCACCTCGTCAAATGCCTGTACTTAATCCGATGCGGTTGGCCGGCGGCTGTACCTAAACGAGAGCGACGGTCGGCTTCGTAGTCGGAGTAATTCCCCTCGAACCACACGACACGGCTGTCGCCCTCAAATGCAAGGACGTGCGTGGCGACGCGATCGAGAAACCACCGGTCGTGGCTTATGATGACTGCGCATCCGGCGAAATTCTCCAGTGCTTCTTCAAGAGCCCGTAGTGTGTTGACATCGAGATCATTCGTCGGCTCGTCAAGAAACAGCACATTGGCCCCTTGCTTCAGCGTCTTCGCCAGATGCACTCGATTCCTCTCACCGCCTGATAGGTTTCCGACTTTCTTTTGCTGATCGCTACCTGAAAAGTTGAAACGCGCAACATAGGCGCGCGAGTTCACCTCGCGGGAGCCGAGTTGGACAGTATCGAATCCATCCGAGATTTCCTGCCATGCCGTCTTTTCCGGGTCGAGCAGATCCCGGCTTTGATCCACGTGCGCAAGCTTCACCGTGTCGCCCAGGCGAACGGATCCGGCATCCGGTTTCTCCTGTCCGGTGATCAGACGAAACAACGTCGTCTTACCAGCGCCATTGGGGCCAATGACTCCCACGATTCCCCCGGGAGGCAAACGGAAGTTCAGGTCCTCAAAAAGTAATCGGTCGCCGTATGCTTTCTTCAAACCTAGAGCCTCGATAACAACCTGACCAAGCCGAGGCCCAGGCGGAATGTAGATTTCCAGATCTTGCCCCCGGCGTTCGGTCTCCTGACTGAGCAATGCTTCATAAGAATTGATGCGCGCCTTCCCTTTGGCGTGGCGTCCTTTGGGCGACATGCGAATCCATTCCAATTCGCGCTCCAGCGTTTTCTGGCGCTGCGTTTCGGTCTTCTCTTCCTGCTGAAGCCGGATTCGCTTTTGCTCGAGCCACGATGAGTAATTTCCTTCCCACGGGATTCCATGACCGCGATCTAATTCCAAAATCCATCCTGCGACGTTGTCGAGGAAGTATCGATCATGCGTCACGGCAATAACCGTACCTTCATATTGCTGGATATGATGTTCGAGCCACGCCACAGACTCTGCATCGAGGTGATTCGTCGGTTCATCCAAAAGCAGAATATCCGGCTTCTGAAGCAACAAACGGCAAAGTCCAACACGCCGCTTCTCGCCGCCGGACAAAATCGAGACACTTGTTTCCGGCGGCGGACATCGCAGTGCGTCCATGGCCATTTCAAGCCGGGAGTCGAGATCCCAGGCTTGAGCGGCATCTAACCTTTCCTGCACCTTTCCTTGCTTCTCCAAAAGATCAGACATCTCTTTGTCAGACATTGGCTCGGCGAATTTGGCGTTGATCTCATCGAACTCACGCAACAGAGCCACGATCGGCTGGACACCTTCTTCGACGATCTCGCGGACGGTCTTTGCAGGGTCGAGTTGGGGCTCCTGTTCGAGAAAGCCGATCGTGAATCCCGGCGATACGGCCGTCTTGCCCTGGAAGTCTTGATCGACGCCGGCCAGAATCCTCAACAGCGTGCTCTTTCCGGATCCGTTCAGACCGATAACGCCGATCTTCGCTCCATAAAAATAAGAGAGATAGATATCCTTCAGAACGGCCTTCTTATCGAAGTACCTGCTTACTCCAATCATGGAATAAATGACTTTGTTCGGAACCGTGCTCATCGGGAGGGACTATCGAGACCTGAAACTTGCCAGCGCCTCTTGTTCAGACTCATGGACGTTAAACACCGTATACAACTTTGTGAACTGAAGCAGATCGGTGACCTGACGCCCGGGATTACTGAGCTTCAGCTGGCCCCAAGCCTTCCGCTCTTTCCCTTCACATTGCGGACAGGCATCCCAGTTGCCTTCGTCGTCTTTAAAGACTGTCGCACCGCACGCCGCACAGATCATCTGCTCAACGGTGCCCAATGCCATGATCAGCTCACCAAGTCCGCTACTGTCCACATAGGAAAGATCTTTCAGATTGAGCAAAATCTTATTGTGCCCTTTGGCAATTTCGTCACGGATCGTGTCGCGCAGACTCGTGAGCGCCTCGCCTGCGGTGAACTTACCCGCGAGATCGATGATCAGCACAGAGTTTGCACGTCTTGTAGTTACTTTGAAATCCATAGGCTTTCACATCTTACCGCTTCTCGGGCACCCATTGGATGATCGCTTCAAGAATCGTATCCGAATCGACGCGTTCAGCCTCGCCTTCGAAATTCAGAATCACCCGGTGGCGCAGCGCAGGCATGACCACATGCCTTATATCTTCGCAAGCCACTTCGGACCGGCCGCTAAGCAGCGCTCTCACTTTGCCTCCGACGATCAGAGCCTGCGCGCCGCGAGGGCTGGCGCCATACCGTAAATATTTCTTCGTCATTTCGTGGGCAAGAGAAGTCGTCGGCTGCGTGGCCATAACAATCCGGATGGCATAATCCTGGACAGTCTCGGAGATCGGCACGGCCAGCGCGACTTCGCGGAGCTGAAGAATCTTTTCCGCATCCCACACGCGCTCGACACTGGGCTCGTCGAGGTAGGTTGTGCGGTCGAGAATCGTGTGAATATCCTCCACACCGGGAAAATTCATGCGGAGCTTGATGAAGAAGCGATCCAGTTGCGCTTCCGGCAGCGGATAGGTCGCTTCCAGCTCCAGCGGATTCAGTGTCGCCAGTACGACAAATGGCAGTTCAAGACGATAGGTCTGCTTGCCGACCGTTACGGTCTTCTCTTGCATTGCTTCCAGCAGCGCCGATTGGGTCTTGGGAGTCGCGCGATTGATCTCATCGGCAAGAATGATGTTGGCGAAGATCGGACCCGCCTGAAAGTCGAGGAACTTATCGCCGTGCTCGTTTTCTTGAACGACGTTGGTCCCGACGATATCGGCCGGCATCAGGTCCGGAGTGAACTGGATTCGCGAAGATCGCAGGTGCAGCGCATCGCTCAGGGTCTGAACCAGCTTGGTCTTTCCCAGGCCAGGCACTCCTTCGAGCAGCACGTGGCCTTTTCCAAGGATGGCCATCAAAATGTCATCGATCACATCGGAATATCCGACAATGACCTTTGAAATTTCCTGATGCACCCGGCGGAATTCCGATTGGAACGCATCCATCTGGCGTTCAAGATCCGAAACGGTATTGGCCATTACTCTCTCCTGCCTGAACGTTATATCAGAAAGGTGTGAATGAATTGAAATTGGGTAAACTGAAGGGGATGATCATATTCGGTCACCGCGGCGCGCCGGGTTACCCTCGTTTCGGGGAAAACACAGCGGTTTCGTTCAGAAAAGCTTTGGAGTGTAGCGCGACGGGCCTGGAGTTCGATGTCCGCCGGTGCGCGGATGGGCAACTGGTGGTCATTCATGACGAGACGATTGACCGGACGACGAACGGGAGAGGCCGCGTGGCGGATCTAACTTACGACGAACTCTCCAAGTTCGATGCGGGATTCGGCAGCCCGATCCCGCGGCTCGCCGATGTGCTGGACGAATTCGGAGCCCGATGCCTGCTGAATATCGAACTGAAAGAGACCGGAATTGCCGACGACGTCAAAAAACTCGTCCTCGAACGCCGGCTTGAACGGCACGTTATTCTCTCTTCGTTCCAATGGGAAGAGCTTAGGGGCGCGTTCCCGGAAATTCCGCTGGGGCTATTGAGCTCGAAGCTGGCGGATCTCATCTCAGCTGCGCGTCAACTGCACGCCACGGCGATTCATCCTCAGAAAGACATTGTCACTTCGAGTCTCATCGAGGCCGCCCGCGACGCGAAGCTGCAAATCCACGTCTGGACGGTCAACGACCGTGCCGATATTTCAAGATTTCGCAGCCTCGGCGTGGACGGGATCTTTACCGATTTTCCAGAGAGATGTTCGACGCTGGTATCGTAGGCGGGGGAGGCATTGTCGGCTGCGCTATAGCGCGCGAGCTTGCCGGCCGAGGCCTTTCTGTTGCAGCGATCGAGAAGCATCCCACAGCATGTCAGGAAACTTCAGCTCTCAACAGCCGTGTCATCCACTCGGGATTCCACGAAATTCCGGGTACGCTCAAAGCAGAACTGGCCCGTGAAGGCAGCCGGTTGATCATTAGCTACGCGGAAGAGCGCGCCGTCAAGCTGCTCCGAACGGGCATGCTTATCGCCATTCCGCACGGCAGTATTCGCGCGGGATTGTGGCGTGAAGCCGGCGCTCTATGGAACATGTGGGCGCAGGGCAGGCAGCAAAAGATTCCCTTTCGTGTCGTGCTGACGGCTGGCGGCGTCCAGCGTATCGCGCCGATTCAAGCGATGAGCGGCATCTTCATTCCGTCTGTTTGTGTTATCGATCTTGAAGCGCTTATGCAGCTGCTCCTCAACGACGCGAAAACAGCCGGAGCGCAGTTTTTTTTTGGCAGCGAGGTAATTGGAATCGATGCCCGGACGTCGCATCATGTGATACATACGATTCGCGGCGCCATCGAAGCGCGCATTCTGATCAATTCCGCGGGACTTGCCGCGCATCAGATTTCGCAGATGGCCGGCGGTCCCAAGTACGACATCGATTTCGTTCGCGGCGACTATTATGAGATGAAGGGTGGAATCGAAAGATGGGGCATCCGCACGCTTGTCTATCCCGCAATGCCGCCGCGGTCGCGGTCAAAAGGCATCCACTTCGGCCCTCGTACCGACGGACGGTTGTACATTGGCCCAAGCGCGACACCGCTATCCGAACCCGCTCCGAAGGCCGTCTTTCTTGAAGCTGCCCGGCGGTTTCTTCCGCAAATTTCCGATGACGATCTCGAATGGTCCTACGCCGGCGTGCGTTCAACGCGCGCAGTCCAAAACGGAAAATCGGATTTCACGATCGGTTTGGAACGTCATACGCCTCCCTTCATTAACCTCATCGGCATCGATTCGCCCGGCCTTTCGGCAAGCATGGGGATAGCGCGGTACGTGGCGGAAATGATCCTCGCACGTTCCGTGCCGCCGATAGCGCAATAATCGACCTGCGCACGGAAACCTGATTACCCTGTCAGTTTGCGCGCTTTTTCGACGGCGGCGGGTTCCTCGGCGAAAATTTCAAATACGGTATGGAGGCGGGATATTTCGAAGAGCCTCTCGACGCGTTTGCTCGGATTCAACAGTGTCAGGTGACCGTTCTTGTTCCGGATCGATGTCCAGATCGAGACGAGTTGTCCTAAGCCGGAACTGTCGATGTAGTCCACGCCGGCGAGATTCAAAACGAAACGCTGCTGCCCATCGCCCAAAAGGCGATTCATGAGATCGCGCAGTGGCAGGTCAAGGATCCAGAGGCGGCCCGTGAGATCCAGGACTGCAACATCGGAAACAGTACGCTGTTTGATGGTCAGAGCCATGAGCTAATTTGGCCGATTCTAAACCGTTCGTCAACAATTCCCTAGAACGGGTGGGAATGGGGCGCAATGGGGATCCCTTCAACTGTAGCAGCGGCCTGCCTAAGTACAGTACTTCGTAATTATTGGTCGCGTAATATTCCCCTCCTCGCAGAGCCTCTGCGAGGAGGGGAATGCGCTCCACCCATTACGTCACCTTAATTACGAAAGCAGCACGTAAGATCGGACAGCCCGCCAGCCCCATGCGGCCTTCGCCGGAATACATACTTGATTTAATCCATCAAGTTAATCTATAACGTTCTCTTGCAAGGAGGGCGATTGCCGTCGGATTCGCTACACCCCGTCGTCGGATTGATTGTCGGCCTGATCGTGGGGCTTACCGGTGTGGGCGGTGGATCGCTCATGACGCCGGCTTTGGTTTTCCTTTTCAAAATTCCTGTGGATATTGCCGTCGGTACGGATTTGCTCTTCGCCTCACTGACCAAAATTGCCGGTGTCACTGCACATAGCGCCCGCGGGAATGTCCATTGGGGCATCGTGATGCGTCTTGGTGCCGGCAGTCTGCCGGCATCGATTGCGACGATTTTTTTGATGAGCCAATTAAAGGCCCACGGCAAACCGCTAGATGGAATCCTTCTGCCTCTACTTGGAATTTCGCTCGTAGTTACGGCGGGCGCGGTCCTTTTGCGCAAGCGGATTATCTGGGCCGGCGGAGAGCTGTTCGACTTAAGCGAACAAGCATCGAACCTTCTCGCCGTCCTTGTCGGGATCGTTCTCGGAGTCATGGTAACGCTGACCTCGGTTGGCGCTGGGGCCATTGGCGTCGCAGCCCTCATGCTTCTGTATCCGAAGCTGCGGGGAACGGAGGTTGTCGGCTCGGATCTAGCGCATGCGATCCCGCTCGTGACGATAGCGGGCCTTGGGCATCTGCAACTCGGAAATCTCGATTATCGTCTGTTGTTGGGTTTGTTGCTGGGGTCAGTCCCGGGTATCTACATTGGAAGCACGGTTAGCAGTAGATTGCCCGAGGTACTAATGCGCCGTATTCTCGCTTGTGTCCTACTGGTGGTCGGCATTGCCTGCGTCGTTGGAGGTTAGAGTTGTAATGGACCTCGGCGGTAAGACGCGCGAGTTGATCTCAAATCTCGAACGAATCGAACGAAGCCTATCTCCGACCGCGTTTGCGTGCAGCTTTGGCGCCGAAGACATGGTTGTCCTCGACGCAATTGCAAAGAACGCACGAGGAATCGAGATCTTCACCTTGGATACTGGGCGGCTTCCCGAGGAAACACATGCCCTCATGGAGACGACGCGAAATAAATACTCCATAACGATTCGGACATATTTTCCCGACGCCGTTGCCGCTCAGACCTGGGTTGAACAGAATGGCCCAAATGGTTTTTTCAACAGCATCGCTCAGCGCCGCCAGTGTTGCCATATTCGAAAGGTCGAGCCGCTAAGGCGCGCATTGACTGGAAAGACGAGCTGGATTACGGGGCTCCGGCGGGAGCAATCGGCGGGCCGGCAGACGCTGGAGTTTGAGGCTTGGGATGAGGCGAACGGCCTGATCAAAATCAATCCACTCGCGGAATGGACGAGCGATGATGTTTGGGCTTACATCAAGACGTACGGCGTTCCTAACAATGCGCTGCATGACCGCGGGTATCCAAGTATCGGCTGCGCGCCCTGTACTCGAGCGGTCGAGCCCGGTGAAGACAGCCGTGCTGGACGATGGTGGTGGGAATCGAGTTCCAAAGAATGCGGGCTGCATGTGGGATCACTATGACGCACAACTGGACTCATCTTCGCGAGCTTGAAAGCGAATCGATTTATATTTTGCGGGAAACGGTGGCGCAATTCCGGAATCCGGTGTTGCTGTACTCGGTCGGCAAGGATTCGAGCGTGTTGGTTCATTTGGCTCGCAAGGCATTTCACCCAGGACCGCTTCCGTTTCCCCTGCTTCATGTCGACACGGGTTACAAATTCAAAGAGATGCTCGAATTCCGAGACCGTTTTACGGCGGAGATCGGAGTACGGCTCATCGTTCATCGTAACGAGGATGGCATCGCGGCCGGCGCTCACCCGCTCAAACTCGGCGTCGCGCGATGCTGCGGCCAGTTGAAGACGGCGGCGCTTCTTCACGCGCTCGACAAATACCAATTTGATGCGGCAATCGGCGGCGCGCGCCGTGAAGAAGAGCGCTCACGGGCCAAAGAGCGGGTTTTTTCGCTGCGCGATGCATTCGGCCAATGGGACCCACGCCGGCAGCGTGCGGAATTGTGGTCCCTTTACAGCGGAGCGATTCACGAAGGCGAGACGATGCGGGTATTCCCGCTCTCGAATTGGACCGAGCGGGATATCTGGCAATACATCGTTCAGGAAAAGATTCCCGTCGTCCCGCTCTACTATGCGCAAGCGCGGTTGGTCGTGCGCCGCAACGGCACGCTGATTCCGGCCGACGACAGCGTGCACCTCAAGGATGGTGAAGTTCCGGAGAAGATGTGCGTGCGTTACCGCACACTGGGTTGCGCGCCCTGTACCGGGGCCATCGAGTCCCGCGCGACGACTCTCGAAGAAATTGCAGCGGAGACGGGAGCAGCCAAAATCAGCGAGCGCTCCACGAGAATCATCGATCATGGTGCGAACACTATGGAAGACAAAAAGCGGGAAGGCTACTTTTGAGCGCTAACGTTCTTCGGTTCACTACGGCCGGCAACGTCGACGATGGCAAATCCACTCTGATCGGCCGCTTATTGGTTGAAACTCAGGGCGCATTTGAAGACCAGATCGAAGGCGCGAAGCGCGAAAACGAAAGGCGCGGCGGCAAGGGCATCGATTTCTCTCTGCTGACCGACGGCCTGCGCGCGGAACGGGAGCAAGGCATCACGATTGATGTTGCTTACCGCTATTTTGCAACTGCTAAAAGAAAATTCATCATCGCGGACGCGCCCGGGCACGAGCAATACACGCGCAACCTTGTGACCAGCGCGAGCACCAGCGATCTCGCCCTCATCCTCATCGATGCGCGTCATGGGATGCTGACTCAGTCGCGGCGCCATACCTTCATCGCGCACCTGCTGGGAATCCGCCATTTCATTGTCGCGATCAACAAAATGGATCTCGTCGACTACCGGCGAGACTATTACGAAGAAATCCGGAAGGATTTTACGACTTTTATCGATCGTTTGGGCGGAGCGGCAATCTATTGTGTTCCGATATCCGCCCTCAAAGGCGATCTCGTCACCGAATCCAGCAGGCGCATGCCGTGGTATACGGGGCCGAGGCTTCTCGAACTGCTCGAATCCATCGAAGTCGACGATCAGCAACACAAGCTTCACTTCCGCTTTCCGGTTCAGTTGGTGAGCCGCCCGCCCGCGTCTCCGGGCTTCCCCGATTTTCGAGGTTACATGGGACGCGTAGTATCCGGATCGATTCGGGTTGGCGACCACGTCGTGGTGTTGCCTTCACACGCGCGAACCACGGTCACAGGAATCGTGACGCAGGATGGTCTTCTTCAAGAGGCATTCCCCCGTCAATCCGTTACCTTGACGCTGGCCGACGATCTCGACGTTGGGCGCGGAGATATGATTTCCTGCGAGCCACAGCCACCGCAGGTCCGAACGGAATTCAAAGCGACGTTCTGTTGGATAAGTGAACAGAAGCTGCATTTGAATCAGCGTTATACGCTGCGCCACACAACGAAAACGGTTCGCGCCGTCATCGGTGAGATCAATCACCGGCTGAACGTGAACACGCTGGAGCGTGAATCGCCCGTATCGGAACTTCAGACTAACGACATCGGTCAGGTCAGAATCAAGACACTGCAGCCGGTGGTATGCGACCCCTACAGCGTGAACCGGCAGACTGGCGGGTTCATTCTCATCGATGAGAACAACGACACGGTTGCGGCGGGAATGATCCAGGAATAAAGATTTGAAATTGGTATTGGTAGTATTAGCTCGCCTTTGCCACCGATTTCATTTTGAGCAGCTTTTCCGCGTTGCCTCTGTAGATCTTGTCCTTCTGTTCTTTGGTCAGATCGAGCGCTTCCACACATTTGATGGTCTCGCGCGCATACAGCCCCGGCGCCGGCTCAAACGGCATATCAGAGGCGAAGACGACATTTTCCAGGCCGAAGAATTCGAAGCCGCACTCTGTTGCCGGACCCGCGCCAAACAGCGCCGTATCGGCGTAAAAATTCTTGAAGTAATCGACGGGACGCTTCTTCATGGACTTCAGCAACGAAATGTAGTCCACATCGGAAGTCCGCTTGCCGAGTTGATCCCATCCGTATCCGACACGGCCTTCGAAGTACGGAATCATACCGCCCATGTGGTGTGTGATGATTTTCAAGTTTGGGAGCTTGTCGAAGTAACCTGCAAAAACGAGCCGAGCCATAGCCACGCTCGTCTCGTAGGGCCACCCGAACGTCCACCAGATTTCATACAATGACTTCGTTTCCGTCTGGTAATCCGGAAAATCGGCGCCCCGCGCGGGATGCATCCAGATCGGAATATCCCGGCGGACGGCCTCCTGAAATAAAGGCAGGAATTCCGGAGCGTCGAGCGGCTTGCCGGCCGCGTTGGAGTATATCTGAACGCCAAAGGCTCCAAGTTGATCCAGCGCGCGTTCCATTTCTTTGAGCGCGGCATCCGGATTATTCATCGGCAGAGACGCCGCAAATCCCAAAAATCGATCGTATTTTTGGACGAGTTCCGCGAGACCATCATTGCCTTCACGTGCCAGTTGCGGTGACTTCTCGGGTCCGGCGAGGATTTCCAATGGTGGGAGAGGAAGCGTCAGCACCTGAACATAATCACCAAACTCGTCCAGGATTCGGAAGCGTGTATCCACGTCGACGATGGTCTGAATGTTCGCGACCCGTTTTCCGATGTCTTTGCCGCCCGAGCCTGCGTTGATGTACTTGTCGAAAAACTTCTTTGGAAAGAGATGATTGAAAATATCGATTTTCATGATGTTTCCTTATCCGCCCCGCACGGGCTTAAAAAACGAACTGCCGCAGCGGCCAGTGTCGCAATTAAAGCCGGCACGGCAGCGGCCCAGAACACGCGCCGGGCGCTGCCTCCGTAAGATAATAAAATACCGCCTAGAATCGGCCCGAGAATCGAACCGACTCTCCCGATCCCCAACGACCAGCCCACGCCCGTCGAGCGAATCGGCGTGGGATAAAAATCCGCGCTCAAGGCATTGGATACAGTCTGGCCGCCGATTACCCCCATGCCCGACGCGAATACCGTCACGATCAGCAAGGGAACCGACGCGCCGGCCTCGCCGATCAACAGAATGAAAATGGCCGCGGCGAAATACGTCATTGCCAACGTCCCGAACGACAAGCGCCGGCCCAGCGTGCCGGCCAACAAAAGAGCGCCAACCAATCCACCGATCTGAAATAAAGAAGTGACCAGACTCGCCGTCTCCACTTCCATACCCGCGTCGTTCATGATCGTCGGAAGCCAGTTATTCAGGAACCACAGGTTGAGAAGGTTCATGAAGAACATCGTCCACAGCATCAACGTCACGGCCGCGCGCCCATCGGTGAAAAGCTGCCCAACAGAAAACGAGCCGGACTGATGTTCATCGGCTCCGACGAGAAACTCATTAGGCACAGCCATGCCCGGCATAATGCGGGACAGATAGTCCGAAACCTTTCTCTGATTGCCTCCTTTAAGGACGAGGAAGCGAATCGACTCCGGCAGAAAGGCGATCAGAAGAATAGCGACAATGACAGGTATCGTGCCGCCGACGAGAAATACTGACTGCCAGCCAAACTGGCGGATAACGGCGGCCGCAACCCAGCCGGCAACAGCCGAGCCAAAGGAAAACCCGCAAAACATCGTCATGACGGCGGCATTTCGCGTTCGCTTCGGCATGTATTCCGAGGTCAAGGCGATCGCATTCGGCATGGCGCCACCCATACCGAATCCGGTAAACACCCGGAAAGCCGTAAGCTGCGCAACCGAAGTTGCCGTGGCCGTGAGCAATGATCCGATACCAAATGCCAGCGCGCACGTAACCAGTACAGGCTTGCGCCCAAAGCGATCCGCGACAGGACCAAAAACCAGAGCTCCGATCATCATCCCGAACGTTCCGCTCGAAATCACGGAACCGAGAGCCACCCGCGCAATGTGAAGCTGGGCGCTGAGCGCCGGCGCAACGAAGCCCATCACCTGAGCATCGAAACCATCGATGAAGACGACCATGGCGCACATCGAGGCAACCAGCAGTTGATACCTGGTGAATGGCTGCTCATCGATGAATTGGCGTACGTCGAGGACGGCTATCTGTCTCAAGATGGGGTAACTATATCAAAAAACGGATGCTATCTATGATACCGCGGCAACGCTGCAACCGAAATAGATTCCCCTCCTCGCAGAGGAGGGGAATCCGCGCTACTTGCACACAAAGTTCGCCGCGTCATCGATACTTCCCGATCCCTTGTACTGCGCAGTCTTCGGATACGCGCAGAGCGGCCTCGTGCGATCCACCTTGCCGTCTGTGGAGTGGGAAGCAATGATTTGGTCGGGGGCCTTTCCTTTTTCTACCCACTGTTCGAGCGTGCTGACCTTATCGAACACGTTCGGGCCCTCACCGGCGCGGCAGTGGCCCATTCCAGGCTCCAGGAATAGCCGGATGTTATTCGATGTTTTCGAGGCGCCACCCATCGTGTCGACGACGCTCTCGTAGTATTTGATCGTATTCAGCGTCGCCACTTGCGGATCCGACCAGCCGTGATAGAGGAGTAGTTTTCCATCATGCGCGAAGAACTGTTTAAGGTTGGCGTCCGTGGCGTTCATCACGTTGTATTCGGGCTGTTCTAAGCGCTCGATACCTTTATCGAAGTCGAAGGTCCGCCAATCCCACTTCGGATCCTTGTACACAACATACTTGAGGTGGTCGAAGATATTGGCGGAAGGATCCGGACCTGCGGCCTGGATGCCCCAACCTAGTTCGGTTCCGGGGACCAAAGAAGGAAACAGTTCCTTACCCGTGCGCGGATTCTTGCCTGGCGAATAAATCTTCCGCACCGCTTCCACCTGAGGAGCGGTCAGACAGGAGGCATTGTCCACGTTTTTGCAGAGCAGGACCTTCGGATCGAACTTGCACTGCCTCGGGTCTTCGAGCAGTCCATCTTTCACGCCATCGAGCGCATCGCAGGCATTCAGCACGGCCTGATGGATGACCGGATACTTGCTTTCCGGAATGTAGCTTGCCTCATTCTTCAACACTGCGGATGCAATCCATAACGCCATAGCTGTCCGATTAGCGGGCGCTCCCGCGATAATGCCGTCGTAGTCGTTCGGGAACATTTGAGCTTCCTTCAAGCCTTGTCTGCCGCCCGTCGAGCAACCGTTCCAATAGGAGAATTGCGATGCGTTTCCGTAGAAAGCCTTGACCATGAGTTTCGATTTCAGGGTCATCTCGTGCTCGGATCGATACCCATAATCGATCAGCTTTTCGGGGTGGCCAAGCGCAAAGCTTCCGGTGCTTCCAACATGTCCGGTATCGGTAGAGCTGGCCGCGTACCCGCGCTCGACTGCTTCCGCCATCGCGGAATAGCTGATGACACCTGCCCAACCGCCGTTCCCGACCGCCTGGTATTTGCCGTTCCAATTCGACAACGGCAGCCACACTTCAACCTTAATATCGGAGTCACTCGACGGCTTCAGTGTTGCGGCCACGCGGCAGAACGCGGGAAGCTGCTTGAAAGCAACATTCTGTTGTGCCGCGCCTCGTCCGGCTGCGGGCAGCGAAAACTGTCCTGCCGCGACAGTCTCGGCCAATGTGATCGTTGTGTTCTCCAGTGAAACCGATTTCAGGCTCTCACACGTGGCAGCAGCAACCGGTGTGGGGGCAAATGAGATCATAGTGACGGCAAGCACTACTAAAACGAAACTAAAAATACGCAAGTTCATTGCTCACTCCTTCGGCGGTCTATTTCGGGAACGTACCCCGAATTCTGAATTCGAGAGTCGGAGTGCGTCCCCGAAATAGACCAAAATCATAGCACGCGCCGGACTACGCTCAGGAAATCAGGGGCAGCCGGAGACACACTGGGCATCGCTGTCAAATTCCATCGTGATGCCGCTGCGCGGAACGTAGGCCTGGACCGTCCGTGACGGGAAGAATCTGTCGCGCACGTTATTGAACTGCGACAGGTACAACTCCGATACTAAGTTGATGAACTGTTCCGTGCGAGTTCCGCTGTTCACATTTCCGCCGGTTGTCGCCACCTCATTTGCGTGTGAAGGTATGACCGCCGCCGGCTGGATCAAGCTAATGGCAAGGGCGGCTTCGGGAGGACCGGTGGTGAAGCCATCGCCGATGTTGATGACAACTAAATTCACTCCTACGTTCTTAAGAATGGAATCCATCTCGTGTGTCCACCCGGTGTCGCCCGACAAGTACACCTTCAATCCGTTTGTAAACGTGATGACAAAACCCTGCGCGAGTCCCACATACACGTTCACTCCATTTGCAGCCAGAAGTGTTCTGAGCTGATCGTTCAGGAGTGTGAGCGGCGGCTCGCTCGGGTGTTCGGCGGTTACCCCATGGATCTCCACGCCTTGACTCGCTGAACTCAGCCTGACAGTTCTTTTGGCCCCGCTATTCAAGGGGGCCGTACAGGGCGATGTCAACGGAACTACCACCTCGTTTCCGAGGCCTCTCGCCACACAACCCGGCGTTGTGGGTGTCCCCAATACGGCTGCAATCTTTGTCGCAATGAAACTCGCCAAGGTAGCGTTGGCGAACACGGCGGCATTTTTCGCCGCTGCAATTTCCGCAGTGCTGCTGTTCGGTGTGGGGTTCGATGGAAAGTTGCCGGCGCAAATGGCATTCGCGGCGTCGGGATTCTGATCCAAAACTACCGCGCCGAGATGATCCCCATGCGCATGGGTCACGAGAATCGCGTGAACATTACCGAGCCGGGAGTCTCCAGCACCGGCTGTGCTGTTTCCCGGATCGTAGAGGATACGCACGCCCGTTGGATCTTCAAAGAGAAGCGCTCTGTCCAGAGCACAAAATTCACCCGTCCGCAGACCTATAGGTGTGATCTTCACATTCTGTGCCTGGGCAACGGACGCAAACGCAATAAAAGCAACGAGGATCATTACCGCTCGCGATTTTCTTTCCATCTTTGGTTTCTCCTTATTCGTAGCCGATGGACACATTCGGTCATCTCGTTTTCGTATACGTGAAGACGACCCCGACAGTCAGAGTGCTTTGGTGGGATAGAAGTCTCCGGTTGTCCCGTTCAAAGACCGCGCGGTCCGACCAGTCGTACCGATACTCACCGCGCAGGAACATGTTTTCGTTCATTACAATGTCGGTAGTCAGCGTCCTTTCTTTCAGTGTCTGAGCTCTTCCAAGTGTGAACCCTTGCAGATCGTCATACCATTCGAAACGCGGCGAGATCCGGAGCTTTGACGTCGGGCTGGCTCGTCCATATACCGCAATGCCTTGCCACCGCACACGATTGCCGTTGAACCGACGATCCATCCCGTAGTCGTAGTTCGCCATGAGGCTTACTTTCGGAGTGACATCGACCGTGGCGATCGTATCGATCAGGTGCCTTACGGCGTCGGCGTTAGGACGGCTTTGCTCTTTTCCGACCGTGTAGTTTTGCGTGAAGGTAAGCTTCGATACCGGCTTCAACACCGCCTGTGCAGCGACGGTTTTTCCCGTGTTGTTATCCTCCACATTATTCCAGCCATTCACGACGAATCCGGCGAGCGCGATCTTGTCGCTTGCTGTCATGTCGTTCCTACGCCGAAGTGGTAATACGGTATTGCCCACGAAAACAATATCGATCGGGAATAGTTCCAGTTGTCCTTCGTCTCGATGACTTCGGCGCCATTCCAGGTTACGAATTTTCCGAAGTCTGCCTGGACTTTTTTGTGTGAAGCGGAAACATAGGCCTGTTGAAGGTATCGGAAAACATCGGGTCCGGCCGGCTCCGTAGCGTGGACCCATGTGGCCGCGTCGCCAAATCCAACGTCAGCTCGATAGCCGACTGGCAACGTGTCGCTGGGCTTCTGCTCGACCGAGATCTCCGCGTAGTTCAGGCTGAACTGATTGTGCTTGAAATCGAAATTACGATAGAGGTTTCTCTGGCTGAGCGGCTTGTTGAGGTTGTAACCGAAATAACCGTCAAGTGTGCCCACGAAGGTTTGGCCAAATCCGACACCTGCCAGAAGCAGAAACACCACGAGAAATCGCGCGATCATACTGTCTGCCTTTCGTTTTTTTATTGAAGACCGCTCAGGGGAAAACCGGCCGCAAAAGGATGCCCACGATGGCCGCTCACCTGTTGCCGCTTTTCTATGATTAACCCAACACACCTGTCAATCTTTTTCGCATCTTTCGCGAGCTACGCCGGTTGTACGTGTGTTTAACCGAGGGGAGATTGTGAAACCGTTGATGCCGTAATTTAGGAGGAGAGCAACAGCACTTTGCCGGTGGTCCGCCTACCGGCGAGGTCTTCGTGCGCTTTTCGAGCCTCGGCCAGCGGGAATGTGTGGCCGATCCGCACCTTCAATTCGCCTTTCCCGATCCATTGAAACAGATCATTTGCCCGAGAGAGCACCTCTTCCCGCGTCGCTGCATAATGCGCCAGCGATGGGCGCGTCAGGAAAAGAGATCCTTTCGAGACCAAAATCGCAGGATCGAGCGGAGGCACAGGCCCGCTCGAATGGCCGTAATAGGCCAGATATCCGCGCGGCCTCAAGCAATTCAAACTCTTCTCGAACGTCGCGATGCCGACCGAATCGTAAACGACGTCGACACCGCGGCCGCCGGTGAGCCGTTTGACTTCCGCTTCGAAATCCTGCCGGGAATAGACGATGACTTCGTCGGCACCGGCATCCCGCGCCAATTCACCTTTAGCTTCATTGCCGACGGTCGTATAGACGGTCGCGCCAAGCTTTTTCGCAATCTGTATTAACAATAAACCGACGCCGCCGGCGCCGGCGTGCACGAGGGCCGTTTGGCCCCGCTTCATTGGAAAAGTGCTGTGGGTCAGATAATGCGCCGTCATGCCCTGCAACATGATTGCTGCGCCGAGCTTGAAGTCGACATTCTCGGGCAGCTTCACGAGCTTCCACGCCGGAACCGCCGCGAACTCCGCATAGGAGCCTTGCGTCATCGCGTACGCAACACGATCGCCCGGCCTTACCTCACTCACTCCTTCGCCGGTTGAATCAACTGTCCCAGCCGCCTCCTGTCCTGGAATGAATGGCAGTTGCGACGCTTTATACAAGCCGGTCCGGTAGTAGATGTCGACGAAGTTCAAACCGGCTGCGGAGATCTTCACCACTGCCTCACCTTTTCCGGCAGCAGGAGCGGGCGCGTCTTCATGCTTGAGAACTTCAGGACCACCATAATTGTGAACGCGGACAGCCTTCATGAGTTTCTCCGGGGAAATTCTATGAGGGAATAGCCACAAAAAGGCACAGAAAATCACAGAAGCACTCCAATTTCTTGTGTTTCTTGTGCCTTTTTGTGGCCAAATATTCGTTTCGGATGCGGTTTCTTACACCTACATTTGTACTGGTGCTCGCAGCGTTGCCATGCGCAGCCCAGGTGATCGATGGTTTCACCGGACGGATTTACACGAATCCGTCCGGTGAGAGGATGCCTTACCGCTTGTTCGTTCCTCCGGGCTATGACAAGAGCAAACCGTATCCTCTCGTTTTGTGGCTGCATGGCGCCGGCGGCGCAGGGACGAACAATCGGGCGCAGATCTCTCAAGATCAGATTCCCGGCACACACACGTGGACGAAGCCGCAAAACCAGGCAAAATTCCCCACGTTCGTGCTTGTACCACAAAGCCCGACGAATTGGATTTCCGATGGTGTCGAATCGCTCAGTCCCGAGATGCTTTTGGTCCTCGAAATACTCGATGCGGTCCGGGTAGAGTTCAAAATTGACCCGAGCCGCATTTACGTTGCGGGCCAGTCCGACGGCGGAGTGGGTACATGGAACGTGATCACGCAAAGGCCGGATCTTTTCGCCGCGGCAATTCCCTTGTGCGGAGGAGGAGATCCGTCACAAGCCTTCCGTCTCGCGAGCATGCCGATTTGGGCTTTTCATGGAGCCCGCGATCCAATAATTCCTGTCGCCGAGTCACGAAAAATGATCGCTGCAATCCAAAAGGCGGGAGGACATCCCCGTTACACCGAATACCGTAATCTCGGCCACGACATCTGGGTGCCCGCTTTTGCCGAACCCGACCTGGTCGGTTGGCTTTTTGCTCAACACAGGTGAATAGGCTATAATCCGCCCCCGAAGAGCGGAATCAATTTCGACAGGCTCGAGGTATTTCTGCATCCGGACTCGACTTCCTTCCTGAGTTCCGGTTGCGCCTATTTCTGTTTGAGCGGAGTGACTGATTGTGCGGAATCGCTGGTTTCACGCATAGGTTCCATCGCGTAAACGCAAATTGTATTCGAAACGCCATCCGGGCGCTGGTCCACCGCGGGCCGGACCAGCAAGGCGTCTACGAGTCGGCGGATGTTTCCCTGGGCGCAGTGCGCCTCAGGATCATTGATCTCACCGGCGGGGACCAACCCATCAGCAGCGAAGACGGCGATGTGATCCTGGTGTTCAACGGTGAAATCTATAATCACGAGGAATTGCGCTACTTGCTTCGCGCCAGCGGCCGCCAATTTGTCTCTTCCAGTGACACGGAGGTCGTGCTCCATGCATTTCGTGAATGGGATGTGGACTGTTTTCCCCTGCTGCGAGGAATGTTTGCACTCGCGATTTGGATCAGGTCACAAAAACGTTTGGTCCTGGCGCGAGACCGAATGGGAATCAAGCCCCTCTATTTCTGTCACGCCGGCAGCGATCTTCTTTTCGGGTCCGAAATCAAAGCTATCCTTCAGGATTCTGCCGTCGAGCGGCAAATCGACATCAATGCGTTGAATTGCTTTCTACGGCTGAACTACGTACCGGCTCCATATACCATGGTTCGCGGCATTGAGAAGCTTGCTCCCGGCTACGTGATGGAATGGACGGATGGACAAACCCGCTCTCACGCCTATTGGCAACCCCCAACCGAAATCCGTCACCGAACTTTGGAAGATGCCAAAGACGAACTG